>Ga0193753_10002309_pt1 | contig 15196 bp, 17 predicted proteins | sample H1c2metaG_FD_144925 | JGI IMG/M metagenome (GOLD analysis project Ga0193753, IMG submission 144925) | Soil microbial communities from a riparian zone of the East river system, Colorado, United States - H1c2 | ecosystem: Environmental > Terrestrial > Soil > Riparian zone | place: USA: East... | reverse complement strand
CGACGTGCCGCCGACGCGCGGGACCTATAAAGGCGGCGCCGACAGCGAGCTTTCGATCGCGGTGTCGCTGGAGCCGACCCAGGCGCCCGTGCGCCATGAAGACTTCTTGAAGGTGGCCCGCCCCATGGCGTCGCCGCCGCCGACCGCGTCTATGCCGGAGCGGCTGTACCACCAGCAACAACAGCAACAATAGGCGCGGTTATTTTGCGTCCTGAGTTCGTCGCGAGATCGCTCATGGGCTGTTCGCCCACATCGCTCCTCGCTCCTGCTCAGCCTGCAAAATTCCTCGCGCCTAGGCAATCATGAATCTATGACGAAACGTAGAAAACGTGAAATCAGCGGCAAGCTGGAAGTGGGCGGTTATCCACTGCGCTGGTCGCTGAAGAGCGAGCAGATCTGGGACCCGAAGGGCGAGCATATCGGCTTGCGCCTGTCGGTCGAGCGTGAAGACGAGAGCCATCGTGAACTGGTCCTCGAATACCCTTTCCGGGAAGGCGGCAGGATCGAGCGTCCCGATATCGATCGCGACCGGCTGGGGCAGGATATCCGCCGCGCGATGGACGCCGGCTGGAATCCCAAATCGCGCGGCCGGCCCTTTCATTTCCAGCTTTAGCCGGCCTTCCCGCTTAACGCGTTGTAAGGAATCGCCCGATAGCCCGTCAGCCTTTTGTTAACGCAAGCGGGCTTATCCTCGCCGCGTTCGAGAGGGAAGGGCGCTATGCCGCTGAAATTGTCGTTAAAGCCTGGCGAGAAATTCGTGCTCAATGGCGCGGTTCTGGCCAATGGTGACAAGCGCACCAGCCTGGTGATCCAGAACAAGGCCTGCGTGCTGCGCGAAAAGGACATCATGCAGCCGGAAGGCGCCAACACCCCGGCGCGGCGCATCTATCTCGCCATCATGATGATGTATCTGGACGGCGAGGCCAGCGAAGAGCCCTACAACGAATTTGCCCTGCGCATGACCGAATTCATGGGCGCGATCAGGACCCCCTCCATTCTGGCCACCTGCGTGGATATCAGCCGCGATGTGGCGCAAGGCGCCTATTACAAGGCCCTGATCGCCTGCCGGAAGCTTTTCGAGTTGGAACAGGAGCGTTTGAACTATGAGCCTTAAAGCCTACAAGGCCGCGCAGGTTGCGACCGAAGATCCCCGCGTCACCGAATACCGGTTGTTCGGACAGGTCACCGGCGCATTGCTCAACGCCAAGCAGTCCAATGCCGTGGGCGGCCCGCTGGTCGAAGCGGTGGACTGGAATCGCAAGCTGTGGCGCACTTTGGCTGCCGACTGCATGGATGACCGCAACACCTTGACCCAGGATGTGCGCGCCAAGATCATTTCCCTGTCTCTGTGGGTGGCGAAATATTCCCGCAGCGTGACGCGTGAAAAAGCGCCGCTCGACCCGTTGATCGAGATCAACCGCACCATCATGCAGGGCTTGCAGGCCTCCTAGGGCCGCGTTGCGTCTGCGCTTTGAAGTAAGCGGCTTTTATTGCGGATTTGGCGGATCGCTGGGCAGCATCGGGCGTGCCGTGGGGATGATGTCCGGACCTGCCTGCACGCCCTGCAGCGCCACTGCCACCTTGATCTCGCAACTGTCCACCGGATTGGCTTCGTTCACCGGCACGCCGGAAACAAAATCCTCCAGCATCGGCTTGTCGGGCGCCAGCGCGGCGGCAAACACCACACTGGCGGTACGGCAGAAATTCTCATGCGCACCCGGCTTGGTGCGGCGCTGTTCGGCATGGGCAATGGCGCGGGTCTTGAAAGAGTCATAGGCGGCATCGCCGCGGGCATTGCCATTCAGGCGCTTGAACATCCGCAACATCGTGGCATCCGACCGTCGCAATTCCTTGTTGAACACGGTCTGGAATCGATTGAACAACGCCACTTCCTTGGGGCCGCAGGCCAAGGCCGCGTCCGTCAATTCCTGCTGCACGGCTGCCACCTGGATGGCGGAAATCTCCGCCGCACTGGCGCAGGCCGAGGAAATCGGCCGGGCCTGCAATAGGGAGGCGTTGGTCAGGGTGAGGGCCGCCACACAGGCGCCCAATTTCATCCATGTCATCGAAAACCTCTTCGACTGTCTCAGCGCCGCGACCTTAACCTCATCCCCGCGGCCCAGCCAAGCCTTTGGAAACAGGGAACTTTCATATCTGCACTTGGGGTTGAGGAAACAGCAATCGGTTCTGCGCGTTTTGAATTGCATGCGTTGCTTCCGGTCACTTGCCTTTGCCTGCCTGACCGTATCCGCCGGAGCAACGCCAGTTTGGGCTTTCGCCATACCTGACCGCCAGGCCGCGCCGCTGACCCAGCACCAGCTGGACCTGCGCTATGCCGACACCCGGCTCCAGCCCTACGCCATGAACTATACCGACGAAGCAGCCCGGATGCTGGGAATTCAGGACGGCAAATGGGAGGCTTTTAACACCCGTTCCAGCGATCCGCTGATGCCCAGCCTGAAAGGCGGGATTGATAGCGGCCGGGCGATGATCGGGCTGCAATGGCGTCCCGGCCAGTAGGTACCCAGCCCAAACACGGCCTTTCCCCGCTTGCCGCATTTTAGTATTGGTGCGCACGACTTTGTCTAAAGCGTACCTGGCGGTACGCGGGCGCGCAGGCAAGCGCGCCGGTTCATTACGGCGCCCGGCGCGCAAGGAGATGCATGGCTTATAAAATCGCGGTGATCGGGGCGACCGGCAATGTCGGCCGGCAGATGTTAAACGTCCTGGTCCAGCGCCAGTTCCCCATCAGCGAAGTCGTGGCGCTCGCTTCGACCCGCTCGATCGGGACCGAAGTTTCCTTCGGCGACGGCGTCCTGAAAGTGAAGGCGCTGGAATATTACGATTTCAAGGGTACCGACATTGCCCTGATGAGCGCTGGCGGTGCCATCGCCAAGGAATGGGCCCCAAAGATCGCGGCCCAGGGCTGCATCGTGATCGACAATTCCAGCGCCTGGCGCATGGACCGGCAGGTGCCGTTGGTGGTGCCGGAGGTCAATGCCGATGCGCTGAACGATATTCCCAAGGGCATTGTTGCCAATCCCAATTGTTCCACCGCCCAGCTGGTGGTTGTTTTAAAGCCGCTGCACGACCTGTTCACCATCAAGCGCGTGGTGGTGTCCACCTATCAGTCAGTTTCCGGCGCGGGTAAAGACGCGATGGACGAATTATTCCGCCAGACCCGCGCCGTGTTCGTGGCCGATCCCGTCGAAGTCTCGCAATTCACCAAACAGATCGCCTTCAATGTCATCCCCCATATCGACGTCTTCCTGGATTCCGGTTTCACCAAGGAAGAATGGAAGATGGTGGTGGAGACACAGAAGATCCTCGATCCCGATATCCAGCTGACCGCCACCTGCGTGCGGGTGCCGGTGTTCGTGGGCCACAGCGAGTCGGTGAATATCGAATTCGAAAACCCGGTCACGGCGGAAAAGGCCCGCGCCGCCTTACGCGCCGCGCCCGGCATCCTGGTGGTGGATAAGCGCGAGGATGGCGGCTATGTCACCCCCATCGAATGCGCCGGCGAAGACGCCACCTTCGTCAGCCGCATCCGCAAGGATCCCACGGTCGAGAATGGACTGAATCTGTGGATCGTGGCGGACAATCTGCGCAAGGGCGCCGCACTCAACGCGGTGCAGATCGCGGAATCGCTCGTCAATCGAAAGTTGCTGAGGGCTGCCTGACAGCGCCCATTTCCCTGGGAGATACCAATGCCGAAAGCCTACTGGATCGCGCGCGTGGATGTTCACGACCCCGAAACCTACAAGTCCTATGTCGAGACCGCCAAGCCCGCCTTTGAACGCTATAACGCAAAGTTTCTGGCGCGCGGCGGCAAGACCGAGGTGCTGGAAGGGGTGGCTCGCGCCCGCAACGTCATCATCGAGTTCGCCTCGCTGCAGGACGCGCACGACTGCTATCATTCACCGGAATACACCAAGGCGCGCGAATATCGCGACAAGGCCGGCAAAGGCGAATTTATTCTTGTCGAAGGCGCTTAAGCCAAGACGCTCGGTTCTTTTCGTGCCCGGCTCCAGCGAAAAAATGCTGGAGAAGGCGCGCACCCTGGCGTGCGATGTGGTGGTGCTGGATCTCGAGGATTCGGTGGCGCCACAGGCCAAGCAAGCCGCACGGGCCGCGGTTTGCGCCGCCGTGAGGAACTATGGCACCCGCGAAGTGGTGGTGCGTATCAACCCCCTCGCCTCGCCCGATGGCCAGGCCGACCTGCAAGCCGTGCGCGCTGCCCGCCCCGATGCCGTGTTGCTGCCCAAGGTGGAAAGTGCCGCCGAGATCACGGCCGCCAAAGGCTCTGGTCCCGTCTGGGCGATGATCGAAACACCGCTGGGGGTCCTGAATGTCGCCGCCATCGCCGCCAGCGGCGTCGCGTGCCTGGCGATGGGCACAAATGACCTGCTGAAGGCGATGCACGCCCAGCCCCTGCCGGACCGGCGCAACCTGTGGATGGCGCTGAGCCATACGGTGATCGCAGGCCGCGCCCATGGCGTGAGTGTGATCGACGGCACCTATAACGATATCAAGAACGATACGGGCTTTGCCGAAAGCTGCGCCCAGGGCCGCGCCTTTGGCTTTGACGGCAAGACCTTGATCCATCCCGGCCAGATCGAAACCTGCAACCGTGTCTTCGCGCCGTCGGTGGAGGAAATCGCGCAAGCGCGGCGCATCCTCGACGCCTTTGCGCAAAATCCCGGAAGAGGCGCCATCGCGATCGACGGGCAGATGGTCGAGTGCCTGCACGCCGATCAAGCCCGGCATCTGCTGGCGCTGGCCGACGCAATCGAAAGCAGCACCTGATGACGCCCTATCGTCAGGCGATAGCCCGAGGCGAGCTGCGCGCCGATGCGGCGCAGGAAAAAGCCGCCCGCCGGCTGCACCAACTGGCGCTGGCCCTGGCCAAAAAGCCCGGTTTTTCCTTTTTCGGCAGGAAGCCGCAACCCGTTCGAGGTCTCTATATCTGGGGCGATGTGGGACGCGGCAAGACCCTGCTGATGGACTTGTTCTTCGCAGAAGCGGAGGTGGACAAAAAGCGCCGTGCCCATTTCAACAGCTTCATGGTGGAGGTGCACGCCCGCATTCATGCGGAGCGCCAGCGCACGGACAGCAGCGATCCCATTCCCGTCATCGCCAGCGCCATCGCGGAAGAAGCGCGGCTGCTGTGTTTCGACGAATTCCAGGTCACCGACGTCGCCGATGCCATGATCCTGGGCCGCCTGTTCGACCGGCTGTTCGCGGAAGGCGTCATCATCGTCGCCACCAGCAATACCGCGCCCGACCGGCTGTATGAGGGCGGGCTGAACCGTCAGCTGTTCCTGCCCTTTATCGAGGAAATCAAGCAGCGGCTGGATGTGGTGGAGTTGAACGGCTCCACCGATTACCGGTTGCAGCGCATCGCCGGCTTGAATGTCTATCTGACGCCGCTGGGGCGAGAGGCCGACGCCGCCATGGACGCAGCCTGGGAACGGCTGACCGACAGCAAACGTGGCAAACCCACCAGCCTGACCGTGCTGGGCCGCCAGGTGCCGGTGCCTCAGGCCGCACGTGGCGTGGCGCGCTACGATTTCCAGGATCTCTGTGCCAAACCGCTGGCAGCCGCTGATTATCTGGCGGTAGCCCGGGCATTTCATACCCTGCTGCTGGACCATATCCCCGTGCTGACGCCGGATATGCGCAACGAGGCGCGCCGCTTCATCCTGCTGATCGATACCTTTTACGATGAAGGCGTGAAGCTGATCTGTTCGGCTGCCGCCCCGCCCCAGGCGCTATACCTTGAAGGTGACGGCGCGGACGCCTTCCGACGCACCGCCTCGCGCCTTGCCGAGATGCAGAGCGAGGACTATCTCAGGCGCGGACATGGCATTCATGGGCTGACGCAATGACGAATGTTCTCTGGGCATGCGCCTTCGTGCTGGTCTGTATCGGCTTCTATCGCTACGGCCTGCCATGGCTGAAACGGTTCGACCAGGCCAATGTGGCCCGCATCGCCCAGCAGGAGCGCGACAAGGCCGACGTCAACGCCCATTTCCGCCACGCCCTGGACGTGGCCAATGAGCAGGTGGAAGAGGTGCAGCAAATAAAGACCGGCGACGTCACGCATTACCTGTTCGAGGCGCAGGTCTTCGCCACCCGCGACGAGGCGGAAGAAATGCGCGCCCAGCGGGTTGGCGTGGTGGCGCGGCGTTTCTATGAGGAATTGCCCGCTGCTCTTGCGGGTGCGGCGGAACGCGGCCGCATGTCGGCGCGCGAGCGCGCGTCATCGCGCTGGAAGCGCACGGTTCATTAACAGCCTCTCGGTGTCATGGCCCGCAAATGCGGGCCACCCAGGTGACACGGTCTCGATCTCAACATTCGGTCGATAATTTTTTCTGCAACACATCGTCTTGTCCCAGCTGGGTGGCCCGCACTCCGGCGGGCCATGACATCTGGGGCTAAGCTGCCTCGCCCTTCATGAGCCTTGGCAATTTCCCGACGTCTCCCCCGGCATGACGCATGAAGAAACGGCGCGCCGGGCCGATGGAGTCGACGATGCCCAGCCCCAGATCACGCAGATGGCGCAGCGGCGCGATGTCGTTGGAGAACAGGCGATTGAGCGCATCGGTGGAGGCGGCGAGCGCGAAAGAATCGAACCGCCGCCAGCGTTCGTAGCGCTTGAGCGTATCCAGCGCCCCGATGTCGCGGCCCAGGCGGCCCGCATCCAGCACCACCTCCGCCAGCGCGGCCGCGTCCTTCAATCCCAGATTCAGGCCCTGTCCCGCGATCGGGTGGATGCCGTGGGCACAATCGCCGGCCAGCGCAAAGCGCGGACGCACGAAATCCCGCGCCAGATGGAAGGACAGGGGATAAGACCAGCGCGGTCCGGCCGATCTGGTTTTGCCAAGATGGTTGCCGAAACGCCGCGCCAGCTCATCATTGAAGCCCGCCTCGTCCAGCGCCAGCAGCGCCGGCGCCTTGGCCTTGGCTTCCGTCCACACCAGCGACGAACGATTTCCGGTCATGGGAAGGATGGCGAACGGACCCGAAGGCAGGAAATGCTCATAGGCTACGCCGTTGTGCGGGAGTTCATGTTCCACGGTGGCAACGATGCCGGTCTGGGGATAGGACCAGCCGATGATCTGTATCCCCATCTGGGACCGCAGCATCGATTCACGGCCATCGGCGGCGATCGCCAGGGTTGCGGAAATCTCCTCGCCACTGTCCAGCCGCGCCACCGCGCCCGCGCCCTCGACCGTCAACGATTTCACCGCAGCGGGCGCCATCAATTCCAGATTCGGGCAGGTCTCCACGGCCCGGTACAGCGCGGCGCGGATATGACGATTCTCGGCGATGTGGCCGAGGGCTTCGGCGCCCACTTCCTTGGCATCGAAGTGCAGCGAAAAGGGCGAGGCGGGCTTTCCCGCCTGGCCATCGCTGACCAGGATTTCGCGGATCGGCTGGGCATCCGGCGCAAGCCGTTCCCACACCCCCAGCGCCGTCAGCATCCGCACACTGGCGTAAGCCAGCGCCGACACCCGGCCGTCGAAGCCGGGATCCAGCGCTTTTGCGGGCGGCGTGGCATCGGCGATCACGGTCTTTAAGCCGCCCTGGGCCAGCGCCAGCCCCAAGGGCAGGCCAACCATCCCACCGCCGCTGATCAGAACATCGAAGCGCGTCAAAGCAATCACCTGCTTAATTTGTATGCAAAAACGCTATTTTGCATAATTTACAGGCAAATTGCCCTGCCTGTTTTTGAGTCACCCGAAAGCCGTTTTTTGACGAAAACTGTTTTGGGCCAGCCACTTAGGCAAACGCCCAAGAACTGGCCCGCTTCTTGATAAATCGTTAAAGCCGGGCGTTCGTCCGGCGCTGGCAATAACACGGAAGGACGGCAGATGAAGCTTATTACGGCGATCATCAAACCCTTCAAGCTCGATGAAGTGCGCGAGTCTCTCTCGGCGCTCGGCGTTCAGGGCATGACGGTGACTGAGGTCAAAGGCTATGGGCGGCAGAAGGGGCATACGGAGATCTATCGCGGCGCAGAATACGCTGTGAGCTTCCTGCCCAAGCTCAAAATCGAAGTGGCAGTGAAGAGCGAGATGCTCGATGCGGTGATCGACGCGATCACCTCGAAAGCAAAGACCGGCCAGATCGGCGACGGAAAGATCTTCGTCACGCCGCTTGAACAGGTCGTGCGTATCCGCACCGGCGAAACGGATGGCGACGCGCTGTAAGGCCGCAAGGCTGCAGCCGTCCACAAAGGGGACTGAACATGAGAATCGAAAGTTTGAAGAAAGCGGGACTTAAAGCGTCTTTGGCGACGCTTGCCAGTGCCGGCATGCTTGCGCTGACTGCGGGCGCCGCCTTTGCGGCGGATGCTCCCAAGGATCCGCTGAATTCGGGCGATACCGCCTGGATGATCACGTCATCGGCCCTGGTGCTGATGATGACCATCCCGGGCCTGGGCCTGTTTTATGGTGGCATGGTGCGCAAGAAGAACGTGCTGGCGACGCTGGCACAAAGCTTCGGCGCCACGGCCCTGATCACCGTCTTGTGGATGGTCATCGGCTACTCCATCGCCTTAACGCCCAATCCCGATGCCGGCATGAACAACTGGATCGGCGGCTTCGGAAACCTGTTCCTGGGCAAGATGACACTGTCCTCGATCAATCCGCTTGGTCCGACGATCCCGGAATCGGTCTACATGTTCTTCCAGATGACCTTCGCGATCATCACCCCGGCGCTGATTGCAGGCGCCTTGGCCGACCGCATGAAGTTCTCGGCCTTCCTGTGGTTCATGGGCTTGTGGTTGCTGCTGGTCTATTGCCCGATCGCCCATTGGGTGTGGGGTGGTGGCTGGCTGGGCGTCGCGGGTGCGATGGACTATGCCGGCGGCTCGGTGGTGCATCTCAACGCCGGTACTGCGGCTTTGGTGACCTGTCTGGTGCTGGGCAAGCGCATCGGTTACGGCCACGAGAACATGTCGCCGCATAACCTGGTGTTGTCGGTCATTGGCGCCTCGCTGCTGTGGGTCGGCTGGTTCGGCTTCAATGCCGGCTCCGCCGTCAGCGCCGGCTACAATGCCGGCATGGCCGCGGCCGCGACGCAAATCGCGACCGCTGCCGCCGCGCTGGCCTGGATGTTCGCCGAATGGATCATCGCCAAGAAGCCTTCCGTCTTGGGCATGATCTCCGGCGCCGTCGCGGGCCTGGTGGCGATCACTCCGGCTTCGGGCTTTGTCGATGCGACGGGCGCGCTCATCATCGGTCTCACGGCGGGTGTGGTCTGCTACATCTCGGCCGTGTGGGTGAAGAAGGCGTTCGGCTATGACGACAGCTTGGACGCCTGGGGCGTGCACGGTGTGGGTGGCGCGCTCGGCGCTATCATGACCGGCATGTTCGCCAAGGGAGCGATCAATTCGGTCTATCCCAAGGGCGGCTGGCTAACGGACGGCAACTTCAGCCAGATGATTGCCCAGTTCAAGGACGTCGGCGCCGTGTTCGTGTATTGCGCCATTGTCACCTTCATTATCCTGAAGGTGATCGACCTGACCGTCGGCCTGCGCGTTCCGCCGGAAGTCGAAGTCGAAGGTCTCGACATCAACCTGCATGGCGAAACCGTGCACGACTGACGATCGAGCATTTTTCTCAAGAAACGGGGCGTCATCGAAAGGTGGCGCCTCTTTTCGTTAGACCTGCTTGGCGAGCGAAGCGAGCCTTAGCAGCGCCTTACGCCGCTTCGAGCAGCGGTCAGCGTCAGCGTGACCGATGCGAGGGCGGCTTTTGGCCCGCGCTCTTTCTTTTTCTTTTCAGCGGACTACATTCCCGCCGCTTTATCGCGGGAGATTCCTTGTCCTTTTCCGGCCGCCTTGCCGCACTGCCGCCGGGGCCTTTTGCCCGTCTGGCGACCTTGCTGGGCGACGTGAAGCCCGGCAAGGAGCCCATCAGCCTCGCGGTGGGCGATCCTTGCGGCACGGTGCCGGATTTCGTGAAAGAGGCGCTGGCCCAGGGCGCTGCGGGTTTCGGCAATTATCCCGCGATCATCGGTACCGAAGACTGGCGCCAGGCGGCTGCCGGCTGGCTCAATCGCCGCTTTCAACTGAACGGCAGGATTGACCCGGAAAAGAACCTGCTGCCGCTCAGTGGCACACGCGAAGGCTTGTTCTCGGTGCTGTTTCCCATCATGCCGGAGACAAAGGCCGGCCAGCCGCCCATCGTGGCGATGCCCAATCCCTTTTACCAATGCTATGCCGCGGCGGCATTGGGATCCGGTGCGGAGCCGCTTTATGTGCCGTCGCTCAAGGAGAACGGTTTCCTGCCGGATTTTGCGGGACTGCCGGAAGCGACACTGGAACGGCTGGCAGCCGTCTATGTCTGCTCACCGTCCAACCCCGAAGGCGCGGTGGCGGACACTGCTTATTGGCAAAAGTTGTTTCAACTGGCGGAGCAATATGACTTCATCGTGCTGGCGGATGAGTGCTACGCCGATATCTGGTTCGACCGCGAGCCGGTCTCATCCTTGCCCGTGCGGCTGGCTCAGTCGAACGGGTTCACCCATCTGCTGAGTTTTCATTCCTTGTCCAAACGTTCCGGCCTGCCGGGATTGCGTTCGGGGATGGTGGCAGGTTGCTCCGGACTGATCGAAAAATTCCGCGCCTTCCGCAACGTCGCGGGCCCGACCGTTCCGACACCGTTGCTGGCGGCCTCCGCGGCCGCCTGGCGCGACGAAGGCCATGTCACTGCCAACCGTGCCCTCTATACCGAGAAGATGGCGGCGGCGGAGACTATCCTGGGAAACCGCATGACGCGTCCGGACGGGGGATTTTTCCTCTGGCTGGAGGTCGGCAATGGCGAGGAATTCGCCCTCAAGGCATGGCGGGATCATGGGGTACGGCTGCTGCCGGGCGCCTATATGGGTAGAGAAATTCACCCCGGAAAAACCCAGTCAAACCCTGGCTTTTCCTATGCCCGGGTGGCACTTGTTAATAACTTATCAACCATTTCGACCGCACTCGAAAGATTGCGGGAAATTCTGGGTTGAGGCCATGGCACAGGGCAGCAGGATGATAGGCGGCGTCTATCACCCCCGCGCGAGGGGTGGTGCGATGAGCGACGCCCTGGCGGACGCAAAGTACGCCATGAACCGGCTGATGCGCGCCGGGGCGCTGCGCGGCGCCGGCCTGATGCTGCTGCTGGCGGCGGCGGCGGCGCTGGTGGCCTTGCTCAGCTATTCCTCCGACGATGCCAGCCTGAACAATGCCAATCTGCGTGGCGTCAGCAACTGGCTGGGGCCGCTGGGTGCGGTGGCGGCGGATTTGCTGTTGCAGATTTTCGGCTGGGCGGCGCTGGCTTTCCTGGCGCCGTTGTTTGTGTGGGGGGCGCGCGCGCTGCGCGGCAAGTCGCTCAAATATGCCATGTGGCGCCTGCTGGCCTGGCCGCTGGGCACCTTGACCGTGGCGGCCGGCCTGGGCCTGTTGCCGCCTCTGACCAGGCTGCCGGCCGGCGCGGGCGGCATGATCGGCATCGCCGCCAAGGGTCTTTCCGCCCATGCCGCGCAGGTGTGGCAGACGCCGGCTTTGGCCTGGGCACTCCCGCTGGGCCTCCTGATCGTGGGCCTGCCGTTGGCCTTCCTGGCCACCGGCCTGCGCTTTGTGCCAATCGCGCGCGGGATCATGCACATTCCGGCGGGCGTGGCCTGGCTGGTCGGTTTCCTCAAGAAGCCGAATTTCAGCTTCGCGCATCATGACGACGAGGGCGATCACGAATACGAAGACGATGATGAAGGCGCCTATCACCTGGATGCCGAGAGCGACGAACCCGGATCGCTCAGGCCCGAACCCATTGCCGCCGCGCGCCTGGCTGAGCGTCAGCAAAGCCGTGTGCGGCGCGATGCCCGCGTCGCCCAGTCCAAGCGCGCTGACAAGCAGCCCGCGCTGAATTTGGCCTCGGGGGATTACCAGTTGCCGGCGCTGGGCCTTTTGACGGAAGCCCCGCCGGTCAAGAACGTACATACCCTGTCCGACGAAGCGCTGGAGGAAAATGCCCGCATGCTGGAAGCGGTGCTGACCGATTTCGGGGTCAAGGGCCGCATCACCGCCGTGCGCCCGGGCCCGGTCGTCACCCTGTATGAATTCGAGCCCGCTGCCGGGGTGAAGTCCAGCCGCGTGATCTCGCTGTCTGACGACGTGGCGCGCAGCATGTCCGCCGTGGCGGCGCGCATCGCCACCATTTCGGGCCGCAACGTGATCGGCATCGAATTGCCCAACCAGTTCCGCGAGACGGTTTACTTGCGCGAAATGTTTGCCAGTGGCGATTATGAAAAGGCGCGCGCGCCACTGACCCTGGCGCTGGGCAAGACCATTGGCGGCGAGCCGGTGATGGCCGATCTCGCCAAGATGCCGCATTTGCTGGTGGCCGGCACCACCGGCTCGGGCAAGTCGGTCGGGCTGAACACCATGATCCTGTCGCTGCTGTACCGCATGTCGCCGGAGCAGTGCCGCCTGATCATGATCGATCCCAAGATGCTGGAATTGTCGGTCTATGACGGCATTCCTCATCTTCTGTCACCCGTGGTCACCGATCCGCGCAAGGCGGTGGTGGCGCTCAAATGGGCGGTACGCGAAATGGAAGACCGCTATCGCAAAATGTCCAAGATGGGCGTGCGTGGGGTGGAAGCCTTCAACGAGCGCGTCCGCAAGGCCAAGGACAAGGGCGAAGTCCTCAAGCGCACCGTGCAGACCGGCTTCGACCGCGAAACCGGCAAGCCGGTCTATGAGGACGAGAATCTGGAATTCGAGGCCATGCCCTATATCGTGGTGGTGGTGGACGAAGTCGCCGATCTGATGATGATTTCGGGCAAGGAGATCGAAGGTGCGGTGCAGCGCCTGGCGCAGATGGCGCGCGCCGCCGGCATCCATCTGATTGCGGCGACACAGCGCCCCAGCGTGGACGTGATTACCGGCACCATCAAGGCCAATTTCCCCACCCGCATTTCCTTCCAGGTGACGTCGAAAATCGACAGCCGCACCATTCTGGGCGAACAGGGTGCCGAGCAGCTGCTGGGCCAGGGCGACATGCTCTATATGGCGGCGGGCGGGCGCATCCAGCGCATCCACGGACCGTTTGTCTCCGACCATGAAGTCGAAGACGTGGTGCGATTCCTGAAATCGCAGGGCCACCCGGAATATCTCGACGCGGTGACCGAGGAGCCTGACGAAGAGAGTGAGGATCCTTACGCCTTGGTGGGCGGCGGCAATCGCGACTCCGGCGACGACCTTTATGACAAGGCGTTGGCGGTGGTGGCGCGGGACAAAAAAGCCTCGACCTCCTATATCCAGCGGCGACTGCAGATCGGCTACAACCGCGCCGCCAGCCTGATCGAACGCATGGAGCAGGACGGCGTGGTCTCCAGCCCCAACCATAAGGGCGTGCGCGAAGTTCTGCTTCCCGATCACGAGCGCTAGGGCGCCCGACCTCAAACAAAAAAAGCCCGGCCTGCGCCGGGCTTTTTCTTTTTAAGGGCGCGACTGTCAGTCGGTGGCGAAGCAGTAGAACTGGCCCGCGCCGCCCGTCGCAACCAGGTCCGGCTGGCTGCAGCTGCGCGACATATGCGCGGCATTCCAGGATGAGAAATTGCGGTTGGCGTTGGGACCCTTGCCATCATGATGGCCCAGCATGGCGGAGCCCTCGCCATTGCTCGTCCAGTTCTTGCAGGTCGTATCGGCGCTGATCGGCAGATAACGGCCGGCGGTGTCGGAGCCGGTCAGCATGTCGTGTGTGTTGGGCGTGTCGCCGGCGCCGTTGACGGGCATGCCCTTCTCGTTCAGCAGCATGTCCTTGGTCAGCTTGGCGCTGTGAAGACCATCAACATTGCGGGCGATGGTCACGCCCTTGGCATTGACCCACGGGCCTGTGCCGATACGGTCGCGCGCATCCACCGGCGCGGGGCCGTTCTGGACCGGGCTGGCGCTGAGATAGGCGTGCCAGTTGTTCTTGGTCGAGCCCGCCGCCTTGGCCAGTGCCGTGCAATGCGCGTCCGCGCCTGTCAGTCCGCCAAGATTGGCGCCATCGCCCTTGCCGGCGCTGGTGATGAAGAAGCTCATATTATTGGCTTGCTGCGCATGCACCGCCGCACCACCGGCCAGACAGACCGCCGCACCGGCCAAGATAAGCGAATTCCAAAGCGTGTTCTTCATTGGAAAATCCCTCCCTGCAAGAATTTGCGGCTGTATCACCATGCTCAAATAAGGCGTAAAAAAGGCGCAAACAGCAGCGGAGACATGGATGGCATCCTATATTGAGCGGTCGCTGGGCGATGGCGAGACCGTCATCGCCCGGGCCCATTTTCACTGGCTTTATCTCACCGCCGCCTGGATTAGCCTCCTGGTCCCTGGCGCGCTGCTGCTGGCAGCGCTGGCCCAGGCGCAGAGCCAGCCCGACCCCTATACCGTCGCCGCCGGGCTGCTGTTCGTGCTGGGGCTGGTCGTTTTCCTTCGGATGATGATCCGCAAATGGTCTACTGAGATCGGCATCACCAGCCACCGTTTTGTCGAAAAATTCGGCCTGCTCTCGATGCGCACCAACGAGATCGCCCTGCCCAATATCGAGGGCGTGCGGGTTCACCAATCTGTTCTCGGCCGGCTGTTTGGCTATGGCACGATCAGGATCGAAGGGACCGGTGTGGATTCGGTGACCACCCCCAGCATCGCCGATCCGGTTGGTTTTGTCCGCGCCATCCAGACGGCGAAAGAGCATCTCGCAAGCCGTTAATGCCGCTTGTCATCGATTTGCTCATTCTTCCCTCTCCCTCGAGGGGCTCGAGGGGAGAGGAGAACGGCGTTATCCTTCGCGCTTCAAACCGCTTCCAGCAATTCCTCGCTGACGGTGCAGGGAAAGCTGATCGTGATCCGCGTACCTTTGCCCCGCGCGCTGTCGATGGCGATGCTGCCCTTGTGTAGGTCCACCAGCGCCTTGGTCAGGGGCAGGCCAAGCCCCGTGCCCTCATAGCGCCGCTCCAGCCGGTTATCCACCTGGGTGAAAGGTTGGAAGGCGACTTCCACATCCTGCGGATCCATGCCGATGCCGGTATCGGCCACCGTCACTTCGATGCGGTCGGCGGTAGCATGGGCAGATAAGGCGATGCTGCCACCCGTCTCGGTGAATTTGATCGCATTGGACAGGAGATTGAGGAAAATCTGGCGCAGCTTGGCGGC
>Ga0193753_10002308_pt1 | contig 15214 bp, 11 predicted proteins | sample H1c2metaG_FD_144925 | JGI IMG/M metagenome (GOLD analysis project Ga0193753, IMG submission 144925) | Soil microbial communities from a riparian zone of the East river system, Colorado, United States - H1c2 | ecosystem: Environmental > Terrestrial > Soil > Riparian zone | place: USA: East... | reverse complement strand
CCGATATTTATGCGCCGGTCTCGGGAGAGGTGACCGAGATCAACGAGGCACTGGCGAAGACGCCCGAGAAGCTGAACGAGGATCCGCATGGCGGCGCTTGGCTGATCAAAGTGAAGCTGACGGACGCGGGCGAGGCTAAGGAACTTTTATCGGCCGCCGATTATGAGAAATACATAGGCGCCGAGTAAGCATTTTGCGTTATCTACCTAAATCAGATTCCGAACGGCGGGAAATGCTCGCCACAATCGGCGCGAAAACAGCGGAAGACCTGATTTCGTATTTGCCTCCGGACGTTCGCTTCGATGGAAAGCTCGCGATTGACGACGGCAAGAGCGAATACGAGATTGTCGATTACTTCAAGGAAGCTGCGGCTAATAATGCGAATGGCTACGCGAGTTTCTTAGGCGCGGGAGTTTATAACCATTACCGGCCGGTGCTGGTCGACGTAGTGGTTTCGCGGGGCGAGTTTCTGACCTCGTATACGCCGTACCAGGCCGAGATTTCGCAGGGCACGCTGACGAGCATCTTCGAATTTCAGACGATGATCTGCCAGTTGACCGGCATGGATGTGGCGAACGCTTCGATGTACGACGGATCCTCGGCCGTGCCCGAAGCGGCCATGATGGCAGTGCGGGTGACGCGGCGGGATCGCGTGCTGATTGCGCGCACGGTGCATCCGGAGTATCGCGAGGTGCTTGGCACATATACCAGGCACCAAGGCATTCCGGTGGACGAGATCGCGTATGCCAAAAATGGCCGTCTGGATTTAGACGATTTAAAGAAAAAGCTGACGGATCAAGTGGCCGCGGTGATTATCCAGACGCCTAACTTTTTTGGATTGCTCGAGCAGGTGAAAGAAATCGCCGCGCTGGTGCAGAGTAAGGGTGCGTTGCTGGTGGTGGTGGTTACCGAGGCCGTAGCGCTTGGTTTGATCGAGCCGCCGCGCGAGGCGGATATCGTGGTCGGTGAGCTGCAAAGCTTTGCGATTTCGCCGAGTTATGGCGGGCCGTATGCGGGAATTATTGCGACGCACGAGAAATACATCCGGCAGATCCCGGGGCGGCTGGTAGGAGAAACGGTCGATGCCGATGGCAAGCGCGCGTATTGCCTGACGCTCGCGACGCGCGAGCAGCACATTCGCCGTGAGAAGGCGACGTCGAATATCTGCACCAACCAGGCGCTGCTGGCGCTGATGGCGACGGTTTTCATGTCAGTTTATGGGAAGCAAGGCTTGCGCGAGCTTGCCGAGCAGAATCTAGCGAAGGCGCATTACCTCGCGGCGAAACTGCCGCTCGTATTCGACGCGCCGTTCTTTCATGAATTCGTGGTTCGAGCAAATGGGAAATCTCCAGAAGCGATTAACGGCGAGTTGCTTACGAAGAAGATTATTGGCGGGCTGCCACTGGGGCGTTTTTATCCGGAGTTGAAGGACTGCATGCTGCTATGCGCGACCGAAATGAGTAAGCGGCAGGATATGGACACGATAGCGGCGAGTTTTCGATGATCAAAAAAGTTTCGAAACACATCGTTCAAAACGAGCCGCTGCTGTTCGAGCAGAGCTCGCCGGGCAAGTGGGGCTATCAGTTGCCGCCGCTGGATGTGCCGGCGGTGGATGCCGCCGAGGCGCTGGGCGCGGAGAACGTGCGCTCGGAGATAACTGATTTTCCGGAGGTCAGCGAGTTCGAAACGCTGCGACATTTCACGCGGCTTTCGACCTGGAACTACGCGATCGATCTAGGTCTCTACCCGCTGGGCTCTTGCACCATGAAATACAATCCGCGCGTGAATGAGCTGGTGGCGCGGACCGAGGGGTTGGCGTGGGCGCATCCGTATCAGCCCGAAGCGCTGGCGCAAGGCTGTATGGAAGTGGTGGCGGCGCTCGAGCGGGCGCTCGAAGAAATTACCGGCATGGCGGCGGTGACGCTGCAGCCGGCGGCCGGCGCGCACGGCGAATTCACCGGCATTTTGATGATCCGGGCGCTGCTCGAATCGCGAGGGAATCCGCGCAAGAAGATTCTGGTGCCCGATTCGGCGCACGGCACGAATCCGGCGACGGCGACGATGGTTGGCTATTCGGTCGAGAACATCAAATCGAATAGCCGCGGCATGATCGACCTGGAAGTTCTGGCACGCGCCGTGACGGAAGACGTGGCCGGATTGATGATCACGAATCCGAACACGGTCGGCGTATTTGAAGAGAACATCAAAAAGATCTGTGAGTTGATGCACGACAAGGGCGCGCTGGTCTATATGGACGGCGCGAACATGAATGCGCTGGTCGGGATTGCGCGGCCGGGTGATTTCGGCGTCGACGTGATGCACCTCAATCTCCACAAGACTTTTTCAACGCCGCATGGCGGGGGCGGGCCGGGGGCTGGCGCGGTGGCCGTTGTCGAAGCGCTGAAGCCGTTTCTTCCGGGGCCGCGGTTGAAGCGCGCCGGGGACAAGTGGGCGTGGAATTACGATTTGCCGCAGTCTATCGGGAGAGTACGAGCGTTCTATGGCAACTTCGGCGTGCTCGTGCGCGCGCTGGCTTATGTGATGGCGCACGGCGGGAACGGTCTGCGGCAGGCGACGCTCGACGCGCTCATGAACGCAAATTATTTGCGCGCGCTGCTTGAACCGCACTATGAAATCGCCTATAAAGCGCCGAGCATGCACGAGTGCGTGTTCAGCGATGACCGGCAGGCGAAGAAGGGCGTGCGGACGGGCGATATTGCCAAGCGCCTGATCGACTATGGGTTTCATCCTTACACCGTCAGCTTCCCGCTGATTGTGCGCGGAGCGCTCATGATCGAGCCTACCGAGACCGAGAGCAAGCAGGAACTGGATTTGTTTGCCGATGCGATGATTTCGATCGCGCAGGAAGTGGAAGAGAATCCGGCACTCGTGCTCAAGGCTCCACACACGACGCGCACGCCGCGTGTGGATGAAGTACGGGCGGCGCGGCAGCCTATAGTGCGCTGGAAACCGCCGTCATCACCGCCTCAATCGTAGGCTCGCGCAACACGGTGACGTTCGCGCCGCGCGGCGCCCAGATTTCGGGCGCTGTCGGACCGAACAGTGCGATGACTGGGACACCGACAGCGGCGGCTAAGTGCGTAATCCCCGAATCGTTTCCGATGTAGAGCGCGGCGTCCGCCAGCCAGCGCGCCAGATCGAACAAATTTTCAAAGCGCGTGGCACGGTCGAGAGCTTCTTCGGGGCCGGCGGTCCATTCCACCGGCAGCGGCGAACGGCGGGCGACTTCTTCGAAAGAAACTAGCGGCCAATTCTTGCGGGGACCGCCGGAGAACGGATGGATCACTACCCTCGCACGGCGCTCGACTGGGCCAACGTCGATGTGTGGGATTGCGCCTAACGGCGCACCGACTTGTTGCGCGAAGAAATCAGTCGCATGCAGGGTGTTGGCAGTATCGGGCAGCGCTGGGTGGAATGTGCACGGGACACCGGTCGCTTGGAGCGCTGCGCGGAACTCGGGCCGGTTCGAGCCGTACCAGCTCACAATCTCGTCGAAGTGGCCGAGCGGGGGAGTTGCGAAGTCTCCGATGCCCACGAGGTCAATGCCGGTTGATGCGATCGAACGAGTCCTCGCGAACTGAATCAGCGGAAGAACAGTCGAAGGCGCCCAGATTTCGGTATTGCCGGTTGAAAGATGGCGCAGCGCCGGTAGCGACAAAATGCAATCGCCGATGGCGCCGGGACGAATGAGAAGTCTATTCAACGACTACGGGCAACTTGACGTCGACCGAAGATGGCCGGAAACACATTTCGTTGTTGCAGGCCTGGTAGCGCAGTTTGCCAGTCATGTTTGTTGAGCCGGCGGCGAGGCTGGTGGGCGCTTTGAAATTCGTGTGGATAAGAAACGATCCGGTGAGTACGACCAAGGTTTGACCGCCGACCTTGATTTCTTCGGCTTTGGGATACTCGATCGTTCCTGCTTCGAGGGGACCGGTCCAAGTCAGCTTGAGCGGGATCAGGTATTCGTCTTTGGGTTTATCGTTGTTGACGTGAAAGCCGGGGACGACCGTGACTTTGAGGTCGTGGTTAGCGCTCGCGCCGTGTTTGAGCACAAGCGGATCGGGCGGAGTGACGATGATTTTATTTTGCTGCGCCCAAGCGCAGAGCGGCAAAAGGAAGAGGGCGGCTAAAGAGAGAAGTTTGCTGCTGTTCGCCGAGAAGGCTTTGAATTTCTTTGAGGTACTCATTTTTACCGGCCAAGCCGATGTGCGGCGGAAAGGCCACCTTTCCAGATCGATCAATGATAAACGTCGTGGGGAGCGAGTCGACGCCGCCGTAGAGTTGGCTCACCGAATCATCGCCCAGCAGGACGCGATAGTTCATTTTGTGCTCGGACACGTAGGGCTTGATGGCATTCCAGCCGTCTTCATCCATCGAGACGCCCACGATGGCCAGTCCCTGGGTCTTGTAATCGCGCTCGAATTCGACAAACCATGGAATTTCGAGAGTGCAGGGGCCGCACCAGGTAGCCCAGAAATTGAGCAGAACGACTTTGCCGCGGTAATCGGATAATTTGACGGCGCTGCCGTTGGCGTCACGCAGAGTGAAGTCGGCCGCTGGTTTCCGGTTTTTGATGGCCTGCGCCGCCTGGGCGTCGAGCGGGTGCGTACCGGAGCAGGACCAAAACAATGCCGCGACGGCCAGGGACACAAGCAGCAGAGATTTTTTGGACACCTGCATCTTATTTCAGTGTAGCGCCGAAGGTGTCTTTGAACCACGCGCGGCGGCGGTCGCTCCAGCGTTCCGCCAAGGTGAAATGGCGGGAGCGGCGGACGCCCGCGTAGAGCCAGGCGGCGGTGTCGCAGAAGCTTTCACAGACGTAGTCGCGCGTGCAGGCGGGGGACTTTTTGACGGAGGACGATTCGCCTAATTCGCCGCGCGCGCGGGCGGCGGATTCGGCTTCGAGCAGCGCGGCCCAGGAGCGGCGCGCGGAGTTTCCTAGGCGCGCCCAAGCAAAATGAAAGATCTCGTGTACGGCGATCAGCCGCAAGTCGCTGGGTTTTCGAGTGAGCTGGGTTTCGAGGATGATCTCGCGGCGGCGGATGAACGTGGCCGCGTGCACCGGAACGCCACGATCGTGCGAACCGGAAAGCAGCTTGCCGCGATGAGCGATGAGGCCGGGAAGAATCTTGATCGAAACCGGGTCGCCGACGAGCGCCGGCATTCCCGCCGCGGCAGCGCGAATGTGATGACGGGCGGTTGCGCTAATGCTTCGGCTGACCCGGAGCGGGAGCGGCCGGAGCCGGTCTTTGGAGAGACGGGATTTTAGGGGCCGCAGCGTTGGCGGTATCAAAAAACTCGGAGTCCTGAACCTGGATTTTATACTTGTCGAGTTCCTGCTTGAGGGCGGCCTGGCCTTTTTCCTGCTGCATGCGCTGGGTAACTGCCGCGCGCGATTGTTCGAACGTGGCCTTGGTGCGGTTCATGACCTTGACGACGAGAAATCCGCTGGGAATCGAGATGGGCTCGGAGTATTGTCCCGCCTCCAGTTTTACGATGGCGGATTTGATGTCGGCCGGAATTTGCGGATCGCCCATGGTGAACGTTCCCAGATCGCCGCCTTTGGCGGCAGAGGCTTGATTGTCGGATTCGGAGTGGGCCAGGGCGGTAAAGTCGCCGCCAGCTTTCAGCTTCTTTTCGAGATCGTCGACTTTATCGCGGGCTTGCGCTTCAGTGCGGCCACCGGGGGAACCGGCAGGCGTTCCCGGCGGACTGAATTGCACGAAGATGCCGCTCAGGTTGACGGTATCGAAATCGCCGGGATGGGCGTCGAAATACTGCTTAGGATCGCTTCCCGCGCCACCGGCGGTTTGAGACATGTGAGCCAGGTAGGCTTGGGCGAGCATGTTGTCGCGCGCGACCGCGATCTGCTCGCGCAAGGGCGATTGCTGATCGAGATTGAGCTTTTTCGCGGCTTCGGCAAGCTGCTCGCGAGTGTAAGTCTGCTGGACGAAATTGGGGAGATTCGCTTCCAACTGTTTGCGCTGCTCGGGCGTGTAGGGCTTGAGCATATCGGCAGCCTGTTTGGCCGTAATCTGCTTGCCATCGATAGTGGCAACCACACGGTTGGGTTCTAGCGACGCGACCGCTTCGGGTCCACGAGCCTTTGGCTGCGAGGGGGCTGCCGCAGGCGCCGTTTGGGCCCAGGAAAACGCAGCGCAATTGAGCAAAGCAAGTAACAGAAAACTACGATTCATCGATAATCCGGTCAAAACATCTCCAACCTTAACATGGAGAGACGCTGGCCGGGTTTTATGGTTGCACGTAAGCTTTGCGCAAGGGGCCGGTGGTCTTGCCGGTGACCTTTATGTTGTTGACAACTTGGGCCGCGCCGGAGGTACGGGCCATCCGGGTGGCCGCGCCTTTGTGCTGGCCGACGGCGGTGGTCCCTTCCCAGGTGACCACGCCGCGCTGCACATGAAAACGGAAGCCGTCTTTACCGATTTTTGATTTGGCGAGCTTGGTGCGAATGGTGGCCTCGAGCTGCGCATCATTCACAGAGGGCACGGCGGCGCGGGTTACGGCGGGGGCGGTTTTGGGCGGCGGCGTGCTGGCGCTGGCGGGAAGAAGCAGCGTTCCGGCCAGGACGGGCAAAAGCAGGAGAGCGAGTATTCGCGGCATCGTTTCAGTAGTAGGGCGGGAAGCGTATAATTCGCAGATGGATTCGGACAGCCGTAGGGACTTTTTGCGCAAGACTTCGTCGGGCGCACTGGCGATGACCGCCGCCTCGTATGCACGGGTGATGGGGGCGAATGAGCGGATCCACCTCGGATTGATCGGGGCGGGCGATCGCGGCAACCATGTCATGAGCCTGTTCCAGAACAAGCCGCAAGTACAAGTAGTTGCGATTTGTGATGTTTACGGCAAGCGTTTGGAGGCGACCCGGCAGAAGGCGGCGGGGTCGGCCGGATTCGGGGACTATCGAAAGCTGCTCGAGACGAAGCCGCTGGACGCGGTGCTGGTGGCGACGCCGGACCATTGGCACTCGCGCATCGCGATTGCGGCGTTGAATGCGGGCAAGGATGTGTATTGCGAAAAGCCGCTGACGCGCACGATCGAGGAAGGTCCGCAAATCGTGAAGGCGGCGCGCGAGAACAATCGAATCTGCCAGGTGGGGATGCAGCAGCGATCGGCGAAGCACTATCGCGAGGCGAAGGAAAAGTATTTCGAGACCGGGAAGCTGGGCACGATTACGCTGGCGCGGACCTGGTGGTATGGAAATGCCTGGCATCTGAGAAAAGCGCCGCCGGAATTGCAGACGCAGCCGACGGATTTGGATTGGGCGGGATTTGTGGGGCCGCTCAATTGGCGCGACTACGATCCGCAGCAGTTTTACAACTGGCGGGCTTATCTCGACTACGGCGGCGGGCAGGTGACCGATCTATTTACACATTGGATCGATGTCGTACACATGTTCACGGGCAAAGAAATCCCATGCGCGGCTTCAGCGGCAGGCGGCGTGTATGCCTATCGGGATGGCCGGACGGCGCCCGATACCATCAACGTGCTTCTTGAATATCCGGAACCGAAGCCGTTTACGGCGACTTTCGAAGCGACGCTCGTGCCGGGTATCAAGGGAGAGGCGATCGAAATGTGCGGGAGCGAGGGGCGGCTCTGGATCGATCGCTCGCGGTACGAATTTTATCCGGTGGGCGCGAAGGAACCGAGCGAGGTAGTAAAGGCCGAGGTGATGGAAGGCGTGCGGGATTCGCTGACGCAGGACCATGTGAACAATTTTCTGGATTGCGTGAAGTCGCGGGCGAAGCCGAACGGAGATGTTTTGATTGGTCATCGGTCAGCGCAGGCGTCGCACCTCGGCAATATTTCCTACGAGCAGAAGCGGCGCATTCCGTTCGATACGACTCGCGAGGAAATTCTGCCTGTCTAGGTAACAGCCCGGCAACGCCCGCGCGGGGGCTTGGCGATTTCTAGACTTTGTTGAACCAAGCACCGCTTGGCTGCCGGGCTAGGCGAAGAAATAGCGCATTTTACGAAACGAAATGGTTCCGATAGCCTAGGGCGCGAAGTAGCCGTAGACGTCCAGGATGAGGTGCATCGAGCTGGAAGCAAAAGCGTTGACAACTCCGTTGCTGATGGGGATGATGGCCATGTTCGAGGTTACGGCAAGATCGTCGGCATTGAGCGTGGAGGAGGAGGGCGTGGGCGCGCCGTTCGGATACAGGCTTAGCAAGCTGAAGGTGTTCGAGGGAATTATGGTCGCGTTTAGAACGTATGCTTGCGCCACCAAAGGAACTGCGCAGGCGGAGGTAGCAACGCCGATGGCCACGGTACCGCTGATTGGCGTGTGAGGAGCGGGGCCAGCAAAGCGGGAATCATAGGCGCGGCAAGGCGTGACATTGAAAAGCGAGAGACCGCCGGAAGCAGGCGGCGCAAAATAGCCGTCGATGTCAAGGACTACATCGACGGGGTTATTTGAATACACCGCGATGCTACCGTTTGCGCCGGCAGGAACGATAGCGGCGTTCGCAACGACGGTTGTGCCGGTATTGAGGGTGGAAGCGTTCGGCTGGTTTTGTCCGGCGGGAAATAGCGTGAGGAGACCGATTCCACCGTGAGGCACGGCAGTAGCGTTCAGCGAAAAGGCCTGAGCGGAGCCGGGAACCCCGCAGCGGCCCGCGACCGGGAAATTACGGACTTCGCCATAAGTAAGGGAAGGTCCGCCGTAAGCGGGATCACGGGTATCCGCCACGCGGCATGGCGTAAGCGGATAGAAGGCCAGGGCCGTGGGGTCGGTGGCAGGGACGAAATAGCCGTTGATATCGACGATGACTTGGGTGGGGTCGGAAGAATAGATAGTGATCGCTCCATTCGACCCGGCCGGCACGATGGCGGCATTGGCCTTGACGCGGCCGTCAGAGTTCAGCAGAGAGGCAACCGGTTGGGGTTGGCCGGTGGGCCAAATTTCGAGGTATCCGATGATTCCGGACGGCACGACGGTCACGTTAACGGAGTATGCCTGCGCGTTGGCTGGGATGCCGCAGCCGCTGTTGGGAACGACGAAATCGCGTGAGGAGTTAATGGCAACGATGGGACCGCCGAATGGGCCGGCGGGCCAACGGGTATCGGCTACGCGGCACGGATTGACGGGAATGAACCGCAGGCCGGCGGAGACGGGAGTAGTGGGAATATCGAGGCCCGTGCCGGAGAGCGTAACGGTTTGGGATAGGCTCGCGGCATCGTCGGTAAAAGTAAGCGCCGCGGCGCGGGCGCCGGCGGCTCCCGGTGCAAACGTGGTGGAAGCCGTGCAAGTCGCGCCGGAAGCCAGAGAAGATCCACAGGTGGTAGTGAGGCTGAAATCGGTGACGTTGGCTCCCGAAAGCAGAATGCTTCCGATGCTGATGGGGTTCGAACCGATGTTCGAGAAAACAACCGTCTGCGCAGCGCTGGACGTGCCCAAGTTTTGGGAGAAAACGAGAGCTGGCGTGCTTAGCGACACGCTTCCAGGCACTGCCGTACCGTTCAAAGCCAAAGTTTGGGGAGAACCGGCGACCGAATCGGAGAAGCTCAGGGTGGCGGAGCGCAGACCGGCGGCGATGGGAACAAACGTGACGGCGACACTGCAGTTGGCACCGGCGGCGAGAGCGGATCCACAGGTTGTGGTGATGCGGTAATCGGAGGACGCGGGCCCGGCGAGCCAGATACTCGAGATGTTCGTAGGACTACCGCCGGGGTTCGAGAGCACGACGGTTTTGGGAGCGCTGGTGGTCCAGGTGCCTTGATTGCCGAAGGTGAGACTCGGCGCGTTCAACACCGCTTTCGGAGCGGTGGCTAGAGAACCGGTGCCCGTTCCGCTCAGATTGACGGCTTGCGAAGAGCCGGGCGCTCCGAGAGAGTTCGTAGTGACATGCAGCGCTCCGGCCAGGGCTCCAGCGGCAGTGGGTGTAAAGGCGATCGCGACGGAACAACTGGTTCCGGGCGCAACGGAAAAAGAGGCGGCGCAATCCGGATCGCCTGAAGCCTGCAATTGAAAATTCGCATCGATCGAAACGTTGCTGAAGATCAGGTTTTGATTGCCGATGTTCGAGGCCGTGACGATTTCCATAGGACTGGCCGCGCCGACATTCTGGCTGGGAAATGTCATGGGCGCGGCGAACGATACCTGGCGGATGACGTTGTTCGAGTAATCGGAAATGTAGAGACTGCCGGAGGAATCGAGCGCGACCCCGTTCGGGTTGGCGAGCGCGGCCGCGGTGGGAGCGTTGCCATCGCCCGCGTAGCCATTTGCACCACTGCCCGCGATGGTCGAGATTTTGCCGGAAGCGGCTTGCACCTGGCGAATGACGTTGTTGCCGAAGTCGGCTATATAGATGTTGCCGGCGGGATCGATGCGAACGCCGGTGGGCGAGGAGAGAGACGCGTAGACGGCAGAACCGCCGTCGCCGCTGTAGCCGGAGTTGCGATTTCCGGCGAGGGCCGAAATGAGGCCGGTCGACATATCTACTTTTCGAACGAGGCAATTGCCGGCGTCGGCGATGTAGAGATTACCGGCGGCATCCAAAGCAACTCCGGACGGATCGCTGAGCTGCGCGTTGGTGGCCGGACCACCGTCGCCAATGCCATCGGAACCGGGAGCGCTGCCTCCGCCCGCGACCACAGTGATGACGCCAGTCGAGGCATTCACCAGACGGATCCGATGGTGGAAAGCGTCGGCGATGTAGAGGTTGCCGCTTGCATCGACGGCTACATCGGCGGGGCCGTAGAGCAGAGCGTTGGTGGCAAGGCCGCCATCGCCCAAGCCGTCGGCGCCGGAGGCTGAGATTCCACCTCCGGCTACAGTCGAGATAATTCCGGTGGCAGCGGTTACTTTGCGGATGAGGTTGTTGCCCTGGTCGGCGATATATAGGTTCCCGGCGGCGTCGAGAGCGACACCGGTCGGATTGTTCAGAGTCGCCGCGGTTGCGAGACCGCCGTTGCCCGAATTGCCGGCGATCCCCTTTCCGGCAACGGTCGTTACCGCACCCGTCGAAACTGACACGCGCCGAATGGCTTGATTGATGCTGTCGGCGATATAGAGATTTCCCGATGGGTCGACGGCTATGCCGGTGGGGTTGCGAAAACTAGCGGCGCTTGGGGAGGCGGCATCGACATAGTTCCAGTTTCCATTGCCTGCAAACGTGGCGATGCGGCCTGGGTAAAGAGCTAGCTGGGGACCGAGGCCGAGGCCGTGCAAGAAGACGGTCGCCAGCAGGGTTCCGGACTGATTGGTTACGGCGAGTGAATCCTGGCGCAGACCCGGGAAACGGGGGAGAAAGCTGACGGGCAGAGTGCAGTTGGTGGTGGCCGCGACGGTGCAGGATTTGGAGCCGAGGGAAAAATCCGCGCCGTAGACCAATGAGAAGACCGGCGCGGCGGACAGGCCGGTGAAGGAGAAGCTGAGCGTTACGGTAGCGGGAGTGGCGCTATTGGTTTGCACCTGGCCGAAATCCTGCACACGGAACGATTGTGGCCACGCGACACTGGCTGTGGCGGCAAGGAGGGTGCAGATGAGGACAGGGCTCCGACGTAGGCTCACAGGATCTAGCAGTCTCATCGGCGGATTACGGATACCCCTTTAGGTGGAGGAATAGACAGGGTTAAGGTGCCGCTCACACGGGTAGTGTCGGGCTAGGGTGGTGCCGGTTAGGGGTGGGTTTCTGCCTAAGCTACTGATTTAGAAGCAAAAATAAACAACGATTTTACGGCTGGAGGGTTGTATACAACTCTGACACCTTCCAGGTGTCTGAGTATTTTCCAGCGATAATGGAGAAAGGCAATTTATGGAGACGGAATATGTAGGACTTCCCGGCGCGCTTGTGGAAAAGGCGAAGGAAGCGGCCGCGAGAGAAGAGATCACCGTCGAAGAACTAGTGTGTGATGCCGTCGAGCAGCGTATCAACGGCAAGGGCTTCAGGGATTTGTACTCCATTGCCAAGCGCAATGCTGAGCGTACCGGCATCACGCCGGAGAATGCAGAGGCGGTGGTGATGGCTGAAATCGCCGCTCACCGCTCTGAACGCTCCCGGTAGTGGTTCGCGTCACCGTTGATACGAAGGTCATCGTTTCGGGTCTTTACGGTTCGGGTAATTCTCGGCATATCCTTAGACCTTGCTGAATCCGGGGCCATAAAGCTGGCCGTTTCGCAGCCGATTCTCGATGAAGTAGCGGATGTGCTGCAACGCGAGAAATTCGGGTGGGCGGCGGCGGAAGTGAGATATGCGCTGAAGCGGATTACTGCCCTGGCGGATTTTATCGAGCCGAGACAGACCGTGGACGTCATCAAGGATGATCCAAGCGATAACCGGATTCTCGAATGCGTTGTGGCGGCGAGACGCGGCGCATGATCTCGCTACGGACGGGAACAATATTGGGACACCGTCTCGAAATTTCCTGATATCTTCTATAGAGCGACATGCGTTCTGGTTCCCGCGTCGTCCGGACGCTGATTCTTTCGGGAGCAATCATCCCCTCACTCCTGCGCTCGGCCGAGCCTGCCGGTTCGGACCTGGAGCATGGTTTTGCACAGACGGTCCGGCCGTTCGTTGGCACCTATTGCGTGGGATGCCATAACGGCGCCGCGGCGCCGGCGGGCCTGGATTTGAAACGCTACACGACCACGGCGGAGGTGGTTGAGGACCTCGCGCGTTGGACAGCCGTGTCGGGCCGGCTCAAGTCGGAGGAAATGCCACCGAGGGCGATGAAGCAGCCACCGGCGGAGCTACGCCAAGAGGTGATTGCGTGGATCCAGGCAATGCGGCGATCGGAGGCGTTGAAGAATGCCGGAGATCCAGGGGTTGTCCTGGCACGGCGGCTGAGCAACGCCGAATACGATTACACGATCCGGGATTTGACGCACGTGGATATTCGTCCGACGCGCGAGTTTCCCGTCGATCCCGCCAATACCGCCGGGTTCGATAATTCGGGCGAATCGTTGACAATGTCGCCGGCGCTGTTGAGCAAGTATCTGCAAGCCGCGCGCGCGGTCGCCGACGATATGGCGTTCACGCCCGACGGGATTACTTTCGCTCCGCATCCGATGCTGGTCGAGACGGATCGCGAGACGTTTGCCATCCAGCGGATCGTCAATTTTTACAAACAGCAGCCTACCGACTACGCGGACTATTTTCAGGCGGCCTGGCGGTTCAAATATCGCGCGGCGCTCAAGATGCCGGCGGCCACCACTTTGACTGATGTAGCGACGGGCAGCGGCGTGAGCCCGAAGTATCTTCCGTTGATCTGGCGGATGCTCGAGGCGCGGGAGCCGGCGGCAAGAGAAGCCGGGCCGATTGCCAAATTGCGAGGCATGTGGCGGCTAATGCCCGGCCCCGGTAAGAGGCAAGAAGATGTACGCGCGCAATGCGTGGCGATGCGTGATTTTGTCGTGAAGATTCGCAAGGACACGGCAATGGAGTTTGCCGCGCCGGTGGTGACGGGATTGCCGCCTACCTCGCAACCGCTGATGAACTGGAAGCTGCGCGCGTTTGCGTCGCACCGCCGGAAGTTCGACCGTAACGCGCTGCGGATGGCGGACGATCCGCCGCCGGTCGTGCCTGTCATCCCGAAGTATCCGAAACTTGGCCAGGAATCGGCCCCACGCGCCGCGGCTTTGATGTTGAAATCGCGGGCAGGCGACGCGGATCTGGTTGTGCCGGTTGGCCAGCGGCCGCAGTATGAAGCGGCCTTCGCGCGTTTCGCGGATGTATTCCCCGACGCTTTCTATATCAGCGAGCGCGGGCGCTATTATCCGGACGATTCAGAAGACAAAGGACGTTTGTTGAGCGCGGGTTACCACAATGTGATGGGCTATTTTCGCGACGACACGCCGCTGATCGAACTGATCTTGGATGACAAGGGCAAGAAAGAACTCGATAAACTTTGGGACGAGTTCGAGTTCATGGGCGATTTCACGACGCGAACCTGGGTCCAGTATTTTTTCAATCAGAGCGGCGAGGTGGAAGGGCACGGGCGCGAATCGGGCAGCGCACGGCCTTCGGACACGCAAGTTTCTTCGACGGACATCATCTTCGGCTTGCGCGATACCTATCTAAAGAAAGCGGCGCCGAGCCAGAATTCGATTGCCAACGAGGCGATCCGCGAACATTTCCGGCGTGTGAATGAAACGATTCGATGGGTGGATCGTACGCGGGTTGAAGCCGAACCTCGGCATTTGGATGCGCTTCTCGACTTCGCGGCGCGCGCCTACCGCCGACCTCTCAGGCGCGAGGAAAGCGAGGATCTGGTTGCGTATTACCATTCGCTGAAAGATAAAAGCGGCTTGAGCCACGAGGAAGCCATGCGCGACTCGCTGGTCAGCATTCTGATGTCGCCCAAGTTCAGCTATCGGATCGATCTAACTGGTGATGACCCGAACGGGCCTGTGGCGCTGCGGCGCGTGTCCGTTCCAAAGACGGTCGAGCCGCTTTCGAATTACGCGCTCGCGAGCAGATTGAGTTACTTCCTGTGGTCGAGCATTCCGGATGAAAAGCTTTTAGCGCACGCGGCCAAGGGCGATTTGCAGAACCCGCAGGTGCTAGCGGCCGAGACGGAGCGGATGCTGAAAGACGAACGCGCGCGCGACTTGGCGGTCGAGTTCGGAGGGAACTGGCTCGGATTCCGGCAGTTCGAGCAACACAACGCAGTCGACCGCGAGCGATTCCCAATGTTCAACAACGACCTTCGCGAGGCGATGTTCGAAGAGCCGGTTCGCTTGCTCGAAAATGTCATTCGAGACGACCGGTCTATTCTCGACCTGGTTTACGGCAAGTATACGTATGTAAATCCGGTGCTCGCGAAACATTACGGGATGCCGGAGGTTTCGGGCGGGAACGACAACTGGGTGCGCGTCGACGATGCGGACAAATATGGCCGGGGCGGCGTGCTGCCGATGGCGGTATTCCTCACTTTGAACGCGCCGGGATTACGAACGAGTCCGGTGAAGCGTGGGAACTGGGTGGTGAAGCGCGTGATTGGCGATGAGATACCGGCGCCGCCGCCCAATGTTCCGCAACTGCCGGACGATGAATCGAAATCGGACTTGCCGGTGCGGCAGATGTTGGCCAAGCATCGGGACAATCCGTTCTGCGGGTCGTGCCATGCGCGGTTTGATTCGTTTGGATTGGCGTTTGAGGGATATGGACCGGTGGGTGAGAAGCGGTCGCAAGATCTTGCCGGACGGGCCGTCGATACGCAGGTGGAG
>Ga0193753_10002307_pt1 | contig 15223 bp, 12 predicted proteins | sample H1c2metaG_FD_144925 | JGI IMG/M metagenome (GOLD analysis project Ga0193753, IMG submission 144925) | Soil microbial communities from a riparian zone of the East river system, Colorado, United States - H1c2 | ecosystem: Environmental > Terrestrial > Soil > Riparian zone | place: USA: East... | reverse complement strand
GCGCGCGGCGACGAAGGCGGCCACGCAGAGGTCCAGCGGATCGTGCAGCGCTTCGCTCCGACCGGCCCCCGCGAGCGCCATGCGATAGCCCGGCTGGCTGACCTGTCGCTCCGCCCACGCGCCGTCGATGCCGTAGCCCGCCGGCCGCGGCTGCTGCGGGCACTGCCGCAGCCGCAGCAGCACCTGCGTGGTCCCGCGCGCGTGCTCGTAGCCCAGCGCCAGGTCCAGCGACGTGCCTCCGCCGGCGCTCGGGCCGGCGCTGCCCTCGCCGGCGCCATTCCAAGTGGCGCGGATGTCGCGCGCGCGGCCGGGGCCCAGCAGGGCCGCGAGCATGGAGATGAGGTGCGGCGCGCCGTCCACGACCATGTCCTGCCCGCTGCGGATGGGCGAGAGCAGCATCTCGAAACGCCGGACGGGCCAGGGCGGCGGCCCGGCGAGCACGCCGGGGTGCAGGCGACCGAAGCACTCCAGCGTGAAGGGCCACTGCGTGTTGAGCGCGAGCAGGCGGCCGGCCTCCGCGAAGCCGGCGGCCAGCGCCGTCACCTGCGCCACCAGCTCCGCCGCGGGCCGCTCCAGCGTGCCGGGCTCCCACCACAGCGGCTTCTCGCAGAAGACGTGCGCGCCGGCCGCGAGCGCCGCCTGCAGCTGCGCGCGATGGCAGCCCGCCGGCGAGCACAGCGCGATGATGTCGGGCCGCTGCCGCGCGAGCAGCGCCGGCAGGTCCGTGTAGCCCTCGCACTGCAGGCCGAAGCGCTGCGCGAGGTCCGCACGCGCCGCGGCGACGGTCTCCTGCCGCGTGCCCACGATCCCGACGACGTCGCAACCCGCGCGCGCGAACTCCCGCGCCACATACGCCCCGATGCCCTGCACCGCCTGCCGCGCGCCGACGACTCCGACGCGCAGGCGCGCCGCGGGCCTCGCGGACCCGGTGTTGGTCGCCGGCGCAGGCTCACCACGCGAAGAGCCGGCGGGGAACGCGCTCAAGGCTGCCTTCCGGGCCGGAGGGGCGCTCGACCCGGCGGGTCAGGCGCGCCCCGCGGCGTGGCCGGCGCAGGGCGGGGAGATGGAGCGGGTGAACGGGATTGAACCGTCGACAACAACGTTGGCAACGTTGTGCTCTACCACTGAGCTACACCCGCTCGAACAGATGCAACGAGGGTGAAGGTCATACTTGGCGGACGCGCATCCGGTCAAGGGTGCGCCCGTCGCGCGGCGCCTCGGCATCCCGGCCGCCGCGAGCGACGGCGGGTCGGCGCGCCGACCCTCGACGCGCGCCGCGAGCGAGTGGTCCCGGGGACCGGGTGCCGGGCCGGAGGGCGGAGCGGCTAGACTCCTCTTCATGCTGCTCTGGCTGGCCTGTCGTCTGGCCCCGCGCATCACCAGCGTGCTCGACCTCCCTCCGCCGGCCCTGCCCGAGCCGAGCCCGCTCGACAGCCTTCCCGACCGCGCCGCGGAGGCGCTGGCGGCCTTCCTCGCCGCGCCCTACGCGCCTCGCACGGACATCTCCCCGCACGCGGCCCTCATGGCCATGGGCTGCCGCGAGCTGGTCACGCGCGAGGCCGACCAGAACCCCGACACGGCCGGCCGCACGCGCACCTACGACGCCTATCCCGCCTTCGAGGAGGTCTCCATCCCGGGCGCGGACGGCGTCGTGCTCCAGGGACGCCACTCGGCCGGCGCCCCGGGCGCGCCCGTCATCCTCGTGGTCCACGGCCTGTACGACAGCCACGTCAGCCTGTACGTGGCGGAGTACGCGGAGCTGCTGCGGCGCTGGGGCTTCCACGTCTTCGCGCTGGACATGCGCGACCACGGGCGGCTGCGCGGCCGCTCGCTCCCGCCGTCCATGGGCCTGCACGAGGGCGCGGACCTGTACGCGGCGGCGCGCGCGATCGGCGACGCGGAGGGCGTGTCGGTGGGCATCCTCGGGCTCTCGTACGGCGGGCAGTGCGGCGTGCGCGCGGCGCACGAGGCCACGCGCGCGGGACGCGCCGACGTGCTGCGCGGCGGCGTGCTCGCGATCAGCGCGCCGCTCGACGTGCACGAGGCGGTGCTCGCGCTCGACGATGCCTCGCGCCTGCCGCACCCGCGCGGCCTGATGCAGCGCGTGCTCGTGTCGCAGCTGCGCGGCGCCTTCGACCGCCACCTGCAGCTGCGCATCGGCGAGCACGCGCCCGTCGGCCACCCGGTGGAGGACTACGAGGGCTACATCCGCGAGTTCGTGCTGCCGCGCTATCCGGCCGACCCGCAGCTCGTGGGCTCGTTCCTCTCGGCGGCCCGCTCGTCCACGCCGGAGGTGCTCGGCAGGCTCGCGGTGCCCGTCGCGCTGCTGCACGCGCAGGACGACTTCCTCGTGCCCGTGAAGCACCTGCACCTCGGCGCCGCCGCGGCCGCCGGCAACCCGTGGGTCGCGGCGCGCGAGGTCCCGCGCGGCGGCCACATCGGCCTCTCGACGATGGACGGTCCGGGCACGCTGGGCATCATCGCCGCCTTCTTCGGGCGCCTGCGCGACGGCTGAGCGCGGCCCTCAGTCGTCGTTCTGCGCGAGGAAGTCCAGCTGGCGGCTGCCGCGGCCGACGTGGCGCGCGCCGGCGATCGCCTGCGCCACGAAGGCCTTGGCGCCCTGCACCGCCTCCTCCAGCGACGAGCCGCGCGCGAGCATCGCCGCGATGGCCGCGGCCAGCGCGCAGCCGGTGCCGTGCACGCGGCGCCGGCGCGGCACGCGCGGCAGCGAGTAGAGCGTCATGCCGCGGCGCGTGCCGAGCACGTCGGTGGACTCGTCCCCCGAGCCGTGGCCGCCCTTGATGAGCACCGCGCGCGCGCCCGCCGTGCACAGCGTGGCGACGACCTCGTCCGTGACCTCGCGCACGTGGCGCTCGTCGGTGCCGGCCAGCTCCGCCGCCTCCGCGATGTTGGGCGTGAGCAGCGTGGCCAGCGGCACCAGGTGACGCAGGAAGACCGGCACCGCGTCGCGCGGCAGGAAGCGCGTGCCGTCGCTGGCGCAGAGCACGGGGTCCACGACGATCGGGATCTTCAGGCGCGCGAGCGGCGCGATCGCGCGGGCCACGGCGCGCACGGCGTCGGCGTCGGGCAGCAGGCCCACCTTCACGGCCGCGGGGCGCACGTCGGCGAGCAGCACCGCGAGCTGGCGCGCCAGCAGCCCCGCCGGCAGCGCGTGCACGGAACGCACGCCGGCCGGCGACTGCACCGTGATCGCGGTGGGCACCGCCGCGCCGGAGAGCCCGAAGCGCAGGAAGACCTTGAGGTCCGCCTGGAGGCCCGCGCCGCCCGACGGATCGGAGCCCGCGATGGTCAGCGGCACGCGCACCTTGTCGGCGTTCGGGCTCATGAGAGTCCCGCGAGGCGCAGGTGCTCGCAGGTGAAGCGCAGCAGCGACGCGTCGGCGAGGGGCTCGACGTCCAGCGCGTGCAGCGCGGCGACCGGCAGCAGCTCCGCCACCGTGCGGAAGTCCACGCTGCCGAGTCCCGGCGGCGCGCCGGGCTTGCCGTCCACCACGTCATCGAGGGACGCGCCGAGCACGTACGGGCCGCAGGCTTCCATCCACGCGACGTCGCCGTGACCGAGCAGCGCGGCGCGCGAGGGCCGGTGCCAGTAGCCCGGGCGCTGGCCGGCCAGGTCCTCGAGCAGCAGCGCGAGCTGGCCCGGCTCCGCCAGCGGGCCCGCGTCGGGCGTCGCCGCGGCCCACCCGAGGCCCGGATGGCCCCGGCCCAGGGCGTGGAGCTCGCGGCAGGCGCGCTCGAGCCCGAAGAGGCGCGGCAGCTCCAGCACGAGGAGCGGCGCGCGGCTCGCCGCCGCCACGTCGATGCCGAGGGCCAGCTCGTTCCAGCCGCAGCGCACCGCGGCCACCGGCGCGCCGCGCAGGGCGGCGAGAACGCCGGGAGCCTGTGGCATCGCGGCCCCGGGCCGCACGACGAGGAGCAGTCGGGAAAGTCCGGTGGCTGGTAGCGCGGCGCGGACGGCCGTGCCATCGAGAGAGCGTTCGCCGAGGCAGCCCGTGCCGAGGATCACGGGTCGCTCCGCCGCGCGTGCTTCCAACAGGCCGCAGCGCGCGCCGGTACAAGCCCGCGACACGCACGACGAGGAGCGCCCGCCGTACCGGCTGCTCCAACTCCAGGGAGGTTCACGATGAGCCACACACGCATTGCCAGGGTCGCCATGGCCGCCGTCCTCGGATCCGCGCTCGCAGCGCACGCCGGGGCGCAGGAGGATAGCAGCGCCGCGCCACGGATCGAGACCGGCAAGCCCGCGCCGCACGGGCAGGCGCGCGCGCCGCGGCCGCGGCACGGCGAGGCGGCCGACGACGGCCCGCGCCTCGGCGTCATGGTGCAGCAGACGCCCGACGGCCTGCTGGTCAGCTCCGTGATCGACGACACGCTCGCGGCCCACATCGGCATCAAGGCGCAGGACGTGATCCTGCGCATCGACGACGAGCACATCGAGAGCATCGCGGACGTGCAGCGCACGCTGTCCACCCGCTCGGTGGGCGAGACGGTGAGCGTCTCCGTGATCCGCCCCGGCGAGGGCATCGTCACGCTCTCGGGCCCGCTGCCCGAGCCGCCCGCCAGGGCGCCCGAGCCGCGGCAGGACGGCCCCTCGCCCGACGGGCAGGGCCGCTGGCCCGGCGCCGATGCCGACCGGCCCGGCGAGGCCGACGGCTTCCGCGGCGGCTTCCTCGGCGTGCAGCTGGTTCCGGAGCGCTCCGCGCAGGACGGCCCCGCGCCCCGCGACGGCGAGGCCCGGCCCGGTGAGGGCAAGGACGGTGACGCCAAGGACGGCGCGAAGCACGACGCGCAGCCCGCCCCGGCCGGCCCGGGCGTCGAAGTCGAGGGCGTCGTGCCCGAGAGCGCCGCGTGGTTCGCGGGGCTGGAGCACGGCGATCGCATCCTCGCGGTGGATGGCAAGGAGCTCTCCTCCGGATCCGACCTCGTCGGCGCCGTGTCGGGCAAGCAGCCCGGCGTCTTCGTCGAGCTGAAGTACCTGCACGCCGGCGAGGAACGCACCGCGCGCGTGCGCCTCGGCGAGCGTCGCGCGGCCGGCGAACTCGGCGCGCTCATGCCCGGCCTCAACTTCATGCCCTTCGGCTCGCAGGGCGGGCCCGGCGGCGGCATGCTCCCGCGCCCGCGCGGGGCCTTTGGCGGCATCCCGCACGGCAACCTGCAGGGCTTTCCCTTCGGCGGCGGCGGCGGCGGCGACGACGACCTGCGCGACATGCCCGGCCACATCCAGCAATTCCTGCAGGGCATGGACCTCGACGCCGGCAACGCGCAGCGCCAGTCCGTGCGCGTGGAGATGCGCGATGGCAAGGGCACGCTCACCGTGACGCGCGACGGACAGACCGAGATCTACACGCTGGACGACCAGGGCCACTGGGTGAAGAGCGGCTCGTCGGGCGCGACGGACCCCGACGCCGGCGCGCAGGACGGAGCGCCCTCCGGCACCGCACAGAACGGGACACACCAGGGACGTGCACCGACTCCCCTGCACGGCTGATCCGAGAGCCGCCCGGAGGGGCCAGGTGCCAAGTGCCAGGGACTCGCCCGCCATCGCCTCACGGTGGCGGGCGGGCCTCTTTTCCGGACCTGATCCGCGCCGCCAGCCCGGCGCACGCCGCTCGCGACTCGTGCGCCAGCGTTCCCTCCACCAGCCGCGCCAGCGCCGAGGCGAGATGCTCGCCGCGCGCGCCGGCCTGCGCCTGCGCCTGCGCCTGCACCGGCGACTCGTGGCTCGCGCGGCCATCGCTTCGGAGGGCCATCGCGAGCAGCGCGCGGCGGTCCGCGCGATCCAGCGCGTTGAAGGCGCGCGCGGCGGCGGGCAGCGTCGCGCCAGGCAGCGGCCGCAGCACGCGGCGGCGCAACGGCACGTGGCGCCGCGCCGCGAGCACCAGCACGTCGTCGACCGCGTCGCGCACGCGGTGCGCGCGCCGCGCGTGAGCCGCATGCCGCGGAGCGACGCGCCGGCACAGCGCGACACAGCGCTCCACCGCGTCGGCGACCCACGCCTCGGGGCGCTCCGCCCCGGTCAGGTCCTGCAGTCTCGGCACTTCACGAGCGATCACGGGCATTCCGGTGCGCATGATGCCGGCGAGGCCGGCAGATCACATGCGCAGTGCTATCCTCGCGCCACCTCATGAACGCGCTCCACGAGCTGCCGTTGCCGGCTCCCGCGCCAGGCCTCGCCCGGCGCGCGAGCGCGCACGCAGCTCAGCGTGCGATCGCGCACGCAGCTCAGTGTGCGGACGCGCGGGCAACTCGGCGCGCGGAGGCGCGTGCAGCTCGGCACGCGAGCGCGCGTGCAATTCCTGTGGAGAGCGTGCGGAGGGCTGTGCCGACGGCTTGCACGGGCCTCCGCGGATGAGTTCCCCTCCGGCGCTCGGCGTGATCGTGCCGTGCCACGACGAGGCGGCCGTCATCGAGCGCAAGCTGCGCAATCTCGCGCGCTGCGCGTGGCCGGCGCCCCCCGCCGGCCGCCCGCACCTCCTGCTCGTCGTGGATGACGGCTCAGACGACGACACCGCCGTGCGCGCGCGCGCCCTCTGCGCGGCGCTGTTCCCCGCCGCAGGGCCCGTGCGCGCGCGCGTGCTCGAGAACGCGGTGCGGCCCGGCACGTCCGGCGCGATCGAGGCCGGCCTGCGGCCGCTCGAGGGCGCCGTGGACCTCGTCGTGCTGACGGACGCGGGCGTGGACCTGCGGCCCGAGGCGCTGGACCGGCTCGCGGCGGAGTTCACGGCGCGGCCCGCGCTCGGCATGGCCTGCGGCGCGCAGGAGTTCGTGCGCGACCTGCACGCGGACGGCACCTGCCGCGGTGCCGACGGCGGCGAGCTCGTCGCCGCATCCGACCTGCTCGACCGCGCGCTGGAGCGGCTGCGCGCGCTCGAATCGCGCGGCGGGCGGCTGTTCGCGGTGCACGGGGAGCTGCTCGCGTGGCGCGCGGACCTGCACCTGCAGCCTGCGCCCGGCACGGCGGCGGAGGATCTCGACCTCATGTTCCAGGCCCGGGAGCGCGGCGTGCGCGTCGAGCGGCTCCCCGGCGTGCGCTTCCTGCACGTCCGGTTGCGCGAGCCCGAGGCCCGTTCGCGCACGGAGCGGCGGCGCGCCCGCGCCTTCGTGCAGGCCGTCGAAGGGCGCGCGAGCCGGCCGGGCGCGGGGCTCGCGGAACGGGTGCAGCTGTGGTGCTACCGGCGCGCGCCGGTCGCGGCGCCGGCGCTGGTGTCCGGCTGGATCGTGCCCGTGCTCGCGGCGGCCGCCGCCGGCCTGCTGGCGCTCGCGCGGCGCGCGGAGAGCGATGCGGCGCTCACGGCGCTGCTGCTCTGCCTCGCGGCGCTGCTCGCGCTGCCGGTGCTGGCGCTGGCCACGCGGCGGGGACGCGAGATCGTCGGGCGGTTGCAGATGTTTCGCGAGGCTCGGCGGACCGCGCCTGGGGCGGGGCTCCGCTCCTGGCCGGACGCGGCCCCCTGACTCCACGAGCTCAGGAGTTCGCCCGGCGCGGGTGTGTGCGCGCTGCGGGGACGGGCCTCGGCTGCGGTCAACACCCGCAGAGGACACATGGCGAGCGGGTTGATGCGCTTGCTGCGGCTGCATCTCGCCGAGGTCCATCCCCGCATCGCGCACCAGCTGAGGCAGGGGGTTCCGTTCGGGATGAAGGAGGGGCCGCGTCCGGCCACGCTGCGCCGCGCACCAGGCGCGTCCTTTTCGTGGAACGCTGACTCCGCAACGAGATGGTGCCCCTTCTTCACGGGCGCTCGGGCAACGCGCTGGCTCTTGTGAGGGGGCACGTGGCCGCGTGGTGATCAGGGGAGGTTGGACGCGCGCTCACTCGGGGTGACCGTGCTCGCAGGGATCATGGGTGCTGCTTGTCGGAGTGCGGGTGCTGCTCCAGGATGGCTTTGATCGGCAGGGCGGCTTCCAGGAGTTCCAGGGCGGCGAGGCCGGCGGGTTGGTGGGTCAGGTCCTGGGTGCGGGGCTCGGTCGGGGGTTGCCAGGCTTCCTCGAGGGCGGTGATGGCGTTCACGAGGGCGAAGCCGCCGGGTTCCACGGTCACTGACCAGTGGAGGCGGCGCGTCTGGGTGCCGAGCAGGTCCACGGCGATGTCGTGCGTGCCGGCGGGGACGTGCAGGCGCAGCGCGCGCACGTCGCCGGGGAGCAGCGTCCAGCAGCGCGTGTCGGCGGGCAGCGCTTCGGCGAGCAGCTCCTCCGTGAAGAAGCCCGCGAGGAAGCCCAGCGCCTGCTGCAGATCGTCGTGCGCGTGGTCGCCCTGGTGGCTGGCGATCTCGTGCTGCACGGCCTGGCCGGCAAGAGCGCGCGGGATCGCGGCGAAGGCGGCGGCGGCGAGCAGGCTCGGGAAGTCACGGTCGTAGCGGGCGCGGAGCTGCGCGGACAGGTCCAGCAGCACCGGCGCCTCGGCGACGGGGCCGCCGTCGAGCAGCACCACGGCGCGCTTCCAGCGCGAAGGCCGCGCGACGAGCGCCGGCACCTGCAGCCGGTGCAGGGCGTTGCCGAGCAGCAGCCGGTAGACGGCCTGCACGCGCACCGGCGCCTTGCCGTTCTGCACGATGACGAGCACGCTGCCCTCGCCGGCGGGCGGCGCGAGGCGCAGGTCGGGACGGCCCGCCGCGCGGAAGCAGTCGTCGGCCTCGCCGGCGCGGCCGGCCAGCTGCAGCGACACGCCGGCCAGCTCCCAGGCGAGAGCGCTGGCGTCGCGGCGCTCTTCGGGGATGTCCTCCTGCAGCAGCAGCGTGCGCACGCGGCGTGCTTCCACCGCGGCGCCCTCCCAGTCGCCCAGCGCGAGGAAGTTCAGCAGGTTGAGCGTGTTGAGCGCGACGCGCTCGACGTGCGAGGCGCGGTACGGCGCGCGGTTCGCCGAGAACAGGAACGCGGCCAGCTCCGCGACGGGCAGGTCGCTGTAGTCCAGCACCTCGAGCTGATCGTCCAGCGCGACGAGCTCGGCCGCCGCCTCGGCGTTCCGGTCCGCGGCGGCCAGCGCGCTGGCGCGCTCCAGGCGCAGCACGTGCGCGTCGGGGCCGTCCGGATCGTCGGCGAGCCGCGCAGCCAGCAGCTCCGCGGCGTGCTGCGCATCCCCGCGATAGAAGGCCTGCTGCACCGGCGCGATGCGCTCCTCCCACGTGGCGGAACACCCCGCCGAGCAGGCCAGCAGCAGCGCGCCCCCCACCGCGCGCAGGGCAGCGCGCCACGGGAGATTCGCTCCGTGCACGGCGCTCGGGTCGCGCATCGCGCGCAGCGCCGTCAGTCCTCGACCTGCTTGGTGATGTTGATCGTGGCCTGGTAGCGGATCAGCTTGGTGGAGACCTCGGTCACGCGCAGGAACAGCTGGTACTGCACGCGGCGCACGTCCTCCGACTTCTCGGCGACATCGGAGACGCGGCCGTTCACGAAGTACTCGATGCCGAACTCCTTGCCCAGCGCCGCGATCGTCGCGTCGTCCACCTCGTCGCCGAGGTCGCGCAGGCGCTCGGCGATGATCGCGTCGCTGCTGAGCGTGCTGTTGTCCACGACGCTCCACTGCCCCGACTCCACCAGACGCGTCTCCGCGGAGTTCAGCAGCGAGTCCAGCGAGCCGCTGATGTGCTCGCTGCTGTCGTTCGCGATGCGCAGGATGGCGATGCTCGGCCGGCGCTCGCCGAGCGACTTCACGAAGGGCGAGGCCTCCAGCCCCGCGTTCCACTTCGCGAGTGCGAGCTCGAGGTCCACCTTGTCCAGCCGCGTGGAGAGCGCCGGCTCGTCGATGGACGGGTCCTCGCTGCCGCGCGAGAAGCTGGGCCCGAAGCAGGCCGGGACGAGCAGCACGGGCAGGAGCAGGGCGGCCGCGACGGGCGAGCGCATCGGAAAACTCCAGGGGGCCGACGTGTCAGCCGAGACGTGGGAAAGTGAGATCGTGAGATCGTGAGGTCGTGAGGAAGTGAGGAAGTGAGAAGGTGAGAAGGTGTGGCGCCGGCCGCGGCGCGCCGCGCCGCGCGGCCGCGCTCAGCGCACGTCGACGACTTCCTCGTTCGGCCTGCCGGTGATGTTCGCGAGGCAGCCCTCGGCGGCGCGCGCGGCCTCCTTGATCTCGTCGTCGCCGCCGCCGAGATACAGCCGGCCGAAGGCGCCGAAGGACACGACCTCGAGCAGGTGGATCGGCGCGGCCTTCTCGGCCTCGTTCGCGGCCAGCAGCGCGTAGCCCGCCGGGTGCGTCTCCATGATGTACAGCGACTGGCCCTTGAGGATCACGTCGCCGTGGCGCATGCGGTTGATGAGCATGGTCTGGTACGCGTCCGTGCCCGTGATGATCTCGGAGGTCACCACCTTCGGCGTGAGGCGGTCACTCTCCTGCAGCCCGAGGTGGCGCAGGATCGCGTCGCCGGCGGCGCGCACGTCCGACTGGTTCCACGAGTGCACCTCGAGCACGCCGAAGGCGCGCTCCACGATCTGCATGCCCGGCGTCACGCTCGCGTTCTTCAGCGCGACGTCCGTGATGCGGTTGATCGCGATGCCCGGCTGCACCTCGACGAAGAGCGAGGCCTGCTCCTCGATCGGCAGGTAGCCCTGCGAGACCGTGGCGAGGAAGCTGGCGAGCTGCGGCTGCAGCACGTCGAGGTACTGGAAGGTGCGCAGCGAGATCTTCGGGGCGCTCACGAACGGTCCTCGGGACGGCGGGCTTCGGCTTGCGGGGCATCCTAGCAAGGCGGCTATCATCACCGCTCCCCCGGAGAGCCCCCGTGAACCAGCAGATGGCGAAGGCGCATCGCGACGCGCTCCTGGCGCGGATGGACGGGGGCATCGCGGTGTTTCGCAGCGGGCCGGAGCGGATCCGCAACCGCGACACCCACTGTCGCTTCCGGCCCGACAGCGACTTCTGGTACCTGACCGGGCTGCGCGAGCCCGATGCCGTCGCGGTGCTCGACGCGCGCGAGGGCGCGGACCGCTACGTGCTCTTCGTGCGGCCGCGCGACCCCGAGATGGAGACCTGGAACGGCCGCCGCGCGGGCGTGCAGGGCGCGCGCGAGCTGTACGGCGCGGACGCGGCGCACCCGATCGGCGCGCTGGACACCGAGCTGCCGAAGCTGCTGCGCGGCGCGCCGCGGGCGCTGCTCACACTCGGGCACGATCCGGACTTCGACCGCAAGCTGCTGGCCTGGCTGAACGACATGGCCATGCGCACGCGCGACGGCGCCACCGGGCCGGCCGAGCTGGTGGACGCCGGCTCCGTGCTGCACGAGCTGCGCCTGATCAAGTCGGCCGACGAGGTCGCGGCGCTGCGGCGCTGCGCGGAACTCACCCACCGCGGGCACCGCGCGGCGATGGCCGCCGTGCGCGAGGGCTGCGGCGAGTGGGAGCTGGAGGCGCTCGTGGACGGCGCCTTCCGCGCCGGCGGCGGCTGGGGCGTGGGGTATCCGAGCATCGTCGCCGCGGGCGCCAACGCCACCGTGCTGCACTACAACACCAACAACGAGCGCGTCGGCAAGGGCGCCTGCCTGCTGGTGGACGCGGGCGCGGAGGCCGACGGCTACACCGCCGACGTCACGCGCTGCGCGCCGGCCAGCGGCCGCTTCTCGCCGCCGCAGCGCGCGCTCTACGAGGTCGTGCTTGCCGCGCAGCTCGCCGGCATCGCGCAGTGCCGGACCGGCGTGTCCTTCGTGACCGTGCACGACACGTCCACACGCGTGCTCGTCGAGGGCCTGCTCTCGCTGGGACTGCTGAAGGGCAGCGCGCAGGAGTCGCTCGACTCCGGCAGCTACAAGCGCTTCTACATGCACCGCACCTCGCACTGGCTGGGGATCGACGTGCACGATGTCGGCGCGTACTTCACGACCGGCGCGGACGGCACGCGCCGCAGCCGCCCGCTGCAGCCCGGCATGGTGCTCACCGTGGAGCCGGGCCTCTACGTCGCGGCCGACGACGAGACGGCGCCCGCCGAGTTCCGCGGCATCGGCATCCGCATCGAGGACGACGTGCTCGTCACCGCGACCGGCCATGACGTGCTCACGAAGGACATCCCCAAGGCGATCGACGAGGTCGAGGCGCTGCACGGCAGCGACGCGGCGATCGCCGCTGCCGCCGGCCTGGCCGCGCGGGACTCCGCGCACGCGGCATCCGGCGCAACGAGCAGCGCCGCCGGCGGTGCGGCGACGAGCGCCTCGCATGGTGCCGGCACTGCGCTGGATCGCACGCGGCAGGGAGCGCGGGCATGAGCACCGCGCCGCGTGGTCCGGCCACGCCTGCATCCGCGCCGGGCTCATCGGCTGCCGCGGACGGCGCCGGTCCGGCTGCATCCCGCCCGGAGAGCGCCGCGCCGGCCGACGAGGTCGGCCGGCTGCTCGCGCTCCGCTCCGAGTTCCCGATCCTGCAGAAGACGACCTACCTGGTGAACCACTCGCTCGGCGCCATGCCGCGCGCGGTGTTCGACCGGCTGCGCGAGTACGCCGAGATGTGGGCCACGCGCGGCATCCGCTCGTGGGCGGAGGGCTGGTGGACCTCCCCACTCGACACCGGCAATCTCATCGCGCAGATCCTCGACGCGCCGGCGGGCAGCGTCGTCATGCACCAGAACGTCTCGGTGATCGAGGGGCTGATCGCGTCGTGCCTCGAGTTCAAGGCGCCGCGCAACCGCGTCGTGTACACGGAGCTGAACTTCCCGTCCGTGATGTACGTGTGGGAGGCGCAGCGGCGGCGCGGCGCGGAGATCGTCACCGTGCCGTCGGCGGACGGCATCGGCGTGGACACGCAGACCTTCCTCGACGCGATCGACGAGCGCACGCTCATCGTCCCGCTGTCGCACGTGCTCTTCCAGAGCGCGTACATCCAGGACCTCGACGCGATCGTGAAGAAGGCGCACGCCGTCGGCGCGCTCGTGCTGGCGGACTGCTACCAGTCGGCGGGCACCGTGCCGTTCAGCGTGCGCGCGCTGGACCTCGACATGGCCTGCGGCGGCTCCGTGAAGTGGCTCTGCGGCGGCCCCGGCGCCGGTTACCTCTACGTGAAGCCCGAGCTGCGCGCGCGGCTGGAGCCGATGCTCACCGGCTGGATGGCGCACGAGCACCCCTTCGCCTTCGAGAAGGGCGCGCAGAAGTACGCGCCCGATGCGACGCGGCTGCTGCACGGCTCGCCCGCGGTGCCCGCGCTGTACGCGGCGCGCGCCGGCTACGAGCTCATCCTGCGCGCCGGCGTGGACGCGATCCGGGCCAAGAGCGTCGCGCAGACGACGCGCTTCCTGCAGCGCGCCGCGGAGCGCGGCCTCTCGTCGCGCTCGCCGCTGGATCCCGCGCGCCGCGGCGGCACGGTGACCATCAACGTGCCGCACGCGCCGGCCGTGGTGAAGGCACTGGCCGAGCGCGAGATCCTCGTGGACAGCCGCCCGGACGTCGGGCTGCGCATCGCGCCCCATTACTACAACACCGACGACGAGCTCGACGCCTGCCTCGACGCGGTGTGCGAGATCCTGCGCTCGGGCGCCTGGCAGAAGCACGCGATGCAGACCGCGGCGTACTGAGGGCGCGGGCCTTTCGCTCCAAGGACCGACCCGGCAGCCTGTGCCTGCTCATCGTGCTCAGTGTGCGACAGCCGGCACTGGTCGCCACTGCCACGCGCGTGCCCGCTTGCTCCTTGCTTGAGAACCGCGCCGGAGGCTCGAGCAAGCGCCGCGGTACGCGCGAGCCGCACACGGAAGCGCACGGCCGCAGTCAGCGCGGAGACGGCTGCGGCGCGTCCGTCATCGTCTCGGCGGCGGCGGACCCTCGCGCCTGACCGGCCAGCGGCGGGCCGAAGCTCTTGCGGAGCTGCGGCGCGAGCCAGTGCGCCAGGAGGCGCGTACCGTCGGCCGAATAGTGCGCGTCCTTGATGAAGAAGTAGCGCGACACCGGGTCCGGCGCCTCGACCCAGGCCTGCACGGGCTCGAACACCTTGCAGCCGAGCCTGCGGAAATCGGAGATCACGCCGCCCAACGGCGCCGGGACGTAGCCCGTGTCGCCGCTGCGCAGCTTGAGCACCGTGAACTTCTCGCTCAGCAACCACACCGCGAGCGGCGGCCCGTCGGGGCCGGGCGCCGCAGCCAGACGGGCGATCCACGGCTGCATCGAGCGGTACTCCTGCGCGAGATCCTTGGGCGTCGGGTGCAGCGGCTTGCTGATCTCGATGCGCTCGAGCGGATTGAAGCGCTGCAACAACAGATGCGCCAGGACACTGTACTTGCGCAGGCCCCAGCTCCAGGCTTGGCGCTCCTTCGCGAGCCGGCCCTCGATGACCACGCGCTTGTCGCGCGCCTTCAGGTCGTAGTCGAGCATGTCGTTGCCGGAAAAGAAGGCGACGAGCACGAGGTCCGGCTTCACGAGTGGGATCCAGCGTTCCACGAGCTTCGTGTAGTCATCCAGTCCATAACTCGGCACGCCCACGGGGACGACCTGCACCTGCTGGCTGCCGCTGCCGTCGGCGTTCAGCGTCGACTCGAGCAGCGCACCGAGCGTGTCCTGCAGCTCCACGCCGACGCCGAAGACAAAGCTGTCGCCCACGAGCAGGATGCGCGTGATGCCCTCGTGCGTGGGGCCGAAGATCCGGTCGTCGCGCAGACCCTGCGGGCTGATGCGGAAGGGCACGTCGTAGTCACCGGGTAGGGACATGCGGCCCGAGAAGCCCGGCTGGAAGGAGAAGCCCACCAGCGGGTCGTTGACGAGACCCTCGACGCGCCAACTCGTGCGGTCCGGGTCGGGCGGTCCCGTGATCGGATTGGACACGGTGAGGCGGCAGATGCCCTCCGCCAGCACGAGTCCGGCGCAAAGTCCGCCTGCGAGCAGCATCCATTTCCGCATTCGGCGATGATATCGCCGCCCGACGCGCGTGTCGAGCGGCGCGTGCCCGTGCTGCTCCTCTTCACCCGACCTGCACGACGACACTGCGTCGCCGGCGACAACATCGCGAGGGCTGACGCTGAGGTCGCCGCGCGCATCTGCCGCGCCACGGGTGCGAGCAGATCGCCATCGACGGTTGCGACAGCGCCCGCGCCCTTCGTGCCATGGTCGCCGTGGTGCTCATGCAACACGCGCGAACTCGGCGGAAGCGGCCCGGACGTCGGCCGCTTCCGCCTGCCTGCGCGGCGGCATGAACCAGCGGAAATCCCCCAGTTACTGCCTCACGCCCTTGAGTCCGTTCGAGGCAGAGAATGACTGCGTTCTCGAACCAGTTGCCCCACGAGTTGCTGCTGTCCGTCGCGTCGATCGAAT
>Ga0193753_10002306_pt1 | contig 15227 bp, 8 predicted proteins | sample H1c2metaG_FD_144925 | JGI IMG/M metagenome (GOLD analysis project Ga0193753, IMG submission 144925) | Soil microbial communities from a riparian zone of the East river system, Colorado, United States - H1c2 | ecosystem: Environmental > Terrestrial > Soil > Riparian zone | place: USA: East River... | reverse complement strand
CCGGCGGAACGATTCTAAAAGCGGGCGTGGCGCCGACCGCGGCATAGCCCGACTCCCAGTTGAAAAAGAAAAACGTTTTGTCTTTGCCGTGATAGAGCTTGGGAATTACGACGGGGCCGCCGACGTTTGCGCCAAACTGATTTCGATTAAGGCGCGGGGGCGTGGAACTCTTGTCCGCGATGGCGTCATAACTCTGCGAGAAATCGTTGTTGCGGTTGAACTCCCAGAGGGTTCCGTGCAATTGATTACTGCCCGATTTGGTGACCATGTTCACCTGGCCGCCGGGCGCTTCGCCGGATTGGGCCGAATAGCCACTGGTTTCCACTTTGAACTCGGCGAGCGCGTCGATGGATGGCGAGAAACTGTAGGTCACGGCATCGTAATCCATGGTCTCGATGCCATCGATAAAGAAGCGGTTGGCGGTGTCGCGCTGGCCGTTGGCGGAAGCCGACGTCGCTCCGTACGAGGGATCCGATTGCCCGACCGAACCGCGACCGCGTCGCACTGTGATCGAACCAGGCGTGCCGGGCTGGACGCCCGGGATGAGTTGCGCCAACTGAATGAAGTTGCGGCCATTGAGCGGCAGGTCGACAATCTTGCTCGAATCGATGACGGTTCCGACGGCGGCATTCTCGGTTTGGAGTAGCGTGCCGGCGGCGCTCACTTCGACACGCTCGCTCACATTTCCCGGCTGCATTCGGAAATCGACACGCGCGGTTTGTAGTACCTGGAGGGTTGTCCGTTCGACTTGACCTTCGCGGAAGCCGCCGAGAGTAGCGGTCACGGAATAATCGCCGGCGGGCAGAAACGGGATGGAGTAATTTCCGGAATCGTCGACCACAGTCTCGCGTTTCACGTTGGTGGCGAGGTTTGAGACGCGAACTACCACTTTCGGCAGGACGGCGCCGGTTGAGTCGGTGACGGTGCCAACCAAGGTGGCGCCAGTCTGGCCGAGCGCGGGAGCGGCGAATAAACAGCCGAATACACAAAGCAGCAGCCCTAGCGCAACGGCGCGCTGTTTGCCCGATTCACAACATACTGATTTCATGACACCCCTAGCAACGTTGTAACGAAGTTGGGAACTAGTCTATATCATTCTGCTGCGAATACTCCAATGGCAGAGCGCTCGGCGAGCGAAGAGTCCGGACATCGCGCATCGGTGGTTGGCCGAAGAAGCGGCTGTATTCGCGATTGAACTGACTGGCACTTTCGTATCCGACCGCAAAGGCGGCACTGGCGGCGTCGAGATCGTCCATGAGCATACGCCGCCGCGCCGCATGCAAGCGAAGCTGTTTCTGATACTGAAGCGGGCTCATTGAGGTCAGCGCCCGGAAATGATGATGCAGCGTGGACACACCCATGCCCGCGATTTGTGCGAGATCCTCCACCCGTAGCGCCTTTGCGTAGTTCGCTTTGATCCACCCGATGGCTTTTGCTGTCCGGTGGCTCTGGTCGCCTTGGGTTGCAATGGCTCGAAGGCGTTGCCCCGCGATGCTTCGCAGGATTCGATAGATGATCTCGCGTTGAATCAGGCCACTGAGAAAGGGGATGTCGCGCGGGGTGTTCAGTAGATCCACGAGCCTCGAAAGTGCGCTGAGAAACTCCGCCGTGCACTCACCGGTCGTCATGCCCGGGTTGTCCGACGGCGGCTCAAGGACCGGAATCTCCTCCCGGCTGAGAAGCTCCCGGACCATGGGCATTTCGAGCTTGAGCAGCAAGCAGAGATACGGCGACTGTTCACTTGCTTCGATCACCTGGCTAACGACCGGCAAATCGACCGATGTCAGCAGAAATCGCGATTCACCGTAAGTGATAGTCGTTCGGCCGAGCGCTACTTGTTTTCGCCCTTGGGCGATCACGGCCAGGCTCGGCTCATAGGTCACGGAGACCGGAGCCGTCGGGGCGGTCCGCCGAACCAGCGTCAGGCCCGGAATGTCCGTTGCCAGCTTCTCTGCCGAGCCAACAAACAAAGCAATTTGGGAGGCCAGCTCGGCCCGTAGTTCATCTGCTCGACTTGGCAACAGAGATGCCTTTTTACTAGGGTTTTTCACAGTAACGGTTTCGCTCCCGCTACGAGGATAACCACCGCAGGCCACAGATGACTACCCTGGCGACCGACCTTCGAGAGAAATAGGCAATAAATCGGAAGAATCAGGATACCGCTTGGAGGGCGTTTCTTTCTAGCCTGGAGGTAAGAGAAAAACGGTTCAAAAGGAGAAATAATGCAGAAGCGCAAACTTGGAAAAAGCGGCCTGGAGGTTTCGGCTATCGGGCTCGGTTGCATGGGTATGAGTTTTGGTTATGGCGCCGCAGGAGACAAGCAGGAGATGATCGGCGTGATTCGGTCGGCGGTTGAACGCGGCGTCACGTTCTTCGATACCGCCGAAGTGTATGGTCCGTTCACGAACGAAGAGCTCGTCGGCGAAGCCCTCGCCCCGTTCCGTGGACAAGTAGTGATTGCCACCAAGTTCGGGTTCCGGCTCAAGCCCAACGGAGAGCCGGGCTTCACGGGCCTGGACAGCCGGCCCGAGCACATCAAGGAGGTGGCCGAGGGCTCGCTCAAGCGGCTCAAGGTAGAGACGCTCGATCTGTTCTATCAACACCGCGTGGATCCCGACGTGCCGATCGAAGATGTGGCGGGAGCGGTGAAGGAACTGATTCAGGAAGGTAAGGTGAAGTATTTCGGCCTCTCTGAAGCGGGCACACAGACGATTCGCCGCGCACACGCCGTCCAGCCGGTGACTGCGTTGCAGAGTGAGTATTCGCTGTGGTGGAGGCAGCCTGAAGAGGCGGTGCTGCCAACGCTAGAAGAACTCGGGATCGGATTCGTTCCCTTTAGTCCTCTCGGTAAAGGCTTTCTCACGGGCAAGATCGACGCAGATACGACATTCGGGAGTACGGATTTCCGCAACACGGTACCTCGCTTTAATCCGGAAAATCGTAAGGCGAACCAGAGGTTGGTTGATCTGCTCAGTGCATTCGCGGCACGAAAGAAGGCGACACCGGCGCAGATCGCGCTTGCGTGGCTGCTTGCTCAGAAGCCGTGGATTGTTCCCATCCCAGGCACCACGAAGCTCGCGCGATTGGAGGAGAACATCGGAGCAGCAGCGGTTGCCCTTACGCCGGACGATCTTCGTGAGATCGATAGCGCCACTTCGAAGATCACGGTGCAGGGAGCGCGGTACCCCGAACATCTCGAGCAATTGGTCGGCCGCTGAGCGGCAGCCCACCTATAGTTGGCAGATATGCACGCCCAAATCACCACGCTGTTCCTCGTTCATTCCACAAAGAAGCTTCGGCAGATGTGCGGCCACATCGAGGCATGCCTGGCGCGGTTGAGCGACGAGCAGATTTGGAGCCGCGGCGCCGCGCACGAAAATTCCATCGGCAACCTGGTGCTGCATCTTTGCGGGAACGCGCGGCAATGGATCGACGCGGGAGTGGGAGGCGAGAAAGACATCCGGGAGCGGGATCGCGAGTTTTCGACGCGCAGCGGATTTAGCGGGGCCGATCTAACCACGCATTTGAAGCAGACCGTAGATCGAGCCGTCGTGGTTATCGAAGGAGTAACGCCTGAGCGGCTGCTGGATGAGATCAATCCGCAAACCGGTCCGGTCTCGGTGCTAGACGCTATTTATCAGGTCGTCGGCCATTTTCAACAGCACACCGGACAAATTATTTTCGCTACGAAAATTTTGGCGGGCGAAGATCTGGGGTTTTATCGGCCCTGAAAGCTGGCGATGACTAGGTTTTGGCCGGCTTAGGGCACGACCACGATGGGGGCGCGCCAAAACGCAGCTTTCTGACCAGCGGGATTGAGCACGCTTACCTGGCAATCATATTTTCCGGGAGGCAAGCCGCTGAGCGGGATGCTGAATTGGAGCGGCATCGTTTTCACGTGATTGTTCCATCCGTCCGCCGCTTTGACCGGCTGGGTTTCGAAGACCTTGCTCTGTCCGCGATAAAGGCTGACGAACGCAACGAGCGGCTGAACGGCCGGTGCGCCCTGCTGGTACGCCTGCAGGTATACGTGCATGGGACGGCTCGTGCTGAAGACGCGGGTCACGCTCGGGACTAATTTCTGTCCATTCTGCACGAGAGGATTCACATCCTCTCCATCGACCTTTTTCTTGGCGACGTTGTATAAGGCGTCGGTCTTGGCGACGCGCTGGCTGCTCAAGACCACGGAGCTGATGGCGACGCGCTTGTCTTCTTTGTTCAAATTTGGAATCAGGAAACTGGTTTGGTACGTTCCGATTCTGCCGGTTTCATCGTCGCGGGCGAGAAACTTAATCGCGTACTTGCCGGGAAGCAGCGTGAAGCCGGTATCGTATTGAATCGGGCGTTTAGTTAGTTCCACCGCGGTGGCATCGCTTAGCTTGATGTCTACTTTGTCGCGAACATTCATGATGGTTGTGCCATAGCTGTCTTTGATTTCGCCGATGAAATCGATGAGCGTATGCTCGGCTCCGCCACGCTTGGCGAGCGCGAGCTCGCGCCCCGGAATCTTCACGACGATGGGTACGAAATACTCGGCGCGGTTCAATTGGAAGTAATCGACCTCCATGGCGATGGTGAGCTCCGTCATCGGGTCGGGCAACATGAGCGCGTCTTCCAGTTGCCGTTCTCGATCCGTTGCGGTGAATTTGCTGAACTCTTTGGCCGCGAAGTAACCCTGGCGATAGTCCAGCTTGTGGGACAACTCCGCGTTGAGCGCGATCTTGATGCGGCGAAACCGGCCGTCGCGAGCGGCGTTGGTTGCGTAGTAGCCGATGATGTAGTAACTCGAAACGGCGCGCTCCGCTTCGACGATTCCTTTGGCGAGATCGTTGTAGTCGAGCAGCGCCTTGCCACCGGTGTCGGCGGCGAGCGCGTACAACGTGTCCTGCGATTGCTGAAAATTCGTTGTCACGGCCAAGGCTGACGTGCCGGAATACATGCCGATTCCGCCCGGCGATCCTTTGGTCGCATCGCCGAGAGGAGCTTCGGCCACTAAGCCGCGCGCGTCGATAGGCCAAAACGATACGCCCGCGCGGATTGCGGCATTGACGGTCGAATGCAGTTGCGCTTGATTATTCATGCCATTCAACCGAAGGCCGCCGGCGAAGTAAATGAGCGACTTCTTTTCACCGAGCTGGCCTAACATTCTTGAGGCGGTCTGGAGCGCGGAAAGCTGGCGATCGGTATTGAAGATGTTGAATTCGCTGTCGTCCTGGCCGAAGGCGGCTCCCACGTCGGGAGTTGCGGCGTCATTGCCGCTTTCGTCGAAGCCCTCGCCCTCGCCGACAATCATGGTTTGCAGAATGCTGAGCAGCCGGTTGCGGTCCTCGGTGAAATCTTGGAGGACCTGCACCGCGCCACCGGAATAGCGCAAGATGGCCATCAGATCAGCGGATTTCATTTGCACACGGACAAACTTCTGCGCCGCCGCGAGCGCGCGAGACTGGTCGGCGGGGCGCATGGCGGTCATGTCGAAATAGAGAGCTAGCAGGCGGCGGTCTTTATAGCGCGTGTTGCCGGGCGACTCCGGCGTGATCTGCGTTCGAGTGAGCTTGTCGTAGACATGAATGTCTTCAGGGGCGGAGCGGGCCGCGAGCGCCGCGGCAGGCGCGTCTTGCAACTTCTGCTCTTCAAAGAAACGAATCTCTTGCGGCACTCCGTTCTCGGTGACGGTGAAATCTTTTGCCGTCAGACCTTCTACCGGTTTGCCTTGTTTGTCGTTGACGCTGACGGTTTCAACGACTAACTGAGTAGTTGTTGTGAACGTGCCAACGCTCGAGGCTCCGGGCGGCACATTTCGCCCGGTCTGCTGCGCAGCGGCTAGAGTACAAATGACAAACGCTGCAATCAGGCGCATGGTCAGAACCTCAGGCGCAGCGAGGTTTGCAGGTTTCGCGTGGCATTGGCAGCGACCGGCAACCCGAACTGTGCGTTGTTAACGATTGTGTTCCAACCGGTGAATGTGACGTGATTGAGCGTGTTGACGGAATCGACTCGCAGGTCGAGATTGAAGCGATCCTTCAGGCGGAATGTGCGCCCGATGGAAGTGTCGAGCGCAAATTGAGCCGGACCGGTGATCGAGTTTCTGCCGGCGTTGCCCCACTGTCCCGGCAAGGGTGCTGTATACGCCGCCGGATTGAGCGCCAAGCCGGAAGGAGCAGCATAGAGTGAAGCACCCGTGTATTGGGGCCGGATGGCGCCTGTCACCGCGGTGCCCGGTACGGCCGCCAGATACATAGGATTAAGAGGCAAGCCGCTGCCTACGGTGATCTGCGTGACGAATGTCCACTCTTTGAGCAGCGTGCCGCGCCAGCCGCTTAACAGCGTTCCTCCGCCAAGGCCCATACCGCTGGTGTACTGAATTTGCGCAGTCAGACGATGGCGCTGGTCGAAGCTCGAGAGTCCACGCTCCGCGCTCAGGTTGAGCCAGTTCTGCGCGATCACGGCGTTTTCCGTGGGAGAGGCGGCCGGCGCGGCGGTAGCGGCCTGGCTCGTGGCCGGTGCGTTCGATGCGGTTGGATTCTGTGTCGATGCCGTGGGAGTCGCGGCGCCTTGACCGCCCAGGCCCGCAGCCATGTTATCGATGGACTTCGAGTAAGTGTATTGCGCTACGGCGGCAAATCCATTGTGAAGTCTTCGACGTAGTTGAAATGTGCCCGCTTCGCGCGATGAATTGCCGTTCGAGGCGAGATACACATATCCGGCCGGACAGGCCGAGCAGGTATTGACGGCGCCGATGGGAAAGGTGTTGGGGAGAAATTCTTGCAGCCCGCGTGTGCCTTTGATACCTAAGTAGGTCGCAACCATTTGCAGCGAGGCGGGTAAGTCCCTTTGTATCGATAACTGCCAGTTTTGCGCGTAACCGACGCGGAAGTTTGGATCGATGGCAAACGTATTCGGAATAGTAGACGGCGAGACATTGAATCCGTTCGCAAGCGTAAATGGATTCGCCGTGCTGTTTTGCGCATTTACAGTTTTTGACAGCGGCGGTTGCTGCGCGAGCTGCGAAACGATCGATGGGTAGACGGAGGTGTTGTAGTAGATGCCGTAGCCGGCGCGAATAACCAGCGACGATCCGGAGAGTGGACGCCATGCAATGCCGATGCGCGGCTGGAAACCTTTCTTGTCCGGACGAATAAGCGAATTGGGATATGGCGCCGGATTGCCGGCCAGAACCGGAGCAGCGGATGCGAAGCCGGGGGAAATGTCGAGATTTACCAAACGGTTGTACAGCTCCGTAATGGGCGCGCCATACTCCCAGCGAACACCCGCATTCACGGTGAGCTCGGGCAGGATCCGCCAATCATCGGCGACATAAGCGTCATACACGGATTGACGAAAATATTTGTCCGCGTTGCCGAATGCGATAGAACTCGTGTTCGGGATTCCGAGCAGATAGTCCGCAAAATCCGAGCCCGTGGCGGCGCCTGTGAACGTGAATGTTCCGCGCGGGTCTTGTTGCGAGAGATAGCTGAATTGCTGCCGGCGGAAATCGCCCCCGACCGTAACGCTGTGACGGCCGTGGTTCCACAACGTGGAGACGGACTCCGCGCTGGTCTGGTTGTGATTCGACGATGGCAAGCCGTCCGTAAGAGTGGCAATGCCGCTTGTAAAGGTGAGACTCGGCGGCCCCCAGTTCACGGGAGCTTGGTTGTTGCCTTGAATTCCGGCGTTGCCCGAGATGTTCTCACGGTTTGCGAAGTACGGAGTAGCGCGGCTGGAGAATCGGCTGAACTGATATCCGAGAGTCAGCAAGATCTCGTGGCTGAGGCGATGTGTCCAGTTCGCACGAGTGTTGATCCCCAAGACGTCCGCCGCGTCGGAATAGCCGAGTAAGTTGGGAGTATCCGAGCGCGTGCGCTGAAACGCGAACGAGCCGAAGAGTTCGTCCTTGCGACCCAGGTTCTTATCGAGGCGGGATTGCAAAGCGTCCTGGTGAGTCGGAGTTATAGCCGGGATCTGGTAGTTATAGCGCGAACTTCCGGTAAAGTTCGGTAACGGGTAGAGGCTCAGTAGCGCTCGCGCTTGAGGACTTATGCGGCTCTGCGGGATTATGCCGCCAGAGAACGGCGCGCCGGTAACTGGATCGAGAACCGAATTTGAGACAGCTCCGTTGCGCTCGGCCAAAGTGGGGAGCAGTCCGGGTAGCGTGGCGGCGCTGCGATTTCGTGTCCATTGATAGCCGACGAAAAAGTTCGGGCCGTTCGTGAGTATGTGCGGAATCCTGAGGGGGCCACCGAAGGTGAGTATGCCGGTCAGGTTGTTGTAGGCCAGTTTGGGCGTATTCTGACCGGTCAACGAAAACGGCTGCGCGTCGAGCGCGGAGTTGCCAAAGATGCCGCCGATGCCACCAGTATACAGCCCTTTGGGACCCCTGCGGCTATTGCCGAACGCCCCGGACTGCCGGAACGGCGACGCCGCTCCATTGTTCACGCTGCCGTTGATAAGCAAGCCATCGGACGCGTCCTGGTTGGGGTCGGGTATGGGCGGCGCGGTGTCGGCCGGTTTTTCGACGGGCGGCGCGAGAGGTGGCGGCGCTTGGGGCTTGCTCTCGATCCGGATTTGATCTGCCGGCAGCAGCTTTAATTCCCATTTCGCGGCGGGTGTAGCCGGCGCGATCGTCACATTCTCATTGACGCTTGCAAAACCGGTCATCCCCACCTCCACCGACCAGTTTCCATCCGTCAAGTCAGCAAAGGAATAAGCGCCTTGCTCATCTGTAATGGTTGTGAGCTTCTTGTCGTCTTGACTTACAGTTACTAGCGCGCCCGGAATGGGCAGGCCGTTCAATACGACTTGGCCGTGATACTCCGCGCACATCAGTAGGTTACTCAGCCATCCAAGGATGCATAAGAGACGGAAGCACTTAGACATCGAATACACCGGGGAGCTAATTTTCGGACGGTTTTTCTACGTGATCGATGACGAGTACGTCAACCGGCGCTTTGGTCGATTCCAATTTCAGCCCTAACTGTTCCTGAATGGCGGTGAAAAGGCCGGGCGGCGCGTCGGCAGTATCGGCGGGCGGCGGTGGTCTCATACCCCCCAAGGCTGCAAATTGAGTCTCGTCGGGGGTCCATTTCAGCAAGAAATCGAACCTTCCTTGAAGGCCGGTTTGATCGACGACCGGGCGATCGAGAACGGCTCCCTGCATCACTCCGGCGAAGTCCGCCATGGTCGCATTGGCGACTGGCAAGTTCCCGAGCCCTCTGAAGAACAAGCTGGGCCCGCCGTTCGGATCACCTTGGCTCTTAGTGAGCTTTGGCCCGTTCTTCCCTACCACCAGCGCATACGCGGAAAGTTCTTTCTTTTCGTTATGGAATGTGAGCTTAAAACGATCCGCCAATAATTTCTGGATCATCGTTTTCCATTGCTTGTTGCTGGGCATGCCTTGTCCGTCGGGCTGTGCGTCCAGATCGAATTTGTCCGATCCAAACCAAGCCGGGCCGTCTACGATCTGCTTGGCCTGAACCCCATAGGCAAAGGTGATGAGATCGTTCGTAGTGGTGTTGAGCGTGGCAAAACGACGCCCGTTTATCCTAAAAAACTTGCCCGGGGTATCCGGTTTACTCGGCTTGATGGTGGCGACTTCAAATTCCGGGTTAGCGTCGGCGGCCATTGGCGGCTGGCGTGGAGGAGGCTCGGGGATCGTCCAGGCGGTATCCGGCGTGGCGCGCGTGAGGGTGAGCGGCAACGGCTTGGGGCCTTGGGTCCAGGTACCAACGATAGTCGCCCCGTCCGGACTCAACTTTCCCTCGAAGGTGCCGTCGGCGATCATGATCGAATACTTGACAATCGATCCTTGTAGCGTGATCGAGGTAACGGGAATGCCCTGCCCGCCTTGGTCGATGCTGTAAAACGTGGCTTTCCATGTGCCGCCATCCGCTTTCACGACCTTCAAGACAGTGCGAAGGTCTTTGCCGGCGTGTAGCGTTCCCTGCCAGGTTCCGGCAATATCATGGGACGCGTTTTCTGTTGCTGCCTGCACCAAGCCAAACGCTAGCGGGACGGTCAGGGCGAATAGTGCAGCCGTGCATAGCAAGAATTTTCTGCGGAAATCCAGTTTGCGGGTGCGCTGCGCGTTTACGATGCGAACGATGCGCTTCTTGAGATCCGCGCCGGTTACGCCCGAAACGCAGGCTATAGGCGACTCGACGTAGAACTTACACACGTTGAGAATGCCCTCGGCATACACGTACGCTTCGCTGCCGGACTCGAGCACCGCTTCGTCACAGGCGCGCTCGCGTTCTTCGACCAGGCGAGTTCCAATCCACCACACCGCCGGATGGAACCAAAAAACGGCTTGGACGAGCATGTGAAGCGCGGCGGTGAGATTGTCGCGGCGACGGACGTGGCACATTTCGTGTGCGATGACGGTCTTTAGTTGCGGCGCCGTCAAACGGTCCGCGATACCTGCGGGTAACAAGAGCACCGGCTCAATAATTCCGAACACTCCCGGCTCCAGGAGCGATGGAGAGCTCCGTACGGGCACGTCCGCTACCATCGCCATGGCGGAGGCGGCGCGTACGGCGGCGCGAACGGTCCACCATTTGCGGCACCAGGAACAAATAACGATCAGGAATCCGCAGACCCACAGCGTCGAGAGAACGATTGGCAGTAGATGCGGGTTGTGCAAGGCAATCGTTGGCGCTATGGCGACTGCGGGCGCGGCGATGGAAGCCGAAGGCGCTAAGGAAAATGGCTGCGTGATCTGTTCCAATACCGCCGATACGGTTGCCTTCGCGATGGCGGGCGCGGCGGGACGGAGATAGCCGCCCGCGACCACCAGAAGCGAGAACGGAACCAGAAATTTCATGGACGCGATCATCCACAGCCAATAGCGCGCCCGCGCCTGGTTGCGGCGCAGTGCCAGCGCAAGAAGTCCTGCCACGGCGGCAACCACCGTCGATTGCCACAAATGATTTGCCAAGGCGGAAGTCACGGGATCCGGAATCATCGCAATTTATCCTCCTTCGAGAGTTTTCGTAGGGCTTTTTCGGCTTCTTTTACGTCTTCCAGGGTGAGTTTGCCGGATTCCACGAGATGAGCCATGACGGGCTGGGTGCGGCCGCCGAACAATCCCAAAAGTTCATCGACGAGCCGCCGCTGCGCGGCGTTGCGGGACAGGACGGCTTCGAAGATGTGCGCGTTGCTGATTTTTCTGACGCGGCGGACGGCGTTCTTTGTCTCGAGGCGATAGACGGTTGTCTGGACAGTTGTGTAGGAAGGCCGGCCGGGTTCAGGGAACGCTTCCTGAATTTCCCGGATGGGAACCGCGCCACGGTCCCAAAGCGTTTGCATGATCCGAAGTTCCAGCTTGGTTAGTTTGGGAGCGGGCACAGAGCTACTATCTCTGTATGTAATGCTACTACACCCGCGTGTGGGCTACAAGAGGGCGTTCATTCGAGAGAGTAGCCGGTGCGGGCGCGCACCTTAAATGCCCTGGGAGTATTTTTCACCTGAATTGCGAGTTCGTGCCAGGCTTCGGGCCTTGGTTCCAAGGGAGCTTGAAAGGCGAGCAGGTAACCGTTTTGCAGATCGAGAGCGACGGCGGTGAACACTTTTTCGATATCCTTGGCGTGTTTCGCCTTGTACATATGACCGCCAGTGGCTTCGGACAAATCATGCAACAGTCCGGCGGCTGCGTCGTCGCGGAGGGCATCGCCTTCGGCCACGGCGAATACCGGCACGCCGGCTTTACGCGCACGCTGGGCGGCGGATTGACGATTCAGGACGCTGGCGTTGTCGCCGCCATCGGTTAAAACCACGATCGCTTTTTTGCCGGGAAATTTTTCCATGGCGAGCGCGAGTTGGCTGATGGCATCGAACAGCGCGGTGCGGCCGCCGGCGCGCAGACGAGTTAACGCGCGGCGCGAAGACGCTTTGTCTGAACTCATTTCCGATAGCTCGCTCAGATGATCGGTAAACGAATACACGGCAACGGAATCGTCCGGCCGAAGCGCTTCGATGAACAGGCGCGCGGCATTGCGTAACGCCGGGATGGTCTCGTTCATGCTACCGGTTGTATCAAGCAGCAGCGCGCAAGACAGCGCCTTGTCGGTGGTCTCAAAGACGCGAATAGGCTGGGCGGCGCCGTCGTCGCGAATCTCGAACTGCTCGCGCGCGAGGCCCGCGACCGCGCGGCCACCGCCATCAAAGACGGTGGCATAGACTTCGACGAGCTTAACCTCGCTCCGGAAGACGGCCGTCTGGGCGGCCAGGAAAAACGCTGCGATTGGAATCAGGTTATTCATTGCCGGTTTAGGAGTGGTTCCAGATTTTCGGCTTTTAGGCCGCGAAACGAATCGAGCGCGCCGTCCCAATCCCACATGTCGCGCATGGCCACTTTGGACAACAACGCATCGGCAACCGGAGAAGACAACGCGGCGAGCGCACCCGGCGGCCAGGCGGATTCATCCGCCAGCCAGGCCAGATACAGCTTGAGTTCCGCCAGCCGCCCGGCGAGCCGATCGGGAAACGCATAGCGTTGATATTCTTCGTAGGGTTCATAGCGGCGCAAACGGGTTTGCGCGCAGCCGCTGAGCGAGGGCGCGACCGATCCGAGGGCATCCAATTCGCGGAGGTGCGCCGCCGCTTGCTTCATGACGCCTAATGCGGGCGGGGCCCAGAGATCTTGGGGCGCGCGCTGCGCCAGCGCGTCTCCCAGGAAATGAAGATCGCCAACGCTCACCGATTCCCAAGCCGCGGACCAATCGCGGCGATCGATAGCTTCGAGCAGGGTCTTGCGCCGGCTGAGCGACAGGAGACCGCGCGACTCGTGCTCCAACTCGCTATGCATTGGCCGCGACGCGGCGGATTCGACAATCCATTCACGAGCGAGCCGCACGCTGGCTCCGAAGGATTGGAGCCCGGCGGGTGTAACACCGCGCCAATCGGTCGCACGCACACTAGCAAATACGGCGGCGGCGAACTCCTGGCCGCCCGATCCGCCGAGATGATTTCCGGCGGCGCGGGCATGGCCGGCAGCTAGACTGAACTCGGCCAGACCGCCGGTGAAATAACTGCCTTGACCTTCGCTTGAAATCGCGAGATTGGCGGACGTAAACCATTGCCGTTTGCCGTTCACCGGCATAAGGCTAATAAACTGGTGCTTGCGGAGCAGCATGGGATCTTCCGACACGACCAAATCCGTAGGATCCAGATAGCGCGCGTAGATTGCGCCCACCATCGCCAACTGGGTCCAGGGGTCGAGCGCGGCCATGAGCTGGGTGGACAGCCTTCCAATTTCGTTTGGATTGCGTTTTCGTTTGGCCAGCGTTTCACGCAGCTTGAGGAGGATGGACTGCGCCTCGGCCGTCTGGTAGCGATCGAGGCTTTTCTTCGTTTCGCCATAGAGCTTCCAAGCCTTGGGCGGGACGAGCACGGCGAGCGTGGAGAGCGCGCGTTGCGCGTCGTCGAGCGAGGCCGGACGATCGCGAGCCTTCGTTACAGAGGTCCAAATGGTGAAGAGAGCGTCGAAGGATGGAACCTTCTGCAGCGCGAGCAATTGCCGGTACGCCTTTTCGCCAAGGCCCGAGCCCAGCAGAGTGCGAACGGCGGCATCGCGCGACGGAATAGCGGGGGCGGCCGCGCGCGCCAGATCGTCCAGAGCGCTTAGCGACGCTATGTTCCAGTCCGCGTCGTCCTTTGCGTTTGCGAATCGCTCCGCGGCGTTTCGATAAAGCTGAACGACGTCACGGGGCGGCGCCAAACGGCTTTCCTGAAGGACCGCCAACATGGCAAGAAAACTGTGCCACTCGCCCAGACAAGTGTTCGCGGTTACAACATCGAAGGTGGTGATCTTCGTCGCGATGGTGAAGGCTTTCTGATAGTCGGCGGCCTCAAGATCGCCCAACTCCGCAAAATACGGATATAAGCCACCAAAAGTGGCGTAGCCTTGCGCGAGGAGCAGCGCCGAATCGGGAGCCATCGGCTCATCGCGCTCGGCATCCAGGCGGCTCACGGCGACGAAATTCGCGAGTTCGGATTGCTCGCGATTTTGCATCTTGTATTCGGTATTGGCCAGCCGTATAAGGATTTCGTCTTCATCGTCAGGCGCGGCGGCACGTTTGAGTTTACGCGTCATTTTAGCGACCGAAGAACTGGCGGCGTTGTGACCCTTGGCGATCATCCAAACCTCGGGAGCGCCGGGAAAATCGACGCTGCCATCTTCGTTCAATGGCACTTCGCGCAGAAATTCGACAAAGCTGCTCGAGTTCAAGCGGTGTTCTGCTCCACGACGCATTTCAGCGGACTCGCGAAACAAATCGTAAAATCGTTTGGCGCGCGCCGGGGACCGGGTGAAGAAAAGCTGGTGGGCCGGATCGAGTTCCGAAAGCGTGTAGAAAAAGGCAATCAGACGCCCATCGTCTTTATTTAAGAGCGCCTCGAAGAACGGTACCGCTTCGGCCGGGCCGACTCCGGCCAATTGTCGCCAGACAGCATCCGCATTATTCCCGCCCGGGACTTCGGCGCGTGTACCATTCATCGCCAGGGCCGCGGAGAACATGGAAAGCGGCGCCGTGAAGCGCTCGGCCAGCGCGCGGAGCGGAACCTTGGCAAGCAGCGCATCGGCGGCCGCGCGATCCATGGAATTCAGGGCCAAGTACAGTTGTGGCAAACGGACGTCGGTGAGGAGCGCTTCGACGAATCCGCCGGGATAGTGGTCGTGGTCGTAGAAACCTTTCTGCCAGAGATCGGCCGCCGGGAAGACCGGCACAGAATCGACTTCTATTTTGAGCGTGTAGGCTTTGCCCGCCGCGAGCGTTTCCTGAATGCCTTGATCGTCGATCGCCAATGCCGCCAGCGTGTCTTGTTTCTTGATTTGCGATTTTCCTTCCGCCGACTCCACGGTGAGGCCGGCCTTACCGGATTTCAGTTTGAGGCCCAGAATACCAAGGGCCTTTTCGGTGCGCTGCTTATCCGCTTTGTTTTTGAGCGACAACAGAATCTCAACGCGGTCTTTCTGGCGCGTGCCGAGCGCCGCGAGCGCTGAGACTCGCGCGAAATATTCGTGGATGGCCGCGCCCATCTTTTGCCATCTAGCTTTGATCGCCGAAGAAGCTACGTCGGACGTGACAGCGTTCAGTGCGCGGCAGTAATCGACGAGGATGCGATCGGGCCTACTTTTCGCGTTGCCCAGAACCAAAAAATGGAGCGCGTCCGAGCCGCCTAGAATTTCGGTGCGGCTTCCGGCGGCGGATTGTTTTCGTTCGATCAGATTCAGG
>Ga0193753_10002305_pt1 | contig 15228 bp, 13 predicted proteins | sample H1c2metaG_FD_144925 | JGI IMG/M metagenome (GOLD analysis project Ga0193753, IMG submission 144925) | Soil microbial communities from a riparian zone of the East river system, Colorado, United States - H1c2 | ecosystem: Environmental > Terrestrial > Soil > Riparian zone | place: USA: East... | reverse complement strand
CGTCGAGTTCGCCGATTTGGGAGACTTCATTGAAGCCCCGATAAGACAGTACTCCTCGGGAATGTATATGCGGCTCGCATTTGCGGTTGCTACGGAAGTCGATCCGGACATCCTCGTCATGGATGAAGTGCTGGCCGTAGGAGACATCGAATTTCAGGCGAAGTGCTTTGACCGGTTGCGCGCCTTTCGCGAATCGGGCAAGACTATTTTGATCGTCACGCACAGTATGACCCAGGTCGCGGAGATTTGCAGCCGTGCCGTGTTTATGCAGCGCGGGCGAATTCTTGCCGATGGCCTTCCGGATGAAGTCGTCGACACGTACTACAGGAGCGCTTCCGTAGGTGTTCACGAGCCGATCCTCGTGGAAGCGCCCTCGGTGCACTCTTAGCGCGCCGGGTCTTCTCCTGCATTCCGCGGTCCGTAAGCCGCTTTTCCAAGCTGCCATAGAAATGGATTTCGTACTCCTTCACACAGAATTTCCTGCAGGAAAGTCGTATAGGAATAGTGCCACGCCGCCCGATCGGTTTCGGTCACGGTATTGCCGGAACCGCGGAAGGATACTCCGGCGATAGTGGCGTCCAGCAGCCGCACTTCTACTTGCGGTGCGCTGAGAGCGGCAAGCAACAGGAAATAGTCTTCGTTGTAATCGCCCAAAGCCCTGCGGCCTGCTAAGTGCGCCGCCATAAAGCGAACGGGCCACACTACACTGCAGATCGGAATGTGATTCGCGCCCGTGAGTACGCGAAACAAATTCAGGCGGCTGAATTTGCCGGCCACGCGGCTATCGATGAGCGCTGGCCGCTCTTCGCCCACCGGCACCTCCCAGGTCTCCTCAACCTTAAACGAATCGGCTACGACGATAACGTCGTCGCCAGGCATGAGCGTCCGGGAAAGGGCCTGCGCAGCGCCCGGCATGACGTAATCGTCGTCATCGACAAACCAGATGTAATCGAACTGTGCCGCCCCTTCGATCGCCGCAAGAATGAGATCGGCCCGTGAGTGGCGCGGTTTTCTGACAGTATGCTGCCAGCACTCCAATTCGAGCGCTGGAAAGTCGCGCCGGAGTTGTTCGAGGTGCGGCGCCGATACGGCTGGCTCGCTGTCCGTCATTAACCGAATCTCGAAATCCAGGTAAGCGCGTGCTTCGATTTTAGCGGAATTAAGCGACGCTAACGCCCGCCAGAGCAGTTCCGGCCGCTCGAATTGCGTACGGCAGCAGAGCAGCAACGACGGCCGGCGTGGCCGTGTCCCCGCCAATGCAATCTCAAACAATTCCAGAACGTCGCGTTGCGCGGCGCGATCGGCCGGTAGCGCCGCGTAATCGTAGTCGACACACGCTTCCGTATTCACACTTCCGTCGGGCCACGGCACGGCATGATTTATGAAGTGTTCGCGATAATAGCTACAGAACTCGGCCGAAGCGGCAAGCGCGGCCACCTCAGCTGCCGTGTGCTGGAGAGTCCTTACTGTAAACAGCCGCGGATCCACAAACAATGCCAGGCCGTGGCGCAGACACTCGAGCGAAAGCGGAACGCCAAAGATACTAGATTCAGTGCTGCCCAGATCGACCAACTTACAATGTCGAAGCGCACCGCGATTGAGTAAGACCAGATTGTCGTCAAGCGTCAGAACAGGCCGTGGCCTCAGCGCCGCGCCGATGCCGGCGCCTTGATTTCGCGTATACGAAGTGTAGTCGTAAAGAACTGCCCCCTCCCAGACGCAACCGCGATTGCCGCACGCGCCCCAGCCGGGAAAATCGCGATTCAGATCCTCCGTCAACGCCGCCACCGCCGGCGCGAATTCGCCTCCGAACCACACGTGCTCCTGGCAGAGGATGACGCTGCCACCGTCGCCCGCAATCGCATCTTGTACCACTCGCCACGCTTGCGGCGCCGAAGATACGGGCGTGATCTCCAAGTCCGGATACTGGACGCCGCGCTCTTGCCAGTTCGCCGCTATCTCGTCCGACGAGCAGAGTACGATGACGCGGAGCTTATTGCCGTAACTCATGAAAGATATTCAAACCTAAGATTTTTACCTTGACGGCATTGCTTCCCGTCGGCTGCTGTAGAGCGATGGAGGGCTTCAGCCGCCTATAGTCGGCCAGCACTCTCGTATAGAACTCCTCCGGTAGCCCTGCGCCGCGTAGATACGCCATCGCCATGCGCTCGCCCGGTTCGGCGAAAAACTTATACGAAATAATCAGAAAATTCCGCAGCGAAAAGAAATGCTCGTAATAGAACCGTGTGGACCCGTAAGAATGTAAGCCCGTGGCATGGGCGCAAAGCGCCAGTGGCTGGTGAATGACACGAAGCCCTTTCAACCAGGCGCGCCAACTAAGGTCGACATCTTCGGTGTACAGGAAGTACAACGGATCAAAGCCATCGAGTATTCGAAATGCGGCGCTCGAAATCAGCGCAAAGGCTCCGCTCGCCCACGGGGTCTCCAGTGTTTCCGGATCGAATTCTTTCGGATGGACGCTCGGCCACTGACGGGCTTCGACGATCGCGGCGTCGCGAGCCACATACGTTTCTACCAATCGAGCGAGACAACCCTCCATGGGAAACGAGTCCGGATTGCACAAAATAAAACAGTTCTCGGGACGCACCGCTTCAAACAAATAATTTACGCCTTCCCCAAAACCCCAGTGCCCCGGAGGCCGCTCGCCGGACCAATCCTTAACATTCACGATGCCAGTCAGCAGAGCTTGCGGTGCGCTGTAGTTGACGAAATTCAGTTCGGTGGGCACGCTCGCGGATTCGTTCCGAAAAGCCGGAACGACTACGTCGCGAATAAATTCCACATTAGAAGGTCCATAGACGCAAAATACCGGAATGGGAAAACCCATGTGAGGCGGGTTGTCTACTCGCGGCCGATTGGCAATCGGCCTTTCGCCAGTGCGTCGATCCGCGAAGTGAAGCGACCGGGAAATAATCCGGTTGTCCAATCGGCCAAACTCCAGGTAATGACTCAGTGGCTCCGCGCCGGCTGCCACGAGATCCGGATACCGGGCTAAGTACTCCTTCATCCCAAAAATAGGATGTGGGTCCAGGCCCTGAGCCGCGCCCAGCTTTACAAAATGTACTAGCGGATTCATGCCCGAAGCCTTTGCTTCAGGATTCTGCCAAAGATAAAATTCCGTATCAAAGTAGGGATTCGGATTGTAGTGAAGTTTCGCTCCACGAGTCAGAAAATGTATGAGCGGATCGGCATTCGCCGCCAGAACGTCCGGGTACTGCGTCACGTAAAACCTAGCATCAAACAAGGCATGCGGATTCCGTAGTTCCTTCGCGCCAATCTGGCGGTAGTGCAAAAAAGGCGTAATGCCCGACCCGGCAACCTGGGGATTGTTTCGAAGGTAGTAGGCCTCGTCGAACAGCGGATGAGAAACATACCCTTCGGCCCCGTTGGTCTGTAAGTGGAGTAATCCAATTCTTTCTGCGGTTGAGCCGCCTACGTATCGCCTTCGACGTACTTCGCAGACCCCAAACAGGAACAGCGTGCCCCAACTAATTGCCACGAAAACAGATTGTCCGCGCGGTTTGTAATCAAAAGTGACTTCATTATCGCCCGCATCGACCTGCACGCCGCGGAAAATAAAGTCTGCCCCTAATACCTCCCGTGGCCGTCCATTAACGGTCGCGTGCCAGCCGGGAGCCCAACGATCGGTGACCATCAGCCATCCGGGGCTCGGAGCAACGTAGTGAAAAGCAAGCGTGTTGGGACGATAGAAAAGAGAGGAGATCTTCGCGGGGAGACAGGGCACTGGCGGCGTCGGCCCGCGCAGCGGCCCCGCTGGGTAGGCATCCTGCTCCGAAAGTCGCGGCATCTCGGCGGCCGAGTGCAGCAGCAGAGGGGGCACACCGAGTTCATGCACCCGGCCGCGAAATGCCTCGAAAGCCGCGCCGGTCGGCGCCGTCCAAGACGGACTCGTCGAAAACCAAAACCGTTCTGCGCCTAGAGCCATCTTTTGCAGCAAAGGATCACCCACAAAGGCCCGATGAAATCTATTAGCGAAAACGATGAAGTTATTAAGAGTGGCGACCTTCAGAGGTAAGTTCCTGTTGTTCTCGGAAACGCCGAAGATCGCGGGCGGAGACCCCTGGCGATTGACGCCTGTAGCGGTCAAATCCAAAGTCCGGACGTGCTGGGAATTCATGGCATTCCACCACGGTTCAGTGGCAGCGGTCGAGATCGTGGACCGGTCGATCGAGAGCGTGCCCCACGCATCGGCAAGGGCAAGCAGCGCGAGCAGACGAAACCCGGCGGCGCGGCGGCTTGGCCGCTTCCACAACACGTAAGCCAGCATCGCGAGACCACCCCAAACGATCAACACATGGCCGACCGCAAAGTGAAATTCGGGCGGCATTACGCTCTTCACTCGCGAAACTAGAAAGAAGGCCGCAATAGAGCCGGCCGCTAGCGCGATCGACACGGGAAAGAACCGCTTCGTTGCCCGCTCGATCTCGTCGCGAGAACCCAAATCGCGCGCTGCGTAGCCAGCCAGCACCGCGAGCACCAGAATCAAATACTCGCGAAAATACGCGGCGTTTCGGAAATAACGCGTCGGAGGCACATAGTCGTAAAGCCAGCCACGAAGCGGTAACTGATTGCCGAGGGCGCAGCACCCGAAAAACAGCGCAATGAAAAGCAGCCAGAAACGCCATGCCTGTTTACGGCGCAACGCCAGAATGGCAAAAGCAAACCCCGCCGCGCTCATGTACACGTTGCTCATCGATATGTCCGAAACGGGCCATATTGGATTCGGGTTTTGGTTGAGCAGATAGAGAAACGGACTAGCGAAAGTTGTAAGTGCGCCGGCGGGAAGTATGTTGGAACCGGTCGATTGATTCCTGTCGCGCGGGCCGATCCTGTCGCTGTAACCGTGTGTATCTTTCAGAAATCCGGCGTACGGTGGACCGCAGATCAACGATCCTATAATTACGATAAGACCGAGCAGCAGCAGCATCCGGCCCAGCCGCCGCAGCCGCTCCTTCGGGCCGCCAAACAGGGCCCGGCCTATCCCCCAGAGCGCCAGAAACCCAGGCGTCAGGATGGTAAATTCCGGGTAACCGCCGAGCGCGGACAGGCCATATAGAACACCGCCCTGAACACTCGGCCAGTAACTGCCTGTCTGAATTGCCTCGTCAAATCTCCAAATAATCCAAGGCAGAAAAGCAATGGAGCAGATAGAGGAAGTATGTTCGGCGTTCGCGGTATAGAATCCGGACGTAACATACCCGAGCGCGACTATAAGTCCGCCCCATGCCGGGCTGCCCACATAGCGCGCGAGGAATAACATTCCGATTCCGCCAATCGCCCAAAGTACGAGCCAATAGGCAATAAACCCCGCCTGCGGGTTCGGCGACACCAGGCCGACGAGCAGAAGAAGGGGCGATGTTGTTCCGAGCTCCGGCTCCGCGAAATCAGGCGTGCCGCCGGCTATCCAGGGATCCCAGCGCAGCAACTGGCCGTGCTTCACGAAGTCAGCCACGAGCGAAAATTGCGGTCCGAAGAAGTCGGATGCATCCCACTGCGGGGCCTCGGTGCCGAGGATCAGTCTTATATTTCCGACGAGCAGGACGAGCAGGATCGCGGCGGCGGCAACACGCCAGGCTCTAGTGGATCCAACCCAGCTCACACCGTGCCGTGAGCCTTCTCTGATTCATCGGCAGCCGCATAGCGGCGATGCAAACTCTGAAATTGCCGGCTCTTGTGCAATCCGGTCTTATGCAGAACATACTTTGCCAAAAGCCACAAAATCCGCAGCCCGTATATCGTGCTCTGAAAAAAGCTGGCGGACGAAGCCTCCCGAAAATAACGAACCGGCACGGCAATTTCTCCGATTCGCGCTCCGCAGGCCACAGCCTGGGCAATGATCTCCTGATCGAACACGAACCCGTCGGAATTCATGCTGAAGTTTACTGCTTCGAGCAATGAGCGGTGGAAGGCGCGATAGCCGGTATGGTATTCGGTGTGATGCAGGCCAAAGGATACATTCTCGAGCCAAGTGAGAAAGCGGTTCGAATAATACTTCCACCACGGCATACCCTGCTCGAGCGCCGAGCCCGCGCGCAGCCGCGACCCCAAAACCAGGTCCGCCTCTCCATCGATAATCGGCTGAATTATTTCAGGTAGCAGCGTAGGGTCATATTGATAGTCAGGATGCACCATGACAACAATCCCCGCCCCGGCCTTGAGCGCTTCCGCATAGCAGGTTTTTTGATTGGCGCCGTAGCCGTAGTTGCGCGTATGGACAAATACTTCCAAATTCAATTCGCGCGCGATTGCGATCGTTTCATCGGTTGACCCGTCATCGACCAGAATGACCGACTGCACATACTCCTTGGGCAGCTTCTCATAGGTCATTCGGAGAGTGCGCGCGGCATTGTACGCCGGCATCACAACAATCACCTTGGGCTTCATTACCACCCCCAAGGGTATCAATCGCTGGGTATCAATCGTGGAAACCGGGTGAAAAACGATTAGTCGCGCGCGTCTGGCCTAAAGAGAGCGATCACGGCGCGCAATGGCCTGGTGAGCTGCCACGAGAGCGAATTTTCCATCACGGCTCGGAGCATCTTCTCTTGCTCAATCACAGCGCTAATCCGTGCGTTGACTTTGCGCGCCTCGAGTAATTCGGCGTTCGATTGCGCCTGAACAGTGGTAAGCCGTTCGATCTCCGCCGTCAGTTCCTCCACGTTGCCTTTGGCGATGGCGAGTTGCTGCGTCGCCATGCGATGAGCCGCTTGCATGCGCTCCTGTTCTTTAGCGCTGGCCAGGTGCGTTTTGTTCTGTTGCTTTAGCTGTTCCTCCGCCTGGGCCAGGCGTTGTTCCAGCGCTTGTGTGGTTTCGGCGGGCGCGCTACGCGCGACGACGGCCGCATGTTCGAGTTCAATGCGTTCGGCGCAGAGCGCATAATAGCGCCGAATCCGCTCTTGATTCTCGGCGGAGCTCGAGAACAGCTCGTCGAGATAGGGTCCATCCGCGGAAGCGCCGTCTTTGCGCAGCACGCCTAACCCGTCGCCTCCCCGAAAAGCGAATGCCGGAAAGCCGCTCGATAGCTCTTCCCACAGTCGCCATACTCCGTGGTCGCCCGCGCGAACGGAGATGCCGTGCAGGAGAATCACGCCGCCAGGGCGCATTTTCGGCAGCCATTGATCGAAGCCGCACCGCGCGTCATCATACATGCGGAAGGCGTTGATATGAAGCAGGCCAATGCTTTCATCCGAGAACTGGCCCAACGCCCCGTCGAACCCCATGCGCAATAGGTGCGAGAAAGAACGGTAGAAACGATCGTTGTAACGGCTAACGGCTTCGTGAACGGCGGTGTCCTCTAGAAGATCCACGCCGTAACAAGTACAGGCGACACCTGCCTCGGCCACCGCTTGGCAGAAACCAAAATAGGAATCGCCGTAACCCACGCCCAGTTCCACAAGCACCTGCGGGCGAAGCGCCGCAACAAGGTCCGCGGCGAATGGCAGATGGCTGGCCCAGTGCCCCGGCGATCCGGAAAGAAACGCCGCCGGCCGAAAGCCAACGGACGGTTGTTCCAAAATGTTCATAGACGAGCCGAATTCGCGCCGCACAGCCTTTTCGCCAATAGAAAAGCTAGCACGAGACTCTTCGTTTTTTAAGAATTGCTAGGAGGCCGCCGATGCCCTGCGCGGCTCGGATGTGCTCAGCAACTCGAATTCAGGCGGCATTTTTTCCACATTTTGACCCAGTCCAAGAGACCGGCGCAGTTCCGTTTCCACAGCCTGACAGAATTCCGGCCGGTCGATCAACGCCTGCCGCGCGGTATCGCGGCCCTGACCGATGCGCTCGCCTTTATAGCTATACCAGGAGCCGCTCTTTTCGATGAGCCCGTGTTGGGCGCCCAAGTCGAGCACATCGCCCTCGCGTGAGATGCCCTTGCCGTAAAGGATATCTACTTCGGCCTCGCGGAACGGCGCGGCAATTTTGTTTTTCACGATCTTGACTTTGGTCCGATTACCGATCACTGTCTCGCCATCCTTGATGGCGGTCGCCCGTCGTACATCTACCCGCACGGACGAAAAGAATTTGAGCGCCCGCCCTCCAGTGGTCGTCTCCGGGTTGCCAAACATTACGCCGATCTTCTCGCGCAACTGATTTATGAAAACCAGGCATGTATTGGCGCGGGACACCGAAGCGGTCAATTTCCGCAGCGCCTGGGACATCATGCGAGCGTGTAGACCCATGTGGCTATCGCCCATTTCCCCGTCGATTTCCGCCTTGGGCGTGAGCGCGGCCACCGAATCGATCACGATTACGTCAAACACTTGCGAATTCACGAGCGCCTGCGCAATCTCGAGAGCCTGTTCGCCGTAATCCGGCTGCGACACGATCAGATCCTCGATGTTCACTCCGAGGTTGGCCGCGTATTTTGGGTCGAGCGCATGTTCGGCATCGATGAAGGCCGCGGCGCCGCCGGACCGTTGTGCCTGTGCAATTACATGCAAAGCCAGCGTCGTTTTTCCCGACGACTCGGGACCAAATACTTCCACCACGCGGCCGCGCGGAAACCCGCCGGCGCCCAGCGCATTATCGATCGATACCGACCCGGTGGATATCACTTCCACCGGCAGAGCGGCCCGTGAACCCAGCATCAGCACCGAGCCTTTGCCAAATTGCTTGTCCATCTGTGCCAGCGTTGCTAAGATCTGCTTGCGGCGGTCATCCATGGTAGATCTCCCTGTTACGAACAAGAAGTCGCGTCAAGGAGAGCCGCGTCTCCAGGTTCTATTCCAGGAAAATCCTGAGCGTTTCTTTGAAGTGACGCTCCGTTACTTTTTCTGCGTGTTAGTACTAGCTAAAATGGCGGCAATTGTCTATGCTGCCTGTTAAATGAGATGGGGAATCGGCTGGCGTAAGGCGCTGTCGTGCTGCTTCGCCTTTTCATCTCTTTTGCCGCCGATGGTGACCGCGGGCGGCATCCCGAAACAGGATCGCTCCTGGAAACGATATTACAATCCGAGCTTCGGTTATTGCGTCAGCTATCCCTCCCGCTGGCTCAGGGGTGAGGCTTTTGACGGCGCTGGCTTGTTCATAAAAACGGGTGCGAGTAGGTTCTCGCGGCCGCTGGGAGCGATCGATTTTGGTGTCCTCGAGTCGCCGCCTGCGGACGCCCGGCTAGCGCCCATCAATCTGGTCGAGGATCTACGCGTTCATCTCGCCGGTCTCAAAAAGTTCGAGCGCGCCGAACGCATGGAGATTCTCGAACAACGCGAGTTGAAGTTTTTGGGCCATGCCGCGCTCTTCACCAGGAATCGCTACTACGATCCCCAAGACCGCGCCACCTGGGCCGAGGAGATTCTCTTCATTAACCGGAATGGCACGCTCTATCGCCTGGAGCTCGCATGCCGCCTCGATCAGCTTGCCCGGTTCGAGCCCGTATTCTTGCAGTTGATGAACACCTTTCAGTTCGATTGTGCCGCAGGGCGCTGAACCCACGCAACTTGCCTGAGAAAAGCCGGTCGAGGAGCGCACACTGTTGTTCTCACCTCCACTTTGCCTCATGGACCGCAACGAGTTGTTCAAACGCTTAGCCCGGCAAGATCCTGAGGAGGAGCGGCGCGTGGCGGCGGCGGCTGAATATTATCGTGAAATGCGCGCGGCTCTGGATGAGACGGATTTTCGCTGGCTCCAGCTTGGCGAAACGCCGTCAGCCGCAACCAAACTGCGGCGCGAGCGCATGGCCGTCTATGGGCGTTACCGTAAACTCTTCGAGCTGGAGGTAGCCCGGCCCGAAGCAGGCCTATGGGAGAAAGCCGCGCTCTTGCGATATCGCGCGATGCTGGCTTTCGCGAGCTTGCTGTTCCGCTTCGCAATTCCCGGAGCGCTCGATCTGTGCGATGCCGCGGTTTTCAGAATGATCCGGATTGCTTACCTGCAGACGGCACGCTAGCGGAGGCGGCCGGAGCGAGGGCCATTGCCGCCCAGGCCGTAGCGGTGGTCGAGATCCACTGATCGTGATCGAACGGAAATCCACTTTGAAAATACGGTTGGAACTTGGGAGCGCGGCTTCGCACGTACCACGACCCATCCGGGAACTGCGTGCGCAGCAGGTAGGCAAGGCCTCTCCGATAAGCCGGCGCATCGGGCGTCGTCAACCCTGACACATACAGCGTGTGCAGAACCACGCCCGTCGCATATGCATCGGAATCGAGATAGGGAGTTTGCGCCCATCCTCCATCGGCGCCCTGTTTGCCCAGTAGGGCATCGGCAGCGGTGCGCAAATCCCGCGCCGCGACCCCCGCCGCGCGCAGCCCCATCAGGCGATCCGCCTCTTCATAGTTTGTGATCGGCTTGGCGTTTTGAAGCCAGCGGCTGGCCCGCTGAATGCGCTCGTCGAACTCGGCTTGGCGCGCCGGCCATCCATACACTCGCAAAGCGCGAATTGCCATGGCGGTGCGCGAGATAGTGCTGTCTTCAATCGGCGGCCGCGCTATCGCAAGGCTGATCCACGCTCCCGAAGGATCCTGCCGTGCCGCCAGGTAGTGAACGGCCGCATCGGTGAAATCGTTCGCCGCTTCAGACAGATCGGCGAACGCCATCAAGGGCAGAAGAACCCTGTCGACATCTCCCGGAAGAGCCTGTAAAAACGGAAGGCCCGCCAGATAAATGGGGCGCTCGGCCAGCACCGAATCCCGAAAAGGCTGCCGTATGTTTTCGTCCGCCTTCACGTGCGCGGCCGAAGCGGCGGCAAACGCGCGCGCTTCCATCGGCTGATGATGGCAGCCGGAGCAGCCGCCCCCTTCTTTGAAGAACCGTGGGCCGGTCTTGGCAAGTAAAGGTAACGTCCTGGCGAGAGCCTCCGCGGCGCCGCTCGCCTGCGAGTTGTCCGGAGGCCGTGGAGCGGGCATTACTTCGCGGCCCTGCGCGCCGGCTTTTTCGAGAATCGAGAGTATCTCGGGGTTGCGAAATTTTCGCGCCCAATCTAACGCCGACTCGCCGTTTTGATCTTTGGCATGGACATCCGCTCCCGCGGCGAGGAGTTGCCTGACCGTTGCCGGATTGGCTTGGTCCGTCGCTATCGCAAGCATTAACGGATTCATCTTTCGGATATCCACATCGTTCACCCGGGCGCCAGCTTTTACCAGCGTGCCGATGGTCTCTGCATCGCTATAGGGAGCCGCCAGCATCAACGGGCTTAGATGGACAAGCGCGATCGGCCCGTTCTTGACTTGCCCGGCAAACGTATTGAAGGAGTTCACATCGGCTCCGGCTTTTAGCAGTAAAGCCACCCGCTCACAATCAGCGAAGCTCGGAGCCATTTGCAGCGCCGTGAAACCGGCCCGGTCGGCGTTGTGCGCGTTTGCGCCTTGAGCCAGGAGCAGTGTGACAACTTGCGGATCGCTCATCCAACCAGCATGAATGAGCGCATCCTTTCCCAGCGCGTCAGTGGCTTTGGCCGCAGCTCCGTGTTCGAGCAAATACCGCACGCTCGCGGTGTTACCGAGACTCGAAGCGGCGACCATCAAAGGCGTCGTGCCGTTCTTGGCGGCCACATTCACCTGCGCTCCCTTATCGACCAGCAGCTGCGTTTTCGCAAGATTCCAGGCGGCGTAGATTAAAGGCGTTGCTTCTTGTTGATTGCGCGCATTCGGGTCCGCGCCGGCTTCGAGCAGAATCCGTACCGCGTCGGCGCTGCCGTAGATGGCGGCATAGTGAAGCGGCCTCGAATGGACATTGTTTTCGAGGTTTGCCGCCGCGGAATCGCTGGCAAGTTTGCGCAGAGCCGATAAATCGTTGGCACGGATCGCTCGCGCGAAGTCTTCCGGACTTGCAGCTCGCGCTACAACCACGGCGCAAAATACCGCCGCGGTCAACGCACACAACTTCTTCATGACATCCCCTCCGGCTTGTGGAGAGAACTATAGCAGTTTTTGTGCCATCTTATGAATCGATATAGTACTGACATGCACGATCTATCTCGTCGGGATTTATTTCGCGGCTTGGCGGGCGCTTCCCTTCTCGAGCTGGCACACTATCGCGCGGCGTGGGCCCGCGCCATGGCCCCGCGCAGCGAGACGAACCTTTTCGACATCGAAAGAGTCGCCGACGGCACGTACTTCGCAAGAGCCCGGGCGGGAGCAGTCACCAACTGCAATGCCGCGATATTCGAGAATTCGGCGGACGTGCTAGTGGTCGACGCACACTCGAAGCCGTCGGCAGCGGCCGCGCTCATCGCGCAGATCAAGAAAGAGATCACCGCCAAGCCGGTGCGATACGTCGTGAATACGCACTTCCATTGGGATCACTCACAAGGCAATCACGCCTATCGGGCCGCCGAAAACAAGATCGATTTTATTGCCAGTGAACCGACGAAGAAGCTGATGGCGGACTTAGCGGAGAAACGGCTCCAATTGTCGCTCGCCGCCGTGCCACAGCAAGTGGATGCGCTCCAAGCTCGTGCGAGCAAGTCCCAATCCGCGCTTGAGAAAGCGTGGTGCGAAGACCGCATCCAACAATTACGGGCGTATCAGACAGAGCTACAGAACTACCACCTGGAATTACCGACAATCACATTCGGGAAATCCTACGTCATCAACGACAAGGCGCACGACCTGCACATCGAGTATCACGGACACGCGCATACCGGCGGCGATGTCGTTGTGTTCTGTCCGCAAGCGCGTGCGGTTGCGACCGGAGACATGATTCTCGGGACTCTGCCATACATCGCCGATGGATTTCCGCGCGTGTGGCCGAAGACCATCGATTCGGTCGGAAAACTGAGCTTCGAGCACGTGATGCCCGGGCACGGACCGGCGCAACACGATCGCCAGCCGATGACGAACGAGCGCAACTACATTGAAGAACTGGCCGAGCGAGTGGCAGCCGGAAAAAAAGCCGGCAAAACGGCGCCCGAGCTCCAGACGGAAATCACGGTTGAATCGCTGAAGTCGATTCAATCCAACCGCTACGCCGAGTACCTGATGGGAAACCAGGATCACACCGAGCCCAATCTGAATGCCGTGGAGCGCGTCCGAGCCGGCGTGAAAACCAACATCGCGGACGTGTTCAAGAACGTCGACCGGGTCTGAGCCGCGTTGTCACCACCGCAGCCATCCCAAGCGCGACTAGCAGAAAGGCGCCAGGCTCAGGCGCGGTGGAGGCCGGATCGGCAGGACCCACCCGAAAAGCAAAAAGCTCACCGAACCGCGCCATCGGAATGATGCTGCCCGGGAACGGCATTGATGCCATCGGATCAATGATTCTTCCGAAATCCTGGAAGTTGCCTTCTCTTTCGGCGGAGGTAGGAACTAGAACGTGGCTAAAGAACTGTCCGGGAGCAAGCTCGATCGACTGATCTGTATACTGCTGATTTCCCGAGACCGCCGGGAGAGATCGCAGATACTCCACGAGTTCCATGAGGCCGCCCGATCTTGTGGTTTCTCCCACTATGAGCGAGTAGCCGTTTTGAGAGGTTACATAATCCACAAAATCAAAGGGGATGTAGCCTGTAGGAAAAGAGATCGGGGCGGCCTGGCAAATCAAACATGATGCCAAGAATGTAGTCGCTAGCGCAAAGCGGATACGCATGTTAGCTTACCGATTCTACGAAGAACGCGGGCCCGTGCGAAACGTACAGGACTACCATGACGGAGAGATGATGGAACAGGTTATGCGGTTTTTAGCGTAGTCAACACCGTTCTGCTCCGGCCTCTTCTATATCCGAATGCGGACCGGATCGTCTCGTTCTCGGACGCGATCACCGCGTCGAACCCCGAGCACTTCAAGCCGGGCATCGCGGGAGCGGACTTCGCGGAATGGCGCGCACGCGCAACGTCGAAGCCATCGCGCGTGTTTGTGGTCGCGCGGCTGAAACCACTTGTTTCCGGCGTTTCGCGAATGGCGTTACCACTTCTACAGACGCGACTTATCGGCACGCACCGGCAGGCCTTGTTGATCTTGCAAGTAGCCGGTCTATTTGTACTGCTGATTGCCTGCGCGAACATCGCAAACCTGCTGCTCGCGCGCGGCGCCGCCCGAGCGCATGAGATGGCGATTCGGATCGCTGTCGGCACGGGCGCGGGGCGAAGCTGAGCCATATCGAGTCGATGCCGGGTGTGCGTGCCGCGGGGATCGCAAAGATAGCGGACTATCTTCTGCAGTCAAACACCTCGGTGCCTCCGGTGGCCTTAGGCGCGCAGCGCGGCAGCGTCGTGCGCATGGTCGTCAGGCAAGGAATGACGATCGGGCTTTGGGGTATCGCAGCCGGGCTCGGCGGCGTCTATGGATTGACACGGCTAATGGGGAGTCTGCTGTATGGCGTAGCGCCGAATGACTCCGGTACTTTCGCGGCGGTCGCCATCACGCTTGCCTCGACCGTTGCGCTGGCCTCTTGGGTGCCCGCTTCGAAAGCGGCGCTGGTCGATCCGCTCGTGGCGCTGCGCATGAATGACCTTAATGGACCGCAGCGGCGATAATCCAGCCGAGCGCTAACGCAACTGCGGCGAGAACAATTGCAGCAGACACGTTGCGCTCTTCGAGCGCTTGCCGCCAAAACTTTCCGGTCAGCAGCCGGAACGACACGGCAAACAGAACAATACCGGCAGCCGCAAATGCAATTGCATTGAGGAAACTCATGGCTTACTCGGCCGTGAGGCGGGCATAGACCGGGTAGTGATCCGACCCTTTAATATCGCGCCGCACCGCGCCGCTATCCAGCTTGATGGGGCCTTTGGCAAACAGCCAGTCGAGAGCCATGGCGATTTTGTGCGTTCGCTGGATCCGTTCTCCGGTTGCGCTGTGAAAGCCGAGGCGCTCGAGTTTGTGGAGATAGATCGAAGGGAAATATTTGGTGTTGAGATCGCCGCCCAGGATCACGGCGGTCCCGGCGGGATACTGCTTGAGATCCGCCAGCATTTCGTCGAGCTGGGCAACCTGAATGGGGCCCGCGCTGCGGCTCTCGAGATGCGCGTTGTAGACGACTAACAGCCTGCCGGCAAACTCCAACTCCGTTACTAGTGCAACCCTACCGCCGCGACGCCTTTGCATGAGCGGCAACGATGACGGAAGCCATGCATGTGGCTGCCAAAAACCGGACTGTCTTTGAAAGTGAATAATTCTCGATTTGAGGATAGGCAGGCTAGTGAGAGTGGCTTGCCCAATGAACGCCGGGCTGCCGTGCTCCTGGCTCAACTCCTCAAATTCGGCGGCGTAGGCAACGTGCATCTCGAGCCGTTTGGCGAGTTCGGCGGC
>Ga0193753_10002304_pt1 | contig 15235 bp, 11 predicted proteins | sample H1c2metaG_FD_144925 | JGI IMG/M metagenome (GOLD analysis project Ga0193753, IMG submission 144925) | Soil microbial communities from a riparian zone of the East river system, Colorado, United States - H1c2 | ecosystem: Environmental > Terrestrial > Soil > Riparian zone | place: USA: East... | reverse complement strand
GGGGGCGCGGTTGCGGAGATTGTGGCCGAGGAGCATCCGACACGGGTGACGCGGCTTGGGGTGCCGGGCGTGTTTGCGCCTACGGGGAGCGCGGAGTTTCTGCTGGAGCACTTTGGGCTGACGGCGCATGGGATCGCCGATGCCGCGGTTGCGCTGCTGGCGAAGAGGTCCGCGGGTTGACGGGCAGGTACATTCTGGCGATCGACCAGGGCACGACCAACACGAAGGCGCTGTTGGTAGGGCGCGATGGTCAGCCTGCGTTTCGTGCTTCGGTGCCTGTGACGGTTACAAATCCGCGAGCGGACTGGGTGGAGCAGGATGCGATGGAGCTGTGGGAGAGCGTGCTCGCAGTCGCGGTGAAGTGCGTTGCCCATGCGGGGGCGGGGGCGGGGGCGATTGGCGGGGTGGCGATTTCGAACCAGCGGGAGACGATGGTGGCCTGGGACCGGACGACGGGAGAGCCGGTGGGGCCGGCGATTCTGTGGCAGTGCAGGCGGTCGGCGGGGATCTGCGATGGGCTGCGGGCGGGCGGCTACGAGGCGATGTTGCGGGAGAAGACGGGGCTGGGGATCGATCCGCTGTTTTCTGCGAGCAAGATGCAGTGGCTGCTGGAGGACGTGGAGGGGTTGCGGGGACGGGCCGAGGCGGGCGAGATCTGCTTCGGCACGGTGGATAGCTGGCTGGTCTGGAGGCTGGCGGGCGTTCATGCGTGCGATGCTTCGAACGCCTCGCGAACGCAGCTGCTGAATCTGCGGAGCATGGATTGGGATGAGGAGCTGCTCGCGCTGTTCGGCGTGCCTCGGGTGGCGCTGCCTCGGTTGATGGCTTCGAGCGGACGGTTTGGCAGGTGCGGTGATGTTGCAGGGCTGCGCGGTGTTCCGGTGGTGAGTGCGATGGGGGACTCGCATGCCGCGATGGCGGGGCATGCGTCGTTTGTGTCGGGGACGGTGAAGGCGACGTATGGGACGGGGTCGTCGCTGATGACGCTGCTGCCCGGGCTGCCGGAGTTGGCCGGAGAGAGTAAGGTGGCGACGACGGTTGCGTGGGCTCTGCGTGGTGGCGTTCAGTATGCGCTGGAGGGGAATGTGTCGATGACGGGGTCGGGTGTGCAATGGGTGGGGGAGTTTCTTGGGCTGGCCGATCCGGCGCGGGATGCGGTGGCGCTGGCTGAGACGGTGAACGAGAGCGCGGGAGTTTATTTTGTGCCGGCGATGGTGGGGCTGGGGGCTCCGCATTGGGACAGCGCGGCGCGTGGAACGGTGAGTGGGTTGGGACGCAGTAGCCGAGCGGCCCATGTGGCGCGTGCGGCGGTGGAGGCGATTGCGTTTCAGGTGCGGGATGTGTTCGATGCGATGGAGGCGGAGGCCGGGTGTGCGCTGCCGGTGCTGCATGCCGATGGAGGAGCGACGCGGAATGACGGGCTGATGCAGTTTCAGGCGGATGTGCTGGGAAGGCCGGTGGTGCGGTCGGGATGCGAGGATCTGTCGGCACTGGGCGCGGCGTGGTTTGGCGGGCTGGAACTGGGGTGGTGGAGTTCGACGGCGGAGCTGGCGAAGATTCAGCCGGGCACGCAGACGTTTACACCGCGAATGAAGGCGGCGGAACGTGAGCGGCGATATGCGGGATGGAGGCTTGCGGTGGCGCGGGCGCGGTTGGCGGAGGTGCGGAGATGATCGCAGTCAAGGACGATGTGGTGATGGAGGCTCGCGGAGTGACGAAGCAGTATGGCGCCAATGTCGCGCTGAAGGATGTGACGTTCCGCGTGCGGCGTGGTGCGGTGAACGTGGTGATTGGAGAGAATGGGGCGGGAAAGAGTACGCTGATGCGGCTGCTGGCGGGGGCAGAGCGGGCAACGGCGGGTGAGATTTTGATGGAGGGCAGGGTGCTCGATCTGCGATCGCCACGGGATGCGGGAGCGGAGGGAATCTCGATTGTGCACCAGGAGCTGGCGGTGCTGGGGAACCTGGACATCGCGGAGAATGTGTTTGCCGGGCGGGAGCTGGTGCGGGCGGCGGTGCTGGTGGATCGGGCTGGAGAAGAGCGGCGCAGCGGCGTTGCGATGGGCGAGCTGGGGATGCCGATGGATGTGCGCGGGCTGCAGGTTCCTGCCGGGGAGCTGTCGCTGGGGTGCAGGCAGGTGGTGGAGCTGGCGCGGGCGCTGGCGCATGGGGCGAAGGTGCTGATCCTGGATGAACCGACTTCGGCGCTGAGCGCGGCGGAGGCGGAGAGCCTGTTTCGCGTGGTTGAAGATTTGAAGGCGAAGGGCGTTTCGATTGTGTACATCTCGCATCGGCTGCATGAGCTGCTGCACCTGGGCGACTACTTTACGGTGCTGCGGGATGGCCGGGTGGTGGGCGAAGGGGAGCGCGGGAGCGTCGATCGCGCGTGGATTGTCGAGCGGATGAGTGGGCGTGCCGCGGATGCGCTGGTTGCAAGGACGGTGCGCGTTGACGGGGCGGAGAGGGTGCTGGAGGTTTCGGGGTTGTGTGCGCGGCAGGCAGGGCGGCCAGCGGTGGAAGGGGTGACGCTGTCGGTGGGGAAGGGCGAGATTGTCGGGATCTATGGGTTGCTCGGCTCGGGCCGGACGGAGTTGATGGAGGCACTGTCCGGGTTGCGCGCGCCGGATGCAGGAACGGTGCAGGTGTGCGGAAGACGGGTTGCGTTGAAGAGCGTGGTGGATGCGATTGGCGCGGGGATTACGCTTGCCCCGGAGGATCGGCAGAGAGATGGGCTGCTGCCGGAGATGTCGATTCGAGAGAACATCAGCCTTGCTTCGCTGGGGGAGTTTTCGCATGGCGGCTTTGTTGCGCGTGGAGGAGAGGCAGCCCGGGTGAAGGAGCTCGCGGCGCAGATGCAGATTGCGGCGGCGGACCTGGAGCTGCCGGTGACGACGCTGAGCGGTGGGAATCAGCAGAAGGTTGTGCTGGCTCGCTGCCTGATGCGGCGGCCGGCGGTGCTGCTGCTGGATGAGCCGACGCGGGGGGTGGATGTGCGGGCGAAGGCGGAGATCTATCGGACGCTGCGGGAGCTTGCTGCCAGGGGGCTGAGTGTTCTGTTTACGTCGTCGGAGATTGAAGAGACGCGGCTGCTGGCAGACAGGGTGCTGGTGATGGCGAGGGGGCGGGTGGCTGCGAAGTTTGTAGCGGATGAAGTTACAGATGAGGAGTTGTTCGCGGCGGCGAGTCCTGCTGTGGGAGCTGGGGTATGAAGGATCTTGGATGGGCTGGCGTCGTGCTGTTGCTGTTGAAGTTGCGGGCTGTTCTGGTGCTGGTGTTGTTGCTGGTCTTGTTTTCGGCGCTGACGCCTAGTTTTTTGACGGCGAACAATCTTTCGATTCTGGCCAAGCATGTGGCGATCAGCGCGCTGCTTGCGGTGGGGATGACGTTCGTTGTGCTGACTGGAGGGATCGATCTTTCGGTGGGCTCCGTCGCCGGGCTGGCTGGGATGGTGGCGGGCGGTCTGCTGACGATTGGAGTTGGGGGTCATGTTGCGAGTGTGTGGGTGGCGGTTTTGGTGGCGCTGCTGGTGAGTGGGGTGGTGGGGCTGTTCAACGGGGTGATGGTGACGCGATTGGGAGTCGCTCCGTTTATTGCGACGCTGGGGACGCTGTATATTGCGCGGGGAGCGGCGTTACTGTTGTCGCATGGCAAGACGTTTCCGAATCTGGCCGCCGATGCTGCAGGCAGGAGTACGGGCTTTGCCGCGATAGGGCAGAGTTTTTTGTTGGGAGTTCCAACGCCGGTGTGGATGATGGCTGCGATTGCGGCGCTGGCCGCGGTGGTGGCGCGACGGACTCCGTTTGGACGGCATGTGTATGCGGTAGGTGGAAATGAGCGGGCGGCGCTGCTCTCGGGCATTCGGGTGGAGCGTGTGAAGGTTGTGACGTACATCTTTTCGAGCGTGTGCGCCGGGCTGGTGGGAATGGTGATCGCCTCGCAGCTTGAAGCGGCTCATCCGGCTACGGGGGAGAGCTTCGAGTTGAATGCGATTGCGGCGGTGGTGCTGGGAGGCACCTCGCTGATGGGAGGGCGCGGGTCGATTGAAGGCTCGCTGATCGGCGCATTCGTGATCGGCGTGCTGGCCGATGGGCTGGTGATGATGGGGGTCTCGGAGTTCTGGCAGATTGTGACTAAGGGCGTGGTGATTGTGCTTGCGGTGACGGTGGATCAGTTGCAGGCGCGGGTGCAGGCACGGATGATGCCCGCACTGCTGAAGAGCCGGTCGAAGATCTCCGGGGTGGCGGTTTGAGACTGATGCGGTTTGCGGCGGCGGCTTTGCTGGTGGTGCTGGCGGGATGCCGCGCGCGCGACCAGAGGCCGCTGGTCGCGGTGATTGTGCCGTCGCAGGACAACCCTTACTTCAAGGCGGAGGCCGATGCGGCTGCCGCCCGGGCGACGGAGCTGGGGTACAGGGTGCGCGTGGATGCGCACAATGATGACGCGTACCGGCAGGACAATCTGGTCGATGCGGCGATTGCGAGCAATGCGGCGATTCTGATTCTGGACAATGCCGGGACCGATGCTTCGATCTCAGCGGTGCGGCGGGCGGCGAGGGCGGGAATTAAATGCTTTTTGATTGATCGTGAGATTCGCGCAACGGGCATTGCACAGGCACAGATTGTCTCGGACAACGACGAGGGCGCTCGGCTGGTGGCGGGTGAGTTTGCGCGGTCGATGGGAGAGAAGGGCGAGTATGTGGAGCTGCTTGGGCGAGAGAGCGATACAAATGCGCAGGTGCGAACGAAGGGCTTTCATGCGGTGCTGGATACGCTGCCGGGGTTGAAACGGGTTTCGGCGCAGAGCGCGAATTGGAGCCAGGCCGAGGCGTTCAGCAAGACGGAGACGATGTTGCAGGCGCACGGAACGATCGGCGGGATTATCGCCGGGAACGACACGATGGCTCTCGGTGCGGCAGCTGCGGTGAAGAGCGCGGGGTTGACGGGGATCAGGATTGTCGGCTTCGATGGAAGCCCGGATGCCGTGGCGGCGATTGAGGGCGGAATGCTGCAGGCTACGGCGCTGCAGCCCGCGGTGTTGATCTCGCGAATGGCGATGGATGAGGCGGATGCGCTGATGAAGACCGGGACGACAGGGAAGCCGGAGGTGCAGGTGATTCCGTGCGATCTGGTGACGAAGGCGAATGCGGATGAGTACGTTGAGTTTGAACGGAAGAGCAAGATCGAGGTGAAGCGGTGAGGATCGGAACTAAAGGGATGGTGCTTGGAGTGATCTTCGGGAATCGGGATTTTTTCCCCGATGGTCTGGTGGCCGAGGCGAGGCGCGATCTGATGCAGGTGCTGGGGGAGCTTGGCATCGAGGCTGTTGTGCTGACGCAGGAGCAGACGAAGCTGGGTGCGGTGGAGACCTGGCAGAATGCGGTGCTGTGCGGCCAGATGTTGCGCGAGCAGAAGCAGCGGATCGATGGCGTGCTGATCTGTCTGCCTAACTTTGGCGATGAGAAGGGAGTGGCGGACGCGCTGCGATTGTCGGAGCTGAATGTGCCGATTCTGGTGCAGGCCTGTCCGGACGATCTGGACCAGTTTGGCCTCGAGCGGAGGCGCGATGCGTTCTGCGGAAAGATCTCAGTCTGCAACAATCTGCGGCAGTATGGGATGAAGTACTCGCTGACGCGAGACCATACGGTGGCGATCAAAAGTGGGCGCTTCAAGGAGGATCTGGTTGAATTTCTCGCGGTGTGCCGGGTGGTGCGCGGGCTGCGTCGAGTGCGAATTGGGGCGGTTGGGGCTCGTCCGAACGCCTTCAACACGACTCGATATAGCGAGAAGCTTTTGGAGCAGGCGGGCATCAGCGTGAATACGATCGATCTCTCGGAGGTGTTTGGAAGGGCGGCGGAGATTGAGAGCGCGGATGCTCGCGTTAAGGAGCGCGTGGAGCTGATTCGCGGCTATGCCGACAGCTCGGCCGCACCGGAGGAGAGCATGGTGCGGATGGCGAAGTTTGCCGTGGTGCTGGACGGGTGGATGGATGAGCTGGGGCTGACGGCGACCGCGATCCAGTGCTGGAGCAGTATGCAGAAGAACTACGGCGTCAACGTCTGCACGATCATGAGCATGATGAGCGAGCAGATGATGCCGAGCGCGTGCGAGGTGGATATCGCGGGCGTCATCAGCATGTACGGCCTGCAGCTTGCGAGTGGGCGGCCGGCGGCGCTGGTGGACTGGAATAATAACTATGGCACCGATCCGGATAAGTGCGTCTTCTTCCATTGCGGGAATTGGGCGAAGGATTTTCTGCCGGATATACGGATTGGGACCGCGCCGATTCTGGGCACGGTGCTGGGTGAGGCCAACACCGTGGGAGCACTGGCGGGGCGGACTCCTGCGGGGCCGGTTACGTTTGGCCGCGTGAGCACGGACGATCTGACGGGCACCATTAAAGCGTATGTCGGCGAGGGGCAGTTTACCGACGATCCGCTTGAGACGTTTGGAACGAAGGCCGTGGTGAAGGTGCCGGGCCTGCCGAGCCTGATGCAGTACATCTGCCGGAACGGCTTTGAGCACCATGCCGCGATGACGAGCGCGCACTGCGGGGCCGCGGTGACGGAGGGGATGGGCAACTATCTAGGGTGGCAGGTCTTGCGGCACTCTTAGCTGATAGGTACGGAACGGGCAATTGGAGGTCGCATAAATCGCTGTTATCCAATTGCCGTTTTTGCTTGTTGAGAAATCGCTATGGGTGAATGTGAAGGGTTGCGGTCAGCGGGGTTTCGCTGGAGGAGGAGCCGGCTACAACTTTGTAGTCGCCGGGTAGAAGCTCCCAGCCGTTCTTCTCGGTGTTGAAGACGGAGATGTAGAGTGGGTCCAGCTTGAGGGTGACCCTCTTCGACTCGCCGGGGGCAAGCTTCACGCGCTCCCACGCGACGAGGCGCTTGTAGTCTTCCTTCGCGGCAGCGGGCAGCGCTGTGTAGACCTGCGCGATCTCCGTGCCCTCGTGTGAGCCTGTGTTCTTTACGGTGAAGCGGACGGTGCGCTGCGCGTCGTCGACGGTGAGGCTGGAGTAGGCGTAGCTGGTGTAAGAGAGGCCGAAGCCGAAGGGGAAGAGCGGCTGCTGCTTCGTGGCTTCGAACCATTTGTAGCCGACCTTGGCGCCCTCGGTGTACTTGAGGTCGAAGGGCGCGACCTGATGGTGCTGGTCGTCGGAGACTATCTCAGTGGTGTTCCGCGCTTCGAGGCCGGGGACGACCGGATGCGGGAGCTGCGCTTCGTTCTTCGCGAAGGTGACGGGGAGCTTGCCCGAAGGATTGACGTCGTCATAGAGGATGTTGGCGAGCGCCTGGGCTCCGCCGATGCCGGGGTACCACATCTCGATGACGCCCTTTACATGTTGTATCCACGGCATGCTGACAGGGCCGCCTGTCTCGAGGACGACGATGGTGTTCGGGTTGGCGGCTGCGACGGCCTCGATGAGCGCATCCTGATCGTGCGGCAGCGAGAGCGTGGGCGCGTCTATGCCTTCGCGCATGGGCTGGGTTGCGAAGACGATGGCGAGGGTGCTGGCTTTGGCGAGACTTGCGGCAGCGGCTTTGTCCTGCCCGTCGATGTATTGAACTTTGCTTTGCGGAGATTTGGCGCGGATGTTTTTGAGTGGCGATGAGGGGAAGTAGACTGGCTCGCCCCACTTCGATCCGCCGGGCTCGGGGTTTGCAGCGTCGCCGCCGGGTGCGTCGACCTGCGCGGAGCCGCCGCCGGAGAGGACGCCCACGTCGGCATGCGATCCGATGATGGCGATCGAAGAGGCGGAGGGTTTGAGGGGAAGGATGCGGTCGGCGTTCTTCAGCAGAACGATGCTCTCTTCGGCGATGTGCTGAGCGTCGTCGCGACCCTGGAAGGGATCGACGACGGTGCGGACGGGTGGGTCGTCGACGACGCCCGCGGCAAACATGCTGCGCAGGATGCGGTGCACCATGTCATCCAGCCGGGCCATGGGGACTTGTCCGCTCTCGACGGCTTTCTTCAGAGGCGCGCTGAAGTGATTGTCGTCGCCGGGCATCTCCTGATCGAGCCCATTCAGCGCGGCTTTGACGGTGCTGTGGGTTCCGCTCCAATCGGAGAGGACGAAGCCTTTGAAGTTGAAGTCCTTCTTCAGAACCTGGTTGAGGAGGTAGTCGTTCTCGCAGGCCCAGTCGCCTTCAACGAGGTTGTAGGAGCACATGACGCCGGAGGGGTTTGCGATTCCAATCGAGATCTCGAAGGCGAGCAGGTCGGACTCGCGCATCGCTTTTTTGTCCAGCAATACATTGACGACGCTTCGGCCGGTCTCCTGATTGTTCATGGCGTAGTGCTTGATGTCGCTCATCACGTGCTGAGACAGGACACCTTTTTCCAGGTTGCCGGTGAGGGTACCGGCGAGCACGGGGTCTTCGCCGGCGTACTCGAAGTTGCGGCCGTTGCGGGGTTCGCGGGTGATGTTGACTCCACCGCCGATGGACATGTTGAAGCCCTGCGCGCGAAGCTCGCGGCCGATCACGCTTCCGTAGAGGAACGCAGCCTCAGGGTTCCAACTGGAGGCGGCGCCGAGTGTGGAGGGAAGCAGGGTCGCGTAGCGGCTCTGATAGGCCGCCATGCGGATGCCAACTGCGGAGTCTGCCAGATTGATGTCGGGAATATTGAGGCGGTCGATGCCTGCCATAAAACCTGCGCCGAAGTTCGATCGGGCGGGAATGGGATCACCCTGGCGCAGAACGCCCCATCCGGCGCCGTGAACCATCTGGATCTTCTCGTCGAGGGTCATTTCGTGCAATACGAGGTCGGCCCGCTGATCGGGAGCGAGGGTCTTGTTCATCCACGGCATCTTCGCCGTATCTGGTTTTGACTGGGCATAGGCGGTGCTCTGGCCCAGCGAAACCAGACTGAGAACGGCGAGAAGGGACGAGGCCGTGAGACCTTTATATCGTGCGCAGCGTGACATCGATTGCTCCTTGTGCGGAATGCGGGTGCTGCCCTGTCTCTGTCGGAACCGAGAAAACATGGACTGCGGGTCGCTAGAGAGTCTAAATCAACTAAATCGAATTAGGTAAGGGTTTTCTGCGAATTTTCGTTGTGGCGAGCGGGTCTGGAGGAGGTCGGGCCGCAAGATTGTTGTCGGATCGAACCAATTTGGGTTGGGAAGGTTTTTCTTGCAGAGAGGCGCCCTGCGCGGGCGGCCCCCACTTCGTGGGGGGTATACCGGCTTCGCCTAGGGCCTCCCGATGGTCGGCGGGAGAATTTACCCAGCGACCAACGGGAGCCGCGACCCGAAGGGGGTATACACGTCACGAAGTGACCGCGCAGTGGGACCGGCCGTCAGGCCAAAGCAGCAATATGTCGAAAGAGTGGCGGCTTACTTTGCGAAGAGCTGGCTGATGTCGGCGAACGCCTTGAACTCAAGCGCATTGCCCGCGGGGTCGAGGAAGAACATTGTCGCCTGCTCGCCGACCTCGCCCTTGAACCGGACATAGGGCTCGATGACGAAGGTGATGCCGGCGCGGCGGAGCCGGTCCGCGAGCGACTCCCATGTGTCCATGGGAAGCACGACGCCGAAGTGCGGAACGGGGACGTCGTGTCCATCGACAGGATTGTGATGGGGGGCGCTGTCGGTCGACGTCGGCTTGAGATGCGCGACGAGCTGATGGCCGAAGAGGTCGAAGTCGATCCACTGTGCGGAGCTGCGCCCCTCGGCACAGCCTAAGGTCGTTCCGTAGAAGCTGCGGGCTGCCTCAAGGTCGTCGACGGGGAAGGCGATGTGGAAAGGGGTAAGCGGCACGGTGGTCTCCTGACACTCATCATACGATGCGGTGCTAGGAGACCACGGACTAAGCTGGCGCTATGGACGACGGAAGCCCTGGTCGTAGCCGCGGAGGTATGCCCTGCGGTACGTATCGCGATACGGGCCATAGGGCCCGAACGCCGGATCGTAGCCTGGGGTGCTGTGGAAGTTGCGATCGTGCTGCGGATGATATCCCCAACGGTTGTATGCATCGCGTGCGCCATCGCCGGCCCCGGCGCGGAAGCCTTCGTGCTCCGCTCGCTCGATCAAGGGAGGAGCGGCGTTGTATCCGGGAGGTGGCGGTGGCCCCACGGCGTAGTAGGTGCGGGAGGCGCAGCCAGCGGTAAAAAGACCAGCAGCCGCAAGCAGAGGAAGGGCAAGACGGGAGAGCTTCATAGGGTCCTCACAATCGATCTGTGCGCCACGGCGATCCGGCGCGCGTTCGTTTATGAAGACGCGTATTCGATAAAAATGTTGTGCTTAAGCGGAGGTCTTATCGGCGCTCCCAGGCTTGGGTTTTTCGGAGGGCAGGCGAACGACAAACTCCGTGCTGCCGGGTTCAGAGGCAAAGCGAATGGTGCCGCCATACTGCTCCACAATGCGGTGCACGATGCCGAGGCCGATCCCGGTGCCGACGCCAACGGGCTTCGTGGTGTAGAAGGGATCGAAGATGTGGAGCTGGCACTCGGAAGGAATGCCGCTGCCGTTGTCGCTGACGCTGATGCAGAGGTCGGTATGCGGGTTCGCCGAGTCGGAAGACGTTTTCTCAGCCCAGGTACGGATGCCGATCTGGCCATGCTGGGGTACGGCGTCGATGGCATTGTCGAGCAGATTCGTCCAGATCTGATTGAGGCCGGAGCAGTCGCTGCGGAGCTGAGGAAGATCCTCCGCGAAGTTCTTCTTGAGGACAATCTCCTTCTCGCGGATCTTGTGGCCCAGGATCAACAGAGTCGCGTGAATGCTGTTATTGATGTCCACGGTCTGACGCTGGCCATTGCCCTCATAGGCGTATGTCTTTACGGCGTACACCAGGTCCGTGACGCGACCGATGCTCTCCTCGATGGTGTTGACCAGCTGCATGCTGGAGACCAGCGCCTCCAGCCAACTAAGGGCGGAGGAGAGCAGCGTGCCGGTGAATTCGGCGCGCGCGCACTCCAGCTTCGAGGCGTCCATCCCGATGGAGACCAGCGTGGGCGCCATCTTCCAGGCGTTCTCGACGTTGGCGGCCTCCATCCATTCGGCAAGAGATTCCTCGGCATCGCTCTGCGCGAGGGAGTTCATCACCAGCGGCTGCTTGACCGAGAGTGCCTGATCCTGCAGATCGAACATGCACTGTTTCTGCTCCGCGCTCATCGTGATCCGGCTGAACTGCGCGGTGAGCTCGTGCATGCGCAGCAGGTTGTCGCGAAGCTGCGAGGCGGCGCGGCGGGCGGCTGAGCCGGGGTTGTTCAGCTCATGCATCAGTCCTGCTGCCAGCGTGCCTAGCGACGCCATCTTCTCCTGTTGTACGGTGACGCTCTGCAACTTCTGGAAGCGTGCCGCCATGTTGCCGAGAATGGCCTTGCGGACATCCGGGCAGCTCGTCATCAGGCTCCAGAAGCTCTCTTCGTTCAGTTGCATCAGGTGGCACGGCTTCGATGCGCGCAGGCTCGCGGCGTTAGGAATGTTCGCCAGCAGCGGCAGCTCTCCGAAGGTGTACCCGCTCGGCATGGTCGTCAGGCTGACATCGCGTCCATCGGCGAGGGTCTGATAGATTTCGACCTCGCCGTCAAGCAGGATCCAGAAGTAATGCGCGGCCTCTCCCTGGCGGGCGAGGTGATCGCCCTTGGCGAGATGAAGCTCCTCGACGTCTTCAAGGCAGTGCAGCTCTTCGTCGGTCAACGACGACAGGATCGGCACCGTGCGCAACTTCGCCAACAGGGCCTCGCTCACCTTCTGTGTGCCTTCATGGGGGACGACCTGGAATTGTTCGCTCATCAGTTTACTGAGTAACTGCCTTTCCGAGTGTTGCTAAATATTGGTGCACGAACTGGATTGCGATGGAGCCCTCGCCCACCGCCGAAGCACATCGCTTGACTGAATTGAAGCGGACATCGCCGGCTACGAAGATGCCGGGGACGCTGGTCTCCAGCAGATACGGTTCGCGGTCGAGCCGCCATGCGCCGGGAGACTTCGACTTCAGATCGGATCCGGCGAGAATGAAGCCCTTATTGTCGACGGCGAGGTCCTTCGGCAGCCAGTCGGTCTTGGGCGCGGCGCCGATGAAGATAAACAACGAGCTTGCCGATCGAGACTCTTCCCCCTGGGGGGTTTTCAACTTCAGGCACTCCAGGCGGCTCTCGCCGTCCATCGTGAGGACCTCCGTACAGGTCTCGACGACGATGTTCGGCGTGGCCTTGATCTGGTCGATCAGATACTTCGACATGCTGTTCTCGAGCGACCTGGCGCGCACCAACATGTGGACCTTATCGGCATAGCGGGAGAAATGCATCGCGGCCTGGCCCGCCGAGTTGGCGCCGCCGATGATGTAGACCGTCTCTTCTTTGCACGACATTGCCTCGGTCAGCGCGGCGCCGTAGTACACGCCCGCTCCGGTCAGCCGGTCGGCTCCGGGGATGTCGAGCTTGCAGTAGTCGACCCCGGTTGCGATCAGGCAGACGTGACAGGTCACATCCTGTCCGTCCGTCATCTCGACGATGTGATATTGATTCTCGGAGCGCACGGAGGAGACCCGCTGCGTCATGAACTCGGCGCCCAACCGGTTCGCCTGCAGGTAGGCCCTCTTGGCCAGCTCCTCGCCGCTGAGCCCTTCGGGAAAGCCGAGGTAGTTTTCAATCTTCGAGCTGGAGCCTGCCTGTCCGCCCGGCGCCGCAGCCTCGACGATCAGGGTTCGCAGACCCTCCGAGGCTCCATACACGCCCGCAGCGAGGCCCGCCGGACCCGCGCCCACCACCACAATGTCGTAGAATTCCTGCTGAGCCTGGGTGCGGAGGCCGGATTTGTTGGCGATCTCCGTAGACGAGGGCTGCACCAGCGCCGTGCCGTCTCCAAACAGGATGACCGGCAGCCTGGTGTCGTCGAGCCCCTTTTCCTTCAACAGAACGAGCGCCTCCGGATTCTCCTCCGGGTTCATCCACTGGTAGGGAATGCGGTTGCGGGAGAGGAAGTCGCGCACGGCATGGTCCATCGCCGACCAGCGCACTCCGATGACCCGAATGCCCTCGAAGGGAGGCCGATAGCCCTGCTTCCAGGCCTCCAGCAGATCGTCCAGCACGGGGTAGAGCTTCTCCTCGGGCGGGTCCCATGGCTTGTTCAGGTAATAGTGGATCTTCGCCGAGTTGATGGCCCGGATCGCTGCCTCGGTGTCGGCATAGGCTGTCAGCAGAACGCGCTTCGCGTTGGGGTAGATCTGCATGGCCTGCTGTAAAAATTCGACGCCCGTCATGCCGGGCATGCGCTGGTCGGAGAGGAAGAGGGCTACTATGTCCTTACGCTCCTGCAGTTGGCGGCAGATGTCGAGCGCGGCGGCGCCGGAGGCAGCACGGACTATCCGGTAGTGCTGGCCATAGTTGCGACGCAGGTCCTGCACCACAGCTTCCAGCACGCTGGTGTCATCGTCGATGGCTAGGAGAATCGGCTTCGGCATATCTTGTTATACGACGTACGCGGCGCGGGACTTTTTGCACATTCCCACACCTATGATTCGATTCTTCACGAAGGGATAGGGTTCAGAAACATATCGTGTTGATTACTCAGGCTCTGGCGACACTCGTAGGCCCCTGCCGGATTTGTCCGAATTGTAGACATTCCCTCTTTGGCGCCGCAATTCACCGATAAGGGGATTGCGGGGCGAATCGACCCCGGCAGGAGATCAGAAAATATATGAATCGACTTATCCTTGCTGACAATCAGGCAATCTTCCGGGCAGGTGCGGCACGAGTTCTGGCGCTGGAGGACGATATGCGCATCGTCGCCCAATGCGAAGATCTGGCGAAACTATCGGCAGCCGTCGATGCTTCGCGAGGCTCCATCCTCCTGCTTGCGTCGAGCCTGCGCCCCAACCTTCGGGACCTGCTCGCTCGATCCAGGGTGCTCGGCAGCCGCCTCATCCTCGTTGTGGAGAATGCAGAGCAGATCGCAGACGAGATAGCCCTGCTGCTCGATGGCGTCCTAAGCCGCAGCGTCGGGGGAACGGACCTCGTCGAATGCGTTCGCCGGGTGGCCCAGGGGCAGCGCTTCGTCCAGCGCGCCAACGTTACCACCATGCAGGTCGCCGACTCGGTCGGTACGCGTGTTCGCGACCGCCTCACCCCGAAGGAGATGCAGATCGTCGCGCTGATCGTGCAGGGCTGCAAGAACAAGGAGATCGCGACGCAGCTCGGCACCAAGGAGCAGGTCATCAAAAACTATCTGCGCGGAATCTACGACAAGACCGGCGTCTCCGACCGTCTGGAGCTGGCATTGTTTACCATCCATCACCGCGTGCTGGCCGAGGCTGCGGCACGTGCCGGCAACCTCCTCCAGATGAAGACAGCCTGAGGGGCAGGGCCGGAAGCTCAGTAAAGACTCCGGTCCTGCGCTGCTACATGCCCATCAGGTTCGATTGCTGCTCTTCCGCGGGAGTGGCGTGTCCGATCTTCTCTGCGATGCTCTTCGCCTGGGTGAAGAGCAGCAGGTAGTCCGGGCCGCCCGCCTTGGAGTCGGTTCCGCTCATGTTGAAGCCGCCAAAAGGATGCGCCCCCACCATTGCGCCGGTGCACTTGCGGTTCAGATAGAGGTTGCCGACGTGGAACTCCTCGCGCGCGCGGTCAAGCTTCTCCCGCGAGTTGGAATAGATCGCTCCGGTAAGGCCGTACTCGGTGTTGTTCGCAATCGTCAGGGCATCATCGAAGTCGCGCGACTTGATGACCGCGAGCACCGGTCCGAAGATCTCTTCGAGCGCAATCCGTGCGGTGGGCGCGACGTCCGCAATCACGGTCGGGGCGATGTAGTAGCCTCCATCCTTCTCGATTGCGTTACCGCCATTCAGGACTCTGCCTTCTCCCTTCCCAATCTCGATGTAGTCCAGCGCCTTGCGATAGGCCTTCTCGCTGATCACGGGGCCGCTGTAGAAGTTCTCCACGGGGTCGCCGGTCTTGATCCCGGCTACTCTCTGTTGCAGCCGATCGCAGAAGACGTCGTAGATACTCTCATCGACGATCACGCGCGAGCACGCCGAGCACTTCTGTCCGTTGAAGCCGAACGCGCTGGCCGTCACGCCCTCAATCGCGGCGTCAAGGTTGGCGTCGGCATCGACGATGATCGAATCTTTGCCGCCCATCTCGAGGATGGTCCGCTTGATGAAGAGCTGTCCCGGCTGTGTCTTTGCCGCCCGCTCATGGATCTCAAGCCCAACGGCCTTCGATCCGGTAAACGCGATGAACCGCGTCTGCGGGTGCGCGACGATGGCGCTTCCAAAGCCCGGCCCCTCT
>Ga0193753_10002303_pt1 | contig 15238 bp, 12 predicted proteins | sample H1c2metaG_FD_144925 | JGI IMG/M metagenome (GOLD analysis project Ga0193753, IMG submission 144925) | Soil microbial communities from a riparian zone of the East river system, Colorado, United States - H1c2 | ecosystem: Environmental > Terrestrial > Soil > Riparian zone | place: USA: East... | reverse complement strand
GAGCCAGGCCATTCGCCAGATCTTTGGCGCGAAAGCCGACGGCTTGCCCGTCAGCTCGACCAAATCCATGCACGGCCACACGCTTGGCGCGGCCGGGGCCATTGAAGCGATCGCGACTTTGTTGACACTGCGCCACGGAATCATTCCGCCCACAGTTAATTTCACCAGCGCCGACCCGGCCTGTCCTCTCGACGTTGTGGCGAATCAAGCCAGGTACGCCTCGCTTGAATTTGCGATCTCCAACACGTTTGCTTTTGGCGGCCTGAACGCTTCTTTGGTCTTCCAGCGCTAACCTAAGAGTTGGTTTGAGAGCGAAATGAAAATTTCCATTGGCGCGGATCACGCAGGTTACGACATGAAGCAGCGGTTGATCGAGTACATTCAGACGCTCGGTCACCAGGTTCACGACGTGGGCACATTCGAGCCGGGCAAACCGGACGACTATCCGGATTACGCCGTGCTGGTCGCGCAGGATATTCGCTCCGGGGCCGCGGAGCGCGGCATTCTGGTTTGCGGCAGCGGCGTCGGCGTCTCGGTTGCCGCCAACAAGTTCAAAGGAATTCGCGCGGCCATGTGCCACGATCACTACTCGGCTCACCAGGGCGTAGAGCACGACGACATGAATGTGCTCGTGCTCGGCGCCCGGATTATCGGTCAGATGACGGCCGAAGACGCTACCCAGGCTTTCCTGAAGGCGCAGTTTAGCGGCGAGGAACGGCATCTCCGCCGCTTGAATAAAGTGAAAGGAATTGAGCAAAATGAGTTCCGCTAAGGCCCGCACCGGCCGGGACATTATCGACTTCTCCTATTCGCTCCCGAGCGATTTGGAAAAGGCGGTTGAGCAGGTGCGCGAGCGGTGGGACCAGGCCGATTCCACGGCCCGCCTCTGGAAGAAAGATGCCACTTTGTGGAGCAATCAGGACGAAAGCAAGTGGCTCGGCTGGCTCGATATTGTGGATGAAGAGAGCGCCAACGTCTCCAGATTCAAAGCTCTGGCCGCGGAGATCGCCGAAGACGGCTTCACGCATTTCGTACTGCTGGGGATGGGCGGCTCGAGTCTGTGCCCGGAAGTGTTCAGCCTGACCTTCGGCAAGCAGGCGCACGCACCTGAATTGCTCATCCTCGATTCCACGGACCCGCTGCAGATTCGCGCTTTGCGCGCCAAGATCGATCCGCGCCGGACGTTGTTCTGCGTATCGAGCAAATCGGGCACTACGCTCGAGCCGAACATCTACATGCAGTACTTCTTCGAAGAGACGAAGAAGATCGTCGGCGATAGCGTGGGCAACCACTTTATCGCTGTTACCGATCCGGGTTCGAAGCTCGAAACAGTAGCGGCGCAGTTGAATTTTCGACGCGTGTATCACGGCGTCCCGTCGATTGGCGGGCGCTACTCGGCGCTCTCCGATTTCGGCCTTGTACCGCATGCGGGAATGGGTCTCGATACCGAGAAGTTACTGGAGCGCACGGCCTTGATGGTCGAAGCCTGCAAAGCGTCGCCCGCCGCGGAGAATCCAGGCGCGGCCCTTGGTCTGATTCTGGGCACGGCCGCTACCAAGTTCGGGCGCGATAAAGTCACGCTGCGTTGTTCCAAATCGCTCGCCGATCTGGGCGCCTGGCTCGAGCAGTTGCTTGCCGAATCGACCGGCAAACAGGGCCACGGACTGATTCCGGTCGATCGCGAGCCGCTCGTTCCGCCCGGCGAATACAGCAAAGATCGCGTGTTTACCTATATCAAGTTTGCGGGCGATAGCGGCGAAGAAATTGAGAGCGGCGTCGCGGCGCTAGAAAAAGCGGGACAAGCCGTTCTACGTTTCGTCTTGAAAGATCTCGCGGACATCGGCCAGGTATTTTTCCAGTGGGAGATCGCCACCGCCGTCGCCGGCTCCGTCATTGGAATAAATGCTTTCAATCAGCCGGATGTCGAAGCGAGCAAAATAGTCACTCGCGAGTTAACCACGGAATTCGAAAAGAACGGCTCGCTGCCTGCCGAAACACCGCTGCTCGACCAGGATGGCATCAAGCTGTTCACCGATCCGGCCAATGCCAGCGCGCTTGTGAATGGCGCTCACCCGACGCTTGGCGGAGTCATCCGTAAACACCTGGATCGCATCCACCCCGGCGATTATTTCGGATTGCTCGCCTATATTCCGATGTTTCCCGAGTACGAAGCGAAGCTGCAGGAGATTCGCAAGAGCATTCTCGAGTCGAAGAAAGTGGCGACTGTGCTCGGCTTCGGTCCGCGTTTTCTGCACAGCACCGGTCAGGCTTACAAGGGTGGGCCGAATTCAGGCGTCTTCGTGCAGATTACCTGCGACGATGCGCAAGACTTGCCGGTGCCGCAACAAAAGTACACCTTTGGCATCGTCAAAGCGGCCCAGGCGCGCGGCGATTTTCAAGTATTGGCCGATCGCAAACGGCGTGCGTTGCGAGTGCATCTGGGTAAGGACCTGGCGGCCGGCCTCGATCACCTACGCGATCTCATCTGCGCCGCGGTAGCGCACTAGGTCCGCATCAAACCCGCCGCAGCAGCGCTTGACGCACTTTATGATCCTCGGCCTTCTCGAGAATCAGGTGCGCACGCTCGCGCGTCGGGCCGATATTTTCGCGCAGATTTAGCAAATTGATGCTTTCCCAAATACGCCTGGCGGTCGCGCGCGCTTCCTCTCCGGTCAGCCCGGCATAGCGGTGAAAGTAGGAAGACTTGTTCTGGAAGACCGTCTCGCACAAACGCAGGAACCGCTCGACGTACCAGTGCTCGATGGTCGCCTCGTCGGCGTCGAGATAAATCGAAAAATCGAAAAAGTCCGACACGAAAAGCTGTGAACCGTCGCGGGCGCCGTCGGGCGATTGCAACACATTCAATCCTTCGATGATTAAAATGTCGGGCTGCTCGACGCACTGTTCGGCTTCGGGCACGATGTCGTAATGCAAGTGGGAATAGACCGGCCCGCACACTTTCGGTACGCCGGCTTTGACATCGGCGAGAAACCGCAGCAGCCGCCGCTGGTCGTAGCTTTCCGGAAATCCTTTGCGCTGCATCAGCCCGCGCGCTTCGAGCGTGGCGTTCGGATGGAGAAATCCATCCGTCGTCAGCAGCGCGACTTCCCGGTGGTCTGGCCAACGCGCGAGCGAAGCGCGGAGCACGCGCGAAAACGTGCTCTTGCCAACCGCCACGCTACCGGCGATACCGATGATGTAAGGAACCTTCAGCGGCGCCGGCGCTCCCATGAATTCGCGCCGCGCCTCATATAAATGCTGCACCGCCGCCACGTGCAGGTTCAGCAGCCGCGACAGCGGTACGTAAATATCGGCCACCTCGCCGAGGGAAACCTGTTCATTGATGCCGCGCAGCGCCGCCAGTTCTTCTTCGTTCAACAACAGCGGAGTATTGGCCCGCAAAGCCTTCCATTGGTCGCGGCTGAAAGTAACGTACCGGCTGATCGGGGGCGGCCGAGGGGTTTCTGTCTGATCCAAGTGGCCTCTTATTACTTCAAAAATGAGAACCCAGCGTAAAAAACATTGTTATCCACGCCTGGATTGACCGCTGTCCTGCCCGCGTTGGAGATATGCAGAAACTTGTACCCGAATCGTGCCGAATGGCGCTGGTCGAGCCGCCAGACCAAACCGCCGCCGAAATCAAACAAGAAATTTACGCTCGTTGCATTCGGCACGTTTACCGGAATCGGCTCGCTTGACGCGATCATTCCTCCGTTCGTCTCAAAGAACGGGTGGGCGGTGGAATGCTGCGCCAAGTCCACGGTAAAACCGATAGGCGTAAATGCGAATCCGTAGACCGCATGAGCGGCCGTGAATCCCGCCGGCTGAAGGAGAACAGCGGCGGGCATGATTCCGGGAGTCAGGCCGATCGCGACGCGGTCCCACGTCCAGCACGAGTAACTGTAGTCGAACTCAGCCATCACGAAACGGCGATCTTTGCTTGTTCCAATGAGCGTTGAAGATTGGGGGGAATAGCCGGCCGAAAATCGAAATTCGTGGTGGGGGAAATCCGCCGCCGGCTTAGCCGAACAAAATCCGGCGTGGCAGGCAGCCGGATAGATCAATATTGCGATCAGGGCAGGAAGGTTTCTTGCCAAGCTCTCACTCTATACTCTCGGTGTTGCTTTTCTTGATGAAAGTGTGCGATGCTTCCTGTTGGAAACCCAATGAGGAAAGTACGGCGATTCTTCAAGCGGCTGACCTCCTGGGCCAAGACGCAGCAAGACGAAGCGCGACTGCGGGCAGAGATTGAAGAGCATCTCGCTCTGCAAGCCGCCGAAAATGTCCGGGCCGGTTTATCGCCCAGCGAGGCGCGACGTCAGGCGGCGCTGAAGTTCGGAGCGGTGGAGGCAATGCGGGAAAGCTATCGGGACCAAAGAGGGCTGCCGTTTATGGAGACTCTGCTGCAGGATACGCGCCACGCTTTGCGGCGTTTACGAAACGCTCCGGCTTTCACAATCACGACGGTCCTGACACTGGCGCTGGGTATTGGCGCGACTACCGCCATCTTTACGCTGGTACACGCGGTCCTTTTGAAGTCACTGGCAGTGGCGAATCCGGATCAACTATACCGACTGGGCAAAGAAGCCCGCTGCTGCTACCAGGGCGGGTACAGTCAAGAGAAAGAGTTCTCGCTCGTCTCGTACGATTTGTACAAACACTTCCGGGACAACACCAAAGGGTTTTCGGAATTGGCGGCCTTCCAAGCTTTTCAGCCGTTGTTTGGTGTCCGGCGCTCGGGCAGTTCAGAGGCCGCTCAAAGCTATCCAGGCGAATTCGTCTCGGGCAACTACTTCGCGATGTTCGGCATCAGCGCGCATGCCGGGCGGGCGCTTGCCGCGCGTGACGATCAGGCCGGCGCTCCGCCGGTCGCGATGATGAGTTATCGGTTATGGCAACAAAGGTATGGATCGGAACCTTCCGTTATCGGAAGTGTCTTCAATTTGGATGACAAGCCATTCACCGTGGTCGGAATCACTCCGCCCGGCTTCTTCGGCGACACTCTGCGGAACGCTCCACCCGATTTCTTTGTGCCGTTAAACACTGAGCCGTTCATCGAGGTCGACGCCGATCTGAACAATCCCGCCACGCATTGGTTGGATTTAATCGGCCGCATCCGGCCAGACGCGGCGCCCGCATCCGTGGAGGCTGAAATGCGGGTGGAACTCAAGCAGTGGCTGCGCTCGCACTGGGGTGAGATGAGCGCCAATGACCGCGCGGATTTTCCCCGCCAAACCCTATTCCTGGCTCCAGGAGGCGCCGGCATCACCAGCATGCGAGAGAAGTATGAACACTGGCTCCAGATTCTGATGCTGGTTACGGCATTTGTGCTGTTTATCGTCTGCGCCAACGTGGCTAATCTCATGCTCGTTCGCGGCATGGAGCGGCGGCGGCAGATATCGTTGAGCCTGGCGCTCGGAGCGAGAGCGTGGCGGCTGGTCAGGCAGGCGCTCACCGAAAGCATTCTGCTCGCGCTGCTTGGAGGCGGTCTGGGTCTAGGGATCGCATTTGCCGGCACGCGCCTGATTCTGCATTTTGCATTTCCTGCCGCGGGCGGCATGGCGGGCGTACCTATCAGCGCGTCGCCGTCCTTGCCGGTGTTGGTGTTTGCCTGCGGCGTTTCGCTCGCGGCTGGAATTGTCTTCGGCATTGCTCCCGCATGGACGGCCACACGCGTGGATCCGATCGAGGCGCTTCGCGGAGCCGGCCGCTCTACCTCGAGCACGGGCTCGCTCTCGCGAAAGACACTGGTGGTGTTCCAGGCGGCGCTTTCGCTCATCTTGTTGTCGGCCTCAGGACTGCTTACGGCCGCGCTGCACAGATTGGAGACGCAAGATATCGGATTCGATCAGAGCCGGCGCATGGTCGCAAACATTGAGCCGAGGCTTGGCGGCTACCAGCGAGAACAACTCACGCCACTGTACCGGCGCATCCATGACTCGCTAGCGAACATTCCTGGTGTATCGGCGGCAGCCCTTTGCACATTCTCGCCGCAAAACGGGAACAATTGGGGTGGACGTGTCTGGATCGATGGACGTCCCGCTCCGGGACCTAAAGACGACAACGCGGCTTTTTGGACGCGAGTCACGGCGGGATATTTCGACGTCATTGGAAACCCGATCCTGAGAGGACGCGGCATCTCTGAGCAGGATACGGCTTCTTCGCGGCATGTGGCGGTGATCAGCGAGACATTCGCGCGGAGGTTTTTCAACCAGGAAGACCCGATCGGAAAACATTTCGGACGTTCCGGAATAGAAGCGTCACGCCAATACGAAATCGTAGGCATTGCCAAAGACATCCGCAACTTGACCTACAATCTCGACAAGCCAAATGGCGCGTTCTTTTTTCTACCGGAAGCGCAGCATGATCTTTCGCCGAAGGGCGACTTCAAGGAGATTTCTCCAGGCTCGCATTTCTTGCACGACATCATCCTCGTGACACGGCCGGGAGCCAGCCTGTCCGTCGCGCAGGTGCGCCAAGCCATGGCGTCGGTGGATCCAAATCTGCCGGTCATTTCGCTTCACACTCTGAGCGGGCAAGTGGACGCACAGTTCGCCCAGCAGCGGCTGATTGCGCGCCTCACATCGTTCTTCGGAGTTCTTTCGCTGGTCCTCGCTTCTATCGGACTGTATGGAGTTACGGCTTATAACACCAGTTGCCGCGTCAACGAGATTGGTGTGCGGATGGCGCTGGGGGCCGATCGCGGCAACGTCGTTGCGCTAGTGCTACGAGGCGCATTCGCGCTAATTCTCTTTGGGCTATTGGTCGGGTTGCCCTTGACGTTCGCCGTGGGACGATTCCTGGGCCATCAACTTTACGGCATGAATCCATACAATCCCGGGGTGACGCTGGTAGCTATGGTGGCGCTCGGGCTGTCGGCATTGGCCGCGTCCCTGATTCCAGCGTTCCGGGCCAGCTTCATTTCTCCGCTCGAAGCGTTGCGCGCCGAGTAACCTCTTGATTGTCACGTTACATCTTGACAATCAAGAGGAATGGAGCTACTCTGGGGCATGATCGTGTCCGCGTGGCGTCAGCTCCTCCGCGGCGTGCGCGTGCTCGGCAATCGGAGAGCGGCGGACCGGGAAATCGCCGATGAGGTCGACCACTATTTAGAAGAGACTACCGCCCTATTCGCCGCCAGGGGACTCTCTCCCGACGAGGCGCGGAGGGCCGCACGGATAGAAATCGGCAATGCGACCGCGATTCGTGAACAAGTGCGCGGGTATGGGTGGGAGAACATGCCAGACGCGCTCTTCTCGGATGTGCGTTATGCGCTTCGCCAGATACGCCGTTCTCCCGGCTTTGCTGCCGCGAGCGTTCTCATTCTGGCGCTGGGGATTGCCGCGAATGTCATTGTGTTCGGCGTGCTCGAAGCATTGATTCTGCGGCCGCTGGATGTGCCCCGACCGGACCGTGTGACACAGCTCGCGCGCACCAGTCAAACCTATCCGATTTTCGGTTATCCGGAAGTGCGCGACGTGCGCGACGAGAATACGGTTTTTTCTTCTGTTGCCGCTTTTGTCCCGCAGAATTTTGGCCTGGAAGCCAACGGTGTTACGCGGCCTGCCTGGAGTTACTATGTAAGCGGGCAATATTTCGAAGTCACCGCCATCAAGCCATTTCTCGGGAGGCTGTTGCGGCGCGACGACGACGACCATCCGGGAGCTTCCAACGCCGCCGTGCTTTCCTGGCCCGCCTGGAACAGCGATTTCGGCGCCGACCCCCATATCGTAGGAAAGACCATCCGCATTGACAAGCATCCGTACACGATCGTCGGAGTTACCCAGGAAGGGTTCTATGGGACTGAAAAATTCTTGCAGCCTGACGTTTTCATTCCCATGGCGAACGAAGCATCGCTCGACGGATACGACTGGCTCGAGCAGCGGAGCCGTTGGCACGTCTATTCGATCGCGCGCGTCAAGAACGGCGTTACGCTAGCTCAAGTCCAAGCCAACCTAAATACGGTTGCCGCTCGCATGAGCCGCGAGCATCCGAAGGAAGAAGAGGGGTTAGTATTCAAATTGGTTCGGCCTGGCCTGGCCGGCGATTTTTTCGGCGCGCCGGCCCGCGGTTTTCTGGTTGGAGTGATGGGGCTGGCCGCCATTGTGCTGCTCGCCGCCTGCGCCAACCTCGGCAGCCTGTTCGCGGCGCGTACGGCGGACCGCGCGAGAGAGATTGCCATTCGCATGGCCATCGGATCGAGCCGCTGGCGTATTCTCCGACCGGTGCTTATCGAAGCGTTTGTGATTTCGATCTGCGGGGGTGCATGCGCCTGCGTACTCGCATGGATCACCCTCGGCGGCCTCGATCGCTGGCATCCATTTACCGCATTCCCATTTAAGTTTCACCTGCTTCCGCGGCCATCGTTGATCCTGATGGCTTTGCTGATCTCGGCGCTCGCCGCCGTTCTGTTCGGCTTGATGCCGCTGCGGCAGATTTTCAAGACCGATCCGAACGATGCCATCAAGAGCGGCGGCCAATCTTCAGTGGGACGCCGCTGGGCACTTCGCGAACTGCTGCTGACGGCGCAGATCGCGCTCTGCTGCGTCACTGTCACGGCCGCTTTCGTCTCGCTGCGCGGCCTGTCCAAAGCGCTGACCATGGACCTCGGCGTCAATCCGAACAACGCCGTGCTGACGAGATTCAATCTGAGACAAGCCGGCTATGCGAACGATACCGCTGAGCGTTTCCAGCGCCAGTTGCTCGAAAGGATATCGCGGTTCCCGGGGGTGGAAGCGGCAGGCTACGCAAACACCACGCCTCTCATCAACACAGCCACTTCTGCTGTCTTTTCTCAACAAGCGGTCGATTTCAGACCTTCAAACAAAGCATTTGAAAAATATGATTACGACGTCTCGCCCGGCTATTTCGCCGCCGCGGGAACGCCGCTGCTCGCGGGACGCGATATAAGCTTCAGCGACACGGCGAAGACGCCGGCCGTCGCGCTAGTGAATCAGAAGTTCGCCCGGCGGCTTTTCCGGGGCGAGCGCGCCATCGGACGCTATTTCAAGAACAGCTCCAGCCTCTCGATCCAGGTGGTGGGGGTCGTGGCCGATGGAAAAAATATTTCGCTAACTGAAGAGCCGCAAGCGGCGGCGTTCTTCCCGATCTTGCAGGCGCCAAGTAGGGCGACAGCACTCGTCATCCGAACCAGGATGCGCACCCAGCGCGACGCCGCCGATATGACGGCCATCGTTCGGAAAGTGGTTCACGATCTCGATCCCGGCGTTCCTCTTCAGGAATCGGGCGCCTGGAAGAGCCAGCTTGGAATGGTTCTGTTTCCGGCCCAGGTGGCGACGGTTGCCCTCGGCCTGTTTGGCGCGTTTGGACTACTACTCTCGATCACCCGGACCTTTGGGCTCGCCTCCTACACGGTCAGCAAGCGGTTGCGCGAGCTGAGTATTCGTGTGGCGCTCGGAGCGCAAGCGAAACAGATTGTCTCGACCGCGCTCGGCCGTATGCTGACCCTGCTCGCTTGCGGATCAGCCGTTGGGATGCTACTCGGTATGGCGACAAGCCGGGTACTTTCGGCCATCGTCTACCAGGCGACCGCGCAAGATCCATTGGTACTCGCCGCGGTTGTGAGTACGACGCTGCTCGCCGGCTTGCTGTCCGTCGCCAATCCGGTGCGGCGGGCCCTCCACGTCGACCCCGCGAACTTACTTCGCGAACAATAATTATTTCGTCAGGATCGCTTGCCCTGCATGGAACGCGACGTGACCGGTCCGGCTCATCAGCACGGCAAGGCGATTGCGCAAAGGCTCCTTGGCGAACTCCTCCGTGGTTACGGCGCTGTGCTTTTGCAGCCATTCTTTCGGCGTGAGCGCTTCGAAAGCAGCGGTAAGCTTGCTGTTTACCTCGGTCCATGCATTTTTGACTTCAGAGGGTGAGGCGGGATCGGGCAATGTGCGATCCGGATTCGTGAGGTAGGGCTCGTCGAACTCGGGGTGCAAGCGTTGCCCCAGGCCGAGCATCGGAAACATGCGGTCGTGCGTCGCGGTGAGATGGCCGACGAGGTACACCAGGCGATTCCTGCCGGGAGCAATTTGCCGCTGAAGTTGTTCGTCGTTGAGCGGCGCGATGAAATCGTTGAAACGGCCGATTACGAGCTTCCAGGAGTGGAGGGCGGTCGCCGCCAGTATTTCTTCAGTTGTCATGTAGACCTGCTTCCTCTGATACTTCGATATCCATGAAAGTGATGAAAAAGACTTCCGCGCGGATTCGGAAATCGGCGAGCCGCTAGTCGGAACCAACGCGAGCCATCTGGGTATGACTCAGCGAATTGGCATATTGGGTGACGCCGCGCAGCAGCGCCTCGGCGATCTTCTCGCGCTGGTCGGGACGCTTCATCAGCTTCTCGTCGTGAGGATTCGAGACAAAACCGATTTCGGCGAGGATCGAGGGCATGGTCGCGCCGATCAGCACCACAAACGGCGCCTGCCGCACGCCGCGGTCGTGGGCTTTGTTATTCATCCGGGCCGAGTTCACCCACAAAGCCTGCTGCACCTTTTGTGCGAATTCGCGTGACTCCTCGAGCTTCGCTTGCAGAACGGCGCGATGCAGCATGTCGCCCAGATCGGAAATCGAACTCCCGGACGTGGCGTTTTCGCGTGTCGCCAGATCGAGGCCCTTTTTGTCCGAGGTCAGGTTGAAATAGTAAGTCTCAACGCCGGTGGCGGTCGATTCGCCCGAATTGTTGGCATGCACCGAAATGAACAAGTCGGCTCGCTGGTCGTTTGCAATTTTCGTGCGCTCTTCGAGCGGGATGAAGGTATCGCCCGAACGCGTGTAGACGACTTCGGCTCCCAATCGCTCGGTGATCAGGCGGCCTAGACGCAAGGCTACATCGAGAACCAATTCCTTTTCCATCAGGCCATTCGGGCCAACTGTTCCGGTGTCTTTGCCGCCATGTCCGGCGTCGATTACGACTCGGCCGAGCTTCAAACCGAATACTCGAACCAAAGAACTCTCTCCGCTGCTATTGCGTTTGGCGGCGGCGGCGTTGGCGACGGCCGGCGACGCGGACGTGCGGCGCGGCTCCGCTTCATTGCCGGAAGGCGATTCGGTCCGGGTGGGGATGGGTACCGATACCCTCGTTACGTTCGAAGCCAGATCGCCGGTTCGGGCGGAAGCATCGTCGGGGCCGGGCTTGGCGGGCACGACCGCTGCGATCAAGTCCGAATCCGTAGCGCTGCGCTTTGCGGAAAGGTCGACTCGCTGGGAGCGCGTAACGCTACGCGTGGCCGTCAATGCCGCGAGACTCGTGCCTTTGGGCCGGATCTCGATCATCAAGCGGTCGGGGTTCACAAGCTGAGACGAAATCACTTCCACCGGGCATTCCAGGTCGAAGACAATGCGGGTCTTTCCCGACGCGACTTCAGCTAAGCGAATCTGCTTGATCCGCCGGTCGCCGACCGGGATAGTTTGCATCCCGGCGTGACTCGAGGAAGGCGCGTGTAAACCATTCAGGTCGAAATAGACTCGCGACGGATTCTCGATCTGGTCGGTGGCGAGCTTGTAATCGCCGGAGGTTTCGACAGCAATCCGCGTGACATCGCCGAAGGACCAGAAGCGGATTCCTTCGATGCGCGCCGCGCCAGCATTCTGCGCGCTAGCGTAAGGAGCTAGCGTGATTGCCGCTATGAGGATGGCTAGAGTGCTTCGGGGGAGCATGAAGGACACCTGGACCAGCGCCAGTTCCAGTAAAACATAAAACAGGTAAAAAGACCTTTGTTGTTATGATTATAACCGGAATTTGGCGGCCGCAGTGTTAATATTTGGGCATGTTAGCCGCGGGCTTTGTACTGGTCGGCGGCCGGAGTTCCCGCATGGGCCGGGATAAAGCGCGGCTGCCAATGGGTACGGGGCTCTTGGTTGAAGAAATCGCGGCGAAAGTGGCGAATGCCGCCTCGCGCGTTACCTTGGTAGGCCCCCCGGAACGCTATGGAGATCTCCCCTTCGAATGTCTGGCGGATTTGCGTCCGCATCTCGGGCCGTTGGCCGGAATCGAGACCGCGCTTGCCGCCGGCTACGGCGAGTTGAACCTGGTTACCGGCTGTGACATGCCGGACCTGGCGCCGGAGTGGCTCGAGGAGATGATTTTCACGGCTGGCCGGTCGAGCGCCTTGTGCGTCGTGACCAAGGATGCGGCGGGAAAAGTTCATCCGCTGTGCGCCGTCTACCGGAGCGAGTGCCTGCCTTTGGTTCGCCAGGCTCTCGATCGCGGTCGATTGAAGCTTCTTGAATTGTTAAAGGAATTGCGGGCGGTCGAGATGCACGCCGCCGCAGTCATCAGTAATCTCAACACACCGCAGCAACTGGCAGCGCATGGCGAACGGGCAACCTACCCACTACATTGAGTTCCGGAACGTCAGCAAGAAGTTCGACCGTCCTGTTTTGAAGGACGTGAGCTTTTACGTTGACCCTGGGGAGACGCTCGCGATCATCGGGCGCAGCGGCGTCGGAAAATCGGTCACGTTGGGCACCATCATGGGATTTCTGAAACCAGATGAAGGCGAAGTGATCGTGGCGCATTCGGAAATTGCCCATATGACGGAGGCCGAACTGCGGCAAATCCGGAAGAAAGTCACGATGGTGTTTCAATCCGGTGCGTTGTTCGATTCGCTGTCAGTGGGAGAAAACATTTTATTCTCGCTCGAGTTGCGTGAGGATTACAACGAACGCAACAAAGAAGACGTCGTGAACGGCTTGCTCAAGTTGGTGGATCTGGAGCAATTCAAAGACGCCTCTCCGACGGATTTATCGACAGGCTACAAACGCGCCGTGGCGATCGCGCGCGCACTCGCGGCGCAGCCGGAATGCATTCTCTATGACGAGCCGACGACCATGGTCGATCCAATTATGTCGGACGATCTCGGCAATCTCATGCTGCGGCTGAAAAAGCAATTGAGCCTGACGTCTATCGTGGTGACGCACGATTTGGACCTGATGTGGAAGGTAGCCGATTCGGTGGTTTTCTTGTACAAAGGCGAGGCTATTTACTTCGGGCCGGTTTCGGAGCTGGCGAAGAGCGATCATCCGCACGTGAAACAGTTTCTGGCGATGGATCAGGTCGAGATTAACGGCAAGATCGAGGAAACGTAGGCCCGTGGCGGTCTTTGGCAACGTATTTTTTGAGACGCGCGTGGAACAGCTATTTGATTTAGCGCGGTTAGTGGAGACAATTTTCGCGGCGGCTGGTCTCGAATACCGGGTTATCGGCGGTCTTGCGGTTTATTTGTATGTGGAAGACGCTGATCCGGATGCGGGCCGTCTTACGCGCGACATCGACATCGTGGTCCGGCGCCAGGACTTAGACAAGATTGCCGAGGCCGCCAAAAAATTGGGCCTGGAGCATCGGCACGTAGCCGGGACGGACATGCTTGTGCAGGCGGCGGGGCCGTCGGCGCGGCGGGCCGTGCATCTGATTTTCGCGGGCGAGAAGGTGCGGCCCGACTATCCGGAAGCCGCGCCGGATTTGAGTAGCGGCCGCACGTTGCAAGGAGTTCGATTAGTTCCGCTGGCGGATCTAGTCCGCATGAAGCTGACGAGTTTTCGCGCCAAGGATGAAGCTCATCTCAAAGATTTGGATCAGGCCGGGTTGATTACACCAGAGATCGAAGAAACTCTTTCGGGCGTATTGCGGCAGCGATTGAATCAGGCACGTGTACGTGAGTAAACGGGTAGCGCGTCAGTGGCCTTCGGATTCTAAGAATCGTTCGGCTTCGATGGCCGCCATGCAGCCGGCGCCGGACGCCGTAATCGCTTGCCGGTAAGTGCGATCCTGCACGTCGCCCGCATGAAATACGCCGGCTACGTTTGTGCGCGCTCCGCCGTGCGAGACGATGTAGCCGTCCGGATCGAGATCGAGCTGTGAAGCAAACGGCGTGGTGTTCGGGATGTGGCCGATAGCCACGAAGAATCCGTCTACTTCGCGGTCGTAAACTTCGTTGGTCTTGAGATTGCGCAGCTTTGCGCCAGTGACGTGGCCTTTGGCGGCGTCGTAAATATCTTCGACTGCGGTATCGGTCAGGATCTGGATCTTGGAATTGGCGCGCACCCGGTCGATCATGATCTTCGAAGCGCGAAACGTGTCGCGGCGGTGAACTAGCGTGACTTCACTGCCGAAGCGGCTCAGGAAATTCGCTTCTTCCATGGCCGAATCGCCGCCGCCGATCACCATGATTTTCTTCCCACGAAAAAAGAAGCCGTCGCAGGTGGCGCAGGAGCTGACACCGTGGCCGATCAGCTTATGCTCGTTCGGCAAACCCAGCCAGCGCGCCGATGCACCCGTGGCGACGATTAACGTACGCGTCTCGATGGGATCACCATGATCGAGCTCGAGCCGGAACGGGCGCTTGGATAAATCCGCATGCATCACGCGCGCGTGTTGATAGACCGCGCCGAAACGCTCGGCCTGCTTTTTCATGTGCTGGATCAGCTCAGGGCCCTGGATCCCTTCCGGGAAGCCCGGGAAGTTTTCGACTTCCGTCGTGACCGAGAGCTGGCCGCCCGGTTCATGCCCCTCGAGAACCAGCGGTTGCAGACTGGCTCGCGCCGTATAGATAGCCGCCGTGTTCCCGGCGCAACCAGAGCCGAGAACCACCACGTTCAAAATGTTGTTCATCCTAGGAAGTAGCGGGTGGCGTGAAAAGCCAGCCACGAACCAGAGTACGCCAAGGCCAGCATATAAGAAAACTGAAACACCGGCCAGCGCCAGCCGCCGGTCTCCCGCTTAACCACCGCCAGGGTTGAAAAACATTGCATGGCGAAGGCGAAGAAAACCAATAACGCAACGGCGCCGGCGGTACTTAGATCCTGGTGAATCGCCGCTTGCAGCCCTTTCGACTGCTCATCTCCTTGGATGCCGTAAATGGTGCCGAGGGTTCCGACGATCACTTCACGCGCGGCGAGCGAGGTGATCAGGCCGATGCCGATCTTCCAGTTGAACCCGAGCGGCTGGATGAGCGGCTCAATGGCTTTGCCGGTCATTCCGGCGAAGCTATGTTCCAGATCGGGCGCCTTACCGTGCGAGTAGGGAAGGTGCGCCAATACCCACAGCCCGATCGCGACTACCAGGATCACCGTTCCTACACGGCGCAGAAAAACTTTGGCGCGGTCGAGCAGGCGCAGACCGAGCGATTGCCAGGTGGGCCAGCGATAGGGCGGCATCTCGAGCACGAAAGACGATCCACTGCTTTTTAAGATGCTCGACTTGAGCAGCCGCGCTACCGCGATG
>Ga0193753_10002302_pt1 | contig 15242 bp, 14 predicted proteins | sample H1c2metaG_FD_144925 | JGI IMG/M metagenome (GOLD analysis project Ga0193753, IMG submission 144925) | Soil microbial communities from a riparian zone of the East river system, Colorado, United States - H1c2 | ecosystem: Environmental > Terrestrial > Soil > Riparian zone | place: USA: East... | reverse complement strand
ATGTCCAGAGCCAGAGCCAGTCTCAGAGCCAGTCCCAGTCCCAGTCCCAGTCTCAGTCCCAGTCCCAGTCTCAGAACCAGTCTCAGAACCAATTCCAATCATGATTCCGGCTTCTGTATCTTCTACATCTCAGCCAGAGCCAGAGCCTGTACCTGCACCTATTCTTGTCTCTGTTCCGACTGTTCGTGTGCTCGCAGATGCTCCTCTATCCGAGCCCGTATCCAAGCCTGTGGCTCCGCGTGAGGCTGCGGGTGCCGGTGAGCCGGCCATTGCGGCGGTGCGTGCGCCTTTGCCCGTGGCGGAACCACAGCGGGTCGTTCAGGATGCGAGACTCGTTCACCGCGAAGTGGAGAAGGCCGAAGAGGGGAGAGGGTTCGGTGCGGGGCGCAAGGCACTGGCGGCGGTGCTGCTGGTTGCGGTGCTGGCCGGCCTTGGGCTGCTGGCGGGGCCGTATCTTTCGCGGCTGAGCAGGGAGATGACCTCTTTGCCCAACGCTCCGGATGCGGCGGAGTCTGCGAGTGCCGATACCGCCAGGGAGACGCCTGCCGCTGTGCCGGGCGTGCCGGAGAGCTTCCCGGCGGCCCCGTCCAGGATGGCGGAGGCCGACCCCGAGGGGTGGCTGGAGGGCTGGGTGGAGGCGATGAATGGAACGAACGCGGCCGTGCAGGCGTCGTATTATGCCGACCCCGTGGACCGGTATTTTTTGCGGTCGAAGGTGACGCGGGATGCGGTGCTGGTGGATAAGGAAGCCTCGATCATGGACAGGAGAGAGGGCTGGAGGATGACGGTGGACAAAGTCGAGGTGGCGCAGCGGACGGCGACGACGGCCCGGATTCTGCTGGTGAAGCACATCGTGAATGGGCCGGGTGCGCCAACGCTGCGGCTGCGGGCCCAGTTGAAGCTGAAGCGCGTGGATGGGCAGTGGAAGATCTCCACGGAGCAGACGCTGGGATAAGGCTGCAACGGCGGGGGTTGCGCGACTGCCCGGAGAGCGCGGCGCTTCATCTGCCGGGACGCTGCTGGTATCATCAAGCGCAATCGCTATGAGTGAAAAAACGGAAGCACCCAAGCTGAAGATTCGCGAGAAGGGCCGGTTGATGTCGGCCTCGGAGATTGAGCGCACACTGGTTCGGCTGGCGCACGAGATCGTCGAAAAACACGATGGCTGCGACAACGTGGGGCTGGTCGGGATCAAGCGGCGCGGTGTCCCGCTGGCCCAGCGGCTGGGGGCGCTGATCGAGAAGATCGAGAAGCACCCGGTGGATACGGGCGTGCTGGATATCAGCTTTTATCGGGACGACCTGTCGACGGCGGGGCCGCGGCCGGTGGTGACGCCGGGGGCGATCGGGTTCGATGTGACGGGGCGGGACATCATCCTGATGGACGATGTGCTGTACACGGGGCGGACGATTCGGGCGGCGCTGGATGCGCTGTTCGACCACGGACGGCCGAAGAGCGTGCGGCTGCTGGTGCTGATCGACCGCGGGCATCGCGAGCTGCCGATCGAGGCGACGTTTGTGGGGCGGACGATACCGACCTCGAAGCGGGAGATCATCGAGGTGAAGTTGAACGAGATCGACGGGCAGGAGCAGGTGCTGCTGGTCGAACTGGCGGACTGATCGGGCTATGGTTGAGCGCTCGAAGTACGCTGTGGGGTCGTTGCTGACGATTGCGGATGTGCCCGTGGAGCAGGTGTCGGCGATCCTGGGAGAGACGTCGCGGCTGGAGCGGATGCCGCATACGGAGCGGGCGCGGATGCTGGCGGGGCGGCGGATTGCGCTGCTGTTTTACGAGTCCAGCACACGGACGCGGACGTCGTTTGAGCTTGCGGCGAAGTCGCTGGGCGCAACGACGACGCTGGTGAGCGATAAGTCCTCATCGATTGAAAAAGGCGAGAGCCTGAAGGACACAGGGCTGACCCTGAAGGCGCTGGGGGCGGAGTGCATTATCCTGCGGCACCCGGCCTCGGGGGCGCCGTTTCTGCTGGCGCGGACGACGGGGCTGCCGGTGCTGAATGCGGGAGATGGGATGCATGAACACCCTTCGCAGGCGCTGCTGGACCTGCGGACGATTTTGACGCGGCTGGGACGGGATGCCTCGCGGGTGGATGCGGCGTCGCTGCACGGGGTGACGGTGGTGATTACGGGGGACATTCTGCATAGCCGTGTAGCGCGGTCGAATGCGCTGCTGCTGCCGAGGCTGGGGGCGAAGGTGCTGCTCTGCGGGCCTGCGGCGCTGCTGCCGGAGGACGCGCTGGCGCTGGGGGCCGGAGTGGAGATTGTGCGGGACTTCGATGAGGCCCTGCGAAGAGCGCAGGTCGTGATGATGCTGCGGATTCAGAAGGAGCGGGTGGTGGGGTTGGAGATCGATCTGGCGGATTACATCGAGCGGTACCAGTTGAGTGCGGAGCGGCTGGCGGCATCTGCGCCACAGGCTCTTGTGATGCACCCGGGGCCGATGATTCGGGGCTTGGAGATCGCGGGCGAGGTGGCGGACGGGCCGAACTCGGCCATCGAGGACCAGGTACGGCATGGGCTGGCGGTGCGGTCCGCCCTGCTCGCGAGGGCGCTGGGCGCGGACGGATTCGAAAGTGTAACGGTATGAGTTACATATTGATTTTAGGCGGGCGGGTGGTCGATCCCGTCAGCGGTGTGGATGCGGAGCGGGATGTGCTGCTGCGCGATGGCCGCGTGGCCGCGGTGGAGGCGCCGGGCGCGCTCGAGGGCGTGCAGGTGGCGGAGAGGATCGATGCGGCGGGGTGCGTGGTGGCACCGGGGCTGGTGGACGTCCATGTGCATCTGCGGGAGCCGGGGCAGACGTACAAGGAGTCGATCAGGACAGGGACGGCTGCTGCCGCCGCGGGCGGATTTACGACCGTGGTGGCGATGCCGAATACGGTTCCGGTGAACGATTCCGTCGCGGGGCTGGAGTGGATGCTGGATGCGGCGCGCGGGTCGCTGGTGAAGCTGCTTGCGATGCCGGCGGCTACGGTGGGCAGCATGGGGGCCGTGTTGACAGACTTTGCCGCTCTGCATGCGGCTGGGGCGGTCGGGTTTACCGACGATGGAAAGCCGGTGCTCGAAGACGCGATGATGCGGTCGGCGCTGGTGGCGGCGGCGAGGCTGGGCGTGCCGGTGAGTCAGCATGCGGAGGACACGCGGCTGACGGGCGGATGCAGCATGAACGCGGGGCCGCTGGCATTTCGGCTGGGGCTGCGCGGGATGACGGTGGAGGCGGAGGCACGGATTGTGGAGCGGGATATCCGGCTGCTGCGGGAGATCGAGCGGGCGGAGGGGCTGCGGGCGCATCTGCACGTGCAGCATGTCTCGACCGCACGCGCGATGGCAGCGATCAGGGCGGCCAAGGCTGACGGCTTGCATGTGACCTGCGAGGTGGCGCCGCATCACTTTGCCCTGACCGATGAGGCCATCGGGGACTACGACACCAACGCCAAGATGAATCCGCCGCTGCGGGCCGAGGCGGACCGGCGGGCGATGGTTGCCGGGCTGATGGATGGGACGGTGGACTGTATCGCCACCGATCACGCACCGCATGCGCTGTTTGAGAAGGAGCAGGAGTTCGAGCGGGCTCCGAACGGGATTACCGGGCTGGAGACGGCGCTGGGGCTGGCGCTGCGTGTGCTGCATCAGGGTGAGGGGATGCCGCTCTCGCGTGTCGTGCAGCTGATGAGCGCGGCGCCTGCGGGGATCATCGCGCTGCAGGGGCGGGGAACGCTGGGCGTGGGGAGCTTTGCGGATGTAGTGGTCTTCGACGCCGCGGCGGAGTGGAGGTTCGATGCGAAGACGACGCGGTCGAAGTCTCGCAATACTCCGTTCGATGGGGCGGCGATGCTGGGCAGGGTGAAGGCCACGATCTGCGAAGGGCGGATTGTGTATCGCGGGTATAAGGCTATGGCCTGACGGCCGGTCCCACTGCGCGTGGGGCGGTCACTTCGTGACTTGTATATCCCCTTCGGGTGGGTGCTCCCGTTGGTCGCTGGGATTCTTCCGCCGACCATCGGGAGGCCCTGGGCGAAGCCGGTAGACCCCCCACGAAGTGGGGTTAGCGGCCCTCTCGCAGGCGAGCCGCCAGCCGTTCGGGCAGCCCGGCAATGAGGATTCGTCCCTGCGATGCGGTCAGGTCGTAGGGCACGCGGTGAAAGACGATCTCCTGCGCCTCCGTGTCGTAGATGGCGAACGCCGCACGCCAGTCGGAGTCGCGCGGCTGCCCCACCGATCCCGGGTTGATGAGATGGCGCGTGCCGGGAGGAATCGGCATCACCCACGTGTCCTCCTCGTTGCGGGTCGCGTACTTCGGACGAATCTCGTGCCAGTCTTCGTCCTTCTGGGAGAAGCCGCCCTGCAGGTGGGTGTGGCCGAAGAAGGTGATCGTCGTGGTCATCTGCTGCAGGGGAGCCCAGGCATCGCGCATGCTCAGGATGTACTGGTCTTCGTTGAGCGGTGAGCCGTGCACGCAGGTCACCCCCGGCTGTTCCGGCGTCTGGGGTCCCTGGGGCATATCGCGAAGCCACTGCAGGTTGTCCGGAGTCAGCTCATGGTTGGTCCAGGTCGCCGCCGCACGCGCCACGGGGTTGAAGCCCAGGGCGGAGGTCAGTCCGCAGCACACCCTGTCGTGGTTCCCCCGCACGTTGAGCTGGGCCAGAGGCCGAACCAGGTCAAGCACCTCGTTGGGGCTGGCTCCATAGCCGACCACGTCGCCAAGGTGCCACAACACGTCGAACGGGGCCGCCGCCGCGAGGGCGGACGTGAGTGCTTCGAGGTTCGCGTGAATGTCTGAGAGGATAAGGGCGCGCATGAGGCAGGCGAATTGCTAAACGACCAATTTCCTAGTGTAAACAGATTTTCCGGTTTGCATAGGCGGCGTGCCCGAGGTTTCCCTCTATACGGCTGATTGCAAAAGATTTACCTGGAATAGGCAAGCGGTGCGGAGCGGTCCGTGCGCATGGTCGGGGCAGAAGCCAGCAGGCTTTGGGTATAGGGATGCTGCGGATGCAGAAAGAGCTGTCGTGCGGGAGCCTGTTCCACGATCTCGCCATGCTGCATTACGGCCACACGGTCCGCGACCTGGGAGACCACTGCGAGGTCATGCGAGATAAAGAGCATGGAGAGGTTGTGGGCGCGTCGCAGGTCGTTCAGCAGGCTCAGGATCTGGGCCTGGACGGTGACGTCGAGCGCGGTGGTGGGCTCGTCGGCGATCAGAAGGCGGGGCCGGTTGACGATGGCCATCGCGATGAGGATACGCTGTCGCTGCCCACCCGAGAACTGGTGGGGATAGTCTCGGATGCGCCGCTCCGGGTCGGGCAGGGCGACCTCGCGCATGGCCTGCAAAACCTTGTCCCGGATCGATCTGCGGGAGAGCTCGGGGTGGTGGGCCTGCACGGCTTCGGCGATCTGGGCGCCGACGGGCATCACCGGGTTCAGCGCCGTCATCGGCTCCTGGAAGATCATGGCGATGTTGCGGCCGCGATGCCGCCGCATGGCCTCCTCCGGCAGGGCGAGAAGATCCTCTCCGCCAAAACGGATCTTCCCGCTTACCTGGGCAGTATCTGGAAGCAGCCGCAGAAGCGCGAGAGAGGTGGCGGACTTGCCTGAGCCCGATTCGCCCACAAGGCCGAGGGTCTCGCCTGCGCGGATGCGAAAGGAGATCTGCTTGACGGCGGGATGGTGATTGAAGGCAATCGACAGGTCCGCCACCTCCAGAAGAGGAGTCGCCGATTCGTCGATGGCCGGTGCCAGGTCCGGTGTCAGATCCATGACTCGACTGTAAGCCAAAGCGGGAGGCCGTTGGGGCCTATGTGATCCGAGCCGCAAAACCTCTCCTCCATTAAAATGGGATCAGAGAAGAAATAGAGGGAGAGCTTGACTTTAAGGGACTAAACGCAGGGCCTTCACTTCACCAGCCGGGCGCGCATTCTTTCATCGCTCCCTTCAGGTCCAAAGCTATCTCATCTCTTCTGAAGACTTTAGAGGAAAATGTACAGGGAGGGGGGTACCTTCAAAAGACTGGCCCGCTCTCTCGTGGGACTTTGAATCGGGCATAGCGTCTAAACTCGTGACGAACCCTTATGAGACAAACTTTACTCGGCGTGGTCTTCGGTGGCGTGGCTTTGTTGGGCGGCTCCCTCTGGGGACAGACGCATAAGGTCGCGAAGCCCGAGAGCGTGGTACGGGCGGTCGGAGTATACGAGTGGACCGGAGAGCTGGCCAAGCCCACCGCCAGCCGCCTGATCCCGGTGGCGCTATTCATCGACAACCACCTGGAGGATGCCGGGGTGTACCTGGCGCGGCCCATTCCGTTCGCTCTGCTTCCGGGCAACGTCTATCTGCTGCAACAGTCCGGAATCGACAAGGGGACGCTGGACCTGGCGTACGCGCGCCACCTCCAGACCATGGACGCGGCCTATGACGACGGCTGGTTCGGCTACGGGAGCTACAAGGCGCCGACGGTATCGACGAAGAAGCCACCGGCCCTGCGGGCCTCGAAGACGGTGCCGGTGATAACGACGACCTCGGACAAGCCACATTTTTCGAACAAGCCCGCTGCAGACGGCACAACCACCGGCAGCAGCGATTCGAGTGCGAAGACCGATTCGAGTGCGAAGGCCGATTCGAGCGCGAAGACCAAGCCGGATACGGCCAGCGGCTCCGCGGACGATCCTGACCGGCCCACGATGAAGCGCAGGTCCGACTCGGATGCGCAGCCAGCGAGTACGGCTGGCGGCTCGGACTCCGCGAAGGGCAGTGGTACCCCGGCGGACGACCCGGATCGCCCGACAATGAAGCGCCACACCGGCGACACGACGGCAGATGCGGATAAATCATCGACGGCGGGAAAGAGCGGTGACGACGCCCCCGCGGATGATCCCGATCGCCCCACCTTGAAGCGACATTCGGTTGAAGATGCGAAGAAGGCTCAGCGGAAGGCGGATGAGACGGCGTCGGTCACCGGGGCATCCACTTCGCTCAACGATGACCCGAACCGCCCGAATCTGCACCGGGGTAAGCCGGTAAGCGCGATGACCGAGGCCGACCTGCCCAAGCTGAACGGCCTGCCGCCGGACCTGCACCAGATGGTTGCGGTGTCGGATGCGGCGAACCGCGAGCCGCACGACTTCGCCCGGTCATGGGAGGATGTGATGGAACACGCCAGGGTGCTGGCGAAGATGCAGGAGATGGCGCGAGCGCAACTGGCGGCCTATGGCGGAGCGGCTGCACCTGCCGTTGCTCCTCCTGCGTCTGCGCCCGCGAAGAGGGTTCCCGCCAGCAGGTCGAAGCGCGTAGTAAAGCCCGTGGCCGCCCCCACGGTTGCCCTGCTGGACGAGCAGCTGAAGGGCTATACCCTGAGCTACGGGGGCGCCCCCACCTATGTGTATATGGCCCATACCGCAGGCACCGGGGCGGAGTTGCGGTATGTGACGGTGGTGGCCCAGGACGACGGGCTGGGCGAGTTGAAGATGGCGATGCAGGGGGTCACCGACGCGGCGCATCTCGACAGGACGGCGCGGATGCGGTTCGTCGATGTGGTCGATGTGGAGGCGAACAACCGTGCCAGCCTCCTGTTCGAGCGGCGCAGCCAGAGTGCGCGCCAGTTCGAGGTGTACCGGGTGATCGCGGCGCGGGCAGAGCAGATCTTTTCGACCGGGACGACGCAGTAGCCTTCAGGCGCTGTGAGCCACGCTCTCCTCGTTTTGCTTGAGCGGGCCGGCAGCCATGAGGATGGGCAAGACGAGCTGCAGGATGACCGGCACGATCTCCTCTGCCGGTGGCCGGTCGGGCGTATGGAACCACTGCTTGACGCCTCCGTAGATGGCCCAGCTCGCAGCCGTGGCGATCATCGCCGGCGGGGGCGTCCGCGTGTCGTCCTTCGACATCCCCCTGGCGATGACACGATAGATGGCCGTCGTAATAGCCGCTTCGATGAGAGGCTCGAACGGGTTGTGCCGGCCGCAATCCGAGGTGTAGGCATGGGACTGGGTAAGGTAATCGCAGGTGGCGAGGATGATCGCGCGGGCAGCAGAGGGGCAGGTGCCGTCGAAGACCACGTTCCGCTCGTGCAGCATCATGTGGAAGCCGCCGGCGACCAGGGCGTCCAGAAGCGCGTACTTGTCGGCGTAGTGGTCGTAGAAGGTGGCCCGGTTGACGGTAGCGGCGTCGGTGATGTCCTGTACGGAGATCTCGTCGAAGTTCCTGACATGCATGAGGTCTCGCAGCGCTCCCTGGAGCAGCTGGCGGGTGCGGCGGATGCGTGGATCGCGAACTTCGCAGTCTGAGATCGGCATGGCTCTGTTCATTAGAGGGTAACAAACAGAAAAAGAATCTATAAGACGACAATTGTCGTCTATGGTAGTAACGACAAAAGTCGTTTAACCATCTTATGTCGTTCAAGGAGATCCGATCTTATGGCTACGCTACTTCACCTGGATTCTAGTCCGCTGGAAAGCTCCATCAGCCGCGAGTTGACGCGCGAGTTCGTCAAGACCTGGAAGGCTGCTCATCCGGGCGGCACAGTCATCGATCGCGACCTCGCGCTGCATCCGGCGAAGCCGTTGAATGCCGCCTGGATTGGGGCGGTGTATACGCCGGAGGCTGCGCGGACTGAGGAGCAGAAGGAGTTTCTCGCCCTTTCGGACGAGTTGATTGGCGAGTTGCAGCAGGCCGACGAGTACGTCTTTGGCGTGGCAATGCACAACTTCAGCATCCCGTCCGTACTGAAGCTCTGGATCGATCAGGTCGTTCGCAAAGAAAAGACCTTCACCTATGGCGAAGGGGGACCGCAGGGCCTGCTTCAGGGGAAAAAGGCGACGATCCTGGTGGCGAGCGGCGGTATCTACGAGCCTGGAACCCCGGCCGCTGCGATGAACTTCATTGAGCCATACCTGAAGGCTATCCTGGGCTTTATCGGGATCACGGACGTGAAGTTCGTTACGGCAGCCGGCGTGGCCCAGATCATGATGGGCGCCGTGGACCGCGACGCCTTCCTGAAGCCCGCTCTGGAGCAGGTGCGGACGCAGGCGGCTTAGGGCGTATCGACCTATTTTCTGGCGCAGGCGCCCTGCGCGGGCGGCACCCACTTCGTGGGGGGTATACCGGCTTCGCCTACTGCCTCTCGATGGTCGGCGGGAAGAATTCTCCCAGCGACCAACGGGAGCTTCGGCCCGAAGGGGGTATACACGTCACGAAGTGACCGCCCCACGCGGAGTGGGACCGGCCGTCAGGCGAGGCGGAGCGCTGGCTCTCAGCCAGCGCTCTCTTATCTCCGCGGAAAGGGACTAGTCTGCAATGCCAGGGTTGGGAGCGTCGACACCGAGCGCGGTGGCGAGCGAGATGAGGTGGTCCTGCTCCTGCATGAGAATTTCGCGGATGGATTCGCCGATGGAAAACTCGTTGAGCTCGTCGCACTGCTTGACGCGACGGCGGTAGTTGGCGATGGTCTCCTTCTCATTCTGGAGATCGAATCGCAGCATGTCCTCAGCCTTCTGCGACGTCTTGACGGGCTTGGGAACGACCGTCGGCATCCCTCCGAGGTAGTCGATGTGGTTGGCGATGGCGAGTGCGTGGGTCAACTCTTCGGTGGCGTGAACGGCAAGCTCGGCGGCGATATTCATGTACTGCGCGCCCTTGAGCACCTGCGAGTAGTTGACGTAGGCGATGATGGCTTGAAACTCGCGGGCAAGGTCTTCGTTGAGCAGGTCGATGAGCTGTTTGCGCGTGATGGTCTTGGATGCGTTGGCTTTTTTCTTGGACATTTCTTCTCCGGTTTCCTGATGTTACTTGTAGGTGAGATGCGGGAGGCGACGACGGTTTAATGAGGAGGGAGATCCCCGGCTAAAATCCCTGGTCATCCCGGAACGCGGTTACGTGGTTCTTCACGAACGTCACCGCCACCGGCTTGCCAAGGTTGGCGAACACGACCATCCGGTTTCCATAGTCCTTGCTGGTGCTCTTGCTCACCTGCCCCAGCGCCAGCTCAACCTGCCGCTCGTTCATGCCGACGATGACCCGGTGCTCGTCCACGGCCTTCCATATCTCCGACCCCCAATGCTTGTAGAGAACATGCGGATCGTCATAGAAGAAGACCTCGTCGGTATAAAACGTGTACTGTCCGGCCTGCCGATACCCAATGGGCGCCGCGTACACCTTCGCACCCTCTGAGTTGGGTCGCGTGAACACCAGCAGCACCTGCCTGTCGCCACCCGGAATCCGGAACGTAGCCGCCTTCGGGGCCACCTGTTCCATCACGCTCTTTACCATCACCGGGTCCGCCCCCAGCAAAGTGCCCGCACTCTTCCCATACTGAACCGAGTGCCCCGCATACGGATAGAACTCTAACTGACCTCCAGCCGAAACCCACAGCGTACTCCCCACCAGATCCTTGATATCTGCCAGCGAAGAGGGCCGCTTCTGCTTCAAAAAGACCAGGTCGTCATCCGCAATCGCCTCCCGTGCCGCCGGCTTTATCGACTTGTCCGGAGCATTCCGCTCCCGATAGATCATCCCCACTCGGATTCCCACCGCCAGCACCAGCACCACCGATGCCCCAATCGCCGCCTTCTTGCCGCTCTCCATGCACCCCTCCAGAGTGTTCCTAACCACCATACCCGCTAAAGCATTCTTCCTGTAGGCGTGCGAGTGTTCAAGTTCGTTTTTCTCAAGAAAAACGATACTCTTCAGCATTCAACTGGGGGCTAGTGACAGGAAGAATGCTCTAGTCCACCGGCTCCGCCACACTCATCTCCACCTCCGACGCCCGCAGCGACTCCGCCGTCAAAGCATCCGCCTTCCGCAGCTCCGGAAACAGCCCGGCAGCCGAAGCCGTCACCACCAGCGACGCGCACCCGCCAATCACCACTGCGCGAACCGCGCCCCACCAGCTTGCCGTAAGCCCACTCTCAAACTCGCCAAACTCGTTTGAAGCCCCAATGAACAGCCAATTCACCGCGCTCACCCGCCCCCGCATCTCCGGCGGCGTAGCCAGCTGCAGGATGCTCGACCGGATCACCACGCTCACCATGTCGCTGGCCCCAACGCAGATCAGAGCTCCCGCGCTCAGCCAGATACTCTTCGACAACCCGAACACCACCGTAGCCACCCCGAAGATCCCCACGCACGTCATCATCAGCACACCGGCCCGCCGCTTGATGGGTCGAATCACCATCGTCAGCGACACCACCAGCGCGCCTACCGAAGGCATCGCCCGCAGCAGGCCCAACCCGCGCGGCCCGGCGTGCAGGATATCGGTCGCAAAGATGGGCAGCAGCGCCACCGCGCCGCCAAGAAGCACAGCGAACAGGTCCAGAGAGATGGACCCCAGCAGCAGCTTCGCCCGCCACACATACTCCAGCCCAGCCAGCATCGTCCTGACGCTGAACGCCTTCTTCTCCGCCATCACCATTGGCGCGCGAATCATGCTCACCAGCACGATGAATCCCATCAGCATCGTCAGCGTGAACGCATAGACGATCGCTGCCCCGCCCCACCCGGAGACCGCTCCAGCCAGAGGCAGGGTGAACAGCAACCCACCCACCGCCGGACCTGCCATATTCGCAATCTGATAAACGGTCGCGCCCCACGTCACCGCATTGACGAAGTGTTCCTTCGGTACCAGGCTGGGCAGCATCGCGCTCGCCGCCGGACCGCTGAAGGCGCGGCCCAGACCAATACCGACCAACACGGTGTAGATGGGCCAGATGCGTCCGGCGTGCAGCGCCGTTGCGCTCAGCGACAGCCACAGCAGCACCGCCGTACACACTGCCTGCAGTCCATAGCAGAGCAGAATAATCTTGCGCCTGTCATAGCGGTCGGCCGCATGTCCCGCGGCCAGCATCACGAAGAGCCCCGGTAGAAACAGTGCCAGCCCGGTGTATCCCAGGTCCAGGGCCGAGTGCGTAATCGCATACACCTGCCACGCCACCGCGACCGACTGCGCCTCCGCCCCCAGGATCACCATCAGCCGCGCCACCTGGTACAGGCGAAAGTCCCGTGACAGAAATGCGGCTCGGAATCCCTCTCCCGTCGCTAACGCCACTCGTTCGGAACCCTCAGGCATACTCTTATGCTTTCATACTTTTGCGGCCAGCTACTGCACCATCTCTGCCGGCGTCAGCTCCGGAACCAGCACCAGCAGATCGTACCCGTAGATCAGCCGCTCCAATCCCGCGTCCAGGGTTCCCATCTTCTGGAAGCGCAGACGGCGCAGATCGTAGACCGTCCACGCGCCAGAGACCTGATTTTCGACCAGCGGCTTCAGCCACCCATAGTCCTTATCGTCGGTCATCACAAACGGCTCCAGCCTCTCCGGCCGGTTGTACCCCGCGTACATCCGGTGGACACCCTTTGCGCCCAGCACCGCGATGTGTAACGAGCGGCTCCCCTGCCCATCCGCCAGCTCTGCAACGAAGTTGCCGAGATCAAGCTGGTGCAGCGGATTGAAGCCTTTATAGAGATGCCAGTCGCCAAACTTCAGCAGCACTCGCGGCTTCACTCCACTGGCCGGGGCAGCGCTTATATTCGCCAGCAGATTCCTCTTCAGCAACCGTGCCCGTTTGCCGTTTGAGTCGGGATCACGCTGCATATTCTTCCAATAGATGCTATGGCTATCGACGAACTCGCCCCACAGTTTGTTCGCCGCCGCTGTCCCCTCCACCTTCAGCAAGCGAGATACCTCTTCCACCTCATCCTTGTTCGCGCTCATCATCAGTAGCTTGCTTGGATCTCCGTTTACCTGAGCCTCTGCCGCAGCCGTTCGCTCTTCCGCACGCATCCGTGTCAACGCGGCCATCGCCTTCGGCCCGGGGTGCGTGGCGATTACGCTATCGAGCAGCCAGCCCGCCGAGCCGAGGAACTCCTGATCCAGCCCCCAGACCTGAAATCCGGGATTGCGCGATGTCTCCGCGCAATGGCTGACGAAGTCGTTCTCCTCGCGCACATTCTGGAATGCGACGCTGTCGGGGTATTTTTTCGTCAGGGCAGCCATTCGTGCCAGCCGGTCTGGCTTGCCCAGCGTCGAGGAGACGAACTTCCCCACCTCCGGGCCCGCCTCAATCGCCACCGCTGCCAACCCGTCTCGCGCCATCGCATCGCATACAGCCGCGGCGAACCGCGGAATCTCCCGCGTGATGTGGTCTTCGCCGATGAGCACGTACCGCGCCTGTGCGATCGCGCTCGTCAGCACCGGAGCTGCGCTGCCGCCAAATCTTCCATCCTCCAACCGCAGCTCGGTGCGAACCTCGAGCAGCCTCTGTTCCAGGGATGGTGCAGGTTGAGCCTCCTGCGCATGCAACAAAGTTGTGCCAATTAAAAATGTGGAGACGGCAAGCGTTCCCAGACCTGTACGCAGATCTGTCCAATGATTCGTCAAAGTAGAATCCTCAATTTTCGGGGGCCCATGCGCCAACCAACCATACGGCTCGCCACCCGCAAATGTTCCACGCATCGGCTGCGGCAGCGATTCTCTCCGCAAACCATTCCTCCGCCCCACGCAGGAAGGAATTTCAGAGGTGCTTGCCATAGCGCCGGAGTTTTCGCTGGGAATTCCTCTGCCGAAGTAGCTGCGCTACCGGGCGGGTATGACAGGCCCAACTTATCGACCCAGATAGACCTTGTACTGCGTCTCCACCACACCCGTGTTGCGCGCCAGCGTCAGCTTCGACTGGTTGTATTGATAGAGCGTCTGGACCAGCTTGCTCTGTGCGTCCGCCAGCACGGCCTGCGCCTGCACCACCGGCAGATTGTCGTCGACGCCAGCAGAGAACCGGTCCGTCGCCTGCTGCAACTCCTCGGTCGCCAGGTCGACGGTGCTTCGCGCCACCTTCACCAGCTCACTCGAAGATTGCACATCCAGCATTGCCGAGCGGATCTGCGATTCGATCGTCACCCGCAGCGACTCGATCTGCCGCCGCAGCGCGCTTAATTGAGCATCTGCGACCTCACGCTCACCGCGCAGCTGCCCTTCTTGAAAGATTGGAATGCTCAGCTTGCCCTGCGCTGAAAATACGCCGTGGTATAGCCCATGCGTCTCTCCCAGCACACCGTAGTAGCCGTCAAAGGCGACTGTGGGCAGGCGTTCCGCGCGTACGGCCTTCCGCGCCCGGTCTGCCACGTCCATCTGCGCCTGCAGGCTCAGAAAATCCTTCCGCCGCGAATAGGCCAGCGTCTTCGCATCCTCCAGCGGGAGCTGCGCAAACTCCGAGTAGGGAGCCTTGTCGGTCAGGGTCAACTCCTGATCGGCCGGCAGCCCTATCAGGCGGTTCAGCGCAATCTTGTCCTTCGCGAAGGCATTCTCCGCGTTGATCACGGTCTGCTGCTGCGTCTGCAACTGCACCCGCGCGCGCAGCATATCCAGGTTCGTCCCGACGCCCGCGTCGTGCGAGGCCGTCGCCTGGTGCAGCGCCACCTCGTCGGCCTGCTCCAGCGCCCGCGCATTCTCAATCTGCGCGGCATCGGCCAGCGCCTGCAGGTACTTCGTGCCGACCTTCAGGGTCACATTGCCACGCTCGTTCAGCGTCGTCAGATTCGCGACCCGGTCCGCCTTCTGCGCCGCCCGGTACAGGTAGTATGCCGGAACGTTGAACAGCTGCTGGCTCACATTCAACTGCGCCGAGGTCGTATCCACCTTCACGATCTCCTGGAACGATCCCGGCGGCAGCCCCAGCCCCTCCAGGGACGAAGGCTTGAACCCCATCGCCGCCAGATTGATCTCCTGCGTCGCCGTAGCCGCCTTCGCGGTCAAACTCGGCAGCAGGTTATTTTCGACCGTAAGTACCTGGCCATGCACCGCCCGCTCGTTCTGCACCGAGAGCTGCATCTGCAGGTTCCGCTTCATCCCCAGCTCGATCGCCTCATCGAGGCTCAGCGACAGCGCTCCTGCCTTGGCCTGCTCGACCGCTATCCCACCGGGCCGCGTCTTGACCGGAATATTGGGCGTGGGCGCCTGCGGCAGCACCGCAGCATCCTGTGCCCCAGCCCCCGTCACCAGTGCGCAGCACACCAGCGCCACGGGGCCAACGTAGACCAGCAGACGCAACTTCACCTTGATCGAAAATCCCGTCAAAACTCTCATGCTCAACTATTAGAGTGCCATACCCCCGGCCCCGATGCTAAAACCATGGCAAAACCTTGAAGCGGCACAGAAACCTCAGAAACCCACTCAAATCGTGCCGCTACAGCCATCCCCGCTCCCGATACCCCCTGACCCCAGCCTTTACCAGCGCCTCCAACTCAGCA
>Ga0193753_10002301_pt1 | contig 15246 bp, 7 predicted proteins | sample H1c2metaG_FD_144925 | JGI IMG/M metagenome (GOLD analysis project Ga0193753, IMG submission 144925) | Soil microbial communities from a riparian zone of the East river system, Colorado, United States - H1c2 | ecosystem: Environmental > Terrestrial > Soil > Riparian zone | place: USA: East River... | reverse complement strand
CTCGTCGAGGTGGACGCGCACGGCTTCCTGACGCTCGGGCTGCTCGACGAGCTGGGCGAGGTCCCGTACGTCGCCATGCTGCACGTGGCCGAGCGCCGCGCCGCCGCGCTGTTCCACGTGCACCGCGATCTCACGGCCGACGACCCGGCGACGTGCGCGATCTTCGAGGAGATCCTGCGCGACGAGAACTACCACGTCGCCTGGACCGCCGCGATGCTCAAGACCTGGCGCGCCGCGGGCCGCGACGAGGAGGTGGCCAGCGCGCTGAAGGCGGCCACCGCGAACCGCTGGCTCGGCGCGTGGAAGCGGCTGGGTGCGCGCTCCGGCGCGAGCTTCGGCCGCGTGGTGCTGGTGGTGCTCTACGCCACGGTGCTCGCGCCCTTCGGCCTCGCGGCGCGCCGCAACCGGCGCGGCGAGACCGGCTGGCGCGCGCCGGCGAGGCGCGCAGGCGACGGCGCGCGCGACGCGGTGCCCGTGCCGTCGGACACCGCGGTCTCCGCGGACACCGATGCGTCGCGCGCCGCGCCGCCCTCGCCCGCCGCCGTTCGCGAGGCGGCGCTGGCGCGCGCGCGGTCGCAGGCCTGATGCAGATCCTCGGGCTGTCGGCCTTCGGCAGCGACGCGGCTGCCGTGCTGCTGCGCGACGGGCTCGTCGTCGCGGCGGCGCAGGAGGAGCGCTTCACGCGCGTGCCGCGCGATCCGTCCTTCCCGCGGCGCGCGCTGCGCTGCTGCCTGCGCGAGGGCGGCGTTGCGGCCGCGGAACTGGACTGGGTCGTGTTCCACGAGAAGCCGCTGCGGCGCTTCGAGCGCGTGCTCGCCAGCCAGCTGCGCGGCTTTCCGCGCTCGGCCGGCGGCTTCTCGCGCAGCATGTTCTCGTGGCTCGGCGACCGTCTGTGGCTCAAGAACCGCATCGCGACGGAGCTGGGCATCGCCCCGTCGCGCGTGCTCTTCGGCGAGCACCACGAGAGCCACGCCGCCAGCGCCTTCCTGTCCTCGCCCTTCGAGGACGCGGCGGTGCTCGTCGCCGACGGGGCCGGCGAGTGGGCCACGACGAGCCTCTGGCGCGGCCGCGGTGCGCAGCTCCAGCCGCTCGGCGAGGTGCGCTTCCCGCACTCGCTCGGGCTGTTCCTCTCCGCGATGGCCGAGCACCTCGGGTTCCCGGCCGGCGGCGGCGAGGCGCGGCTCATGGAGCTCGCGGCGCACGGCCAGCCGCGCTTCCGCGCGCAGGTGGACCGGCTGCTGCGCGTGGCGCCCGACGGCAGCTTCACGCTGGACATGGACTGCTTCCGCTTCGACGTGGACGGCGAGCGGCTCGGCAGCGACGCGCTGGCCGCCGTGCTCGGGCCGCCGCGTGCTCCCGGCGCGGCGCTCCGCTTCACGGCGCCGGACGCGGCCGACGCGGACCTCGCCGCCTCCGTGCAGGCCGCGCTGGAGGACGCCGTGCTCGCTCTGCTCGGCGAGCTCCACCGCCGCGCGCCGTGCGACAACCTCTGCCTCGCGGGCGACGTCGCGCTGAACGCCGGCGTGGTCGGCGCCGTCGCGCGCCGCGGTCCGTTCCGCCGGCTCTTCGTGCAGCCCGCCGCGGGCGATGCGGGCGCCGCGCTCGGCGCCGCGCTGCACGTGCACCACGCGGTGGCCGGCGGCGGCCGTGCCTGGCGGCAGGAGCACGGCTTCCTCGGCGAGCGCCTGCTCGCGGAGCCCGGCCCCGGCGCGCAGCCGCTGCGCGACGAGTCCGCCGTCGTGGCGGCGCTGCTCGACGCGCTGCTCCGCGACGGCCTCGTCGGCTGGGTGCGCGGGCGCTTCGAGTGGGGGCCGCGCAGCCTGAGGCTGCGCGGCCTGCTCGCCGACCCGCGGCGGGCCGACGCGCGCGCGCTGGTCAGTCGCGCGGTCAAGCGGCGCGAGGACTTCCGCCCTTTCGCGGTGGCGCTGCCCGCCGAGCGCGCCGCGGACTTCCTGGAGCTGCCGGCCGCCGACGCGAGCTGGCCGCTGCGCTTCCTGCAGCTGGCCGTGCCCGCGCGGCCCGCCGCCGCGGACGCGGCGCCGGCCATCGTGCACGCCGACGGAAGCTGCCGCCCGCAGCTCGTGCACGCCGCGGAGGACCCGCTCTTCCACGCGCTGCTCGCGCGCTTCGGCGAGGCGACGGGCCTGCCGCTGCTGCTGCACACCTCGCTCAACGTGCGCGGCGAGCCGCCCGTGCGCGGCGAGGCCGACGCGCTGTCGCTGTTCGCGCGCAGCGCGCTCCCCGCGCTGGTCGTGGAGGACCGCCTCTACCGGCGTGAGTGAACGCGTCCTGCGCGAGTCAGGGCGCGTCGCGAGTCAGTGCGCGTCGCGAGTCGGTGCGCGTCGCGAGTCGGTGCGGCGCGGGTGTGGGCCAGTAGAGACACGGCCTCTACTGGCCCATGAGCGCCGAGTCCTGGTCACGGCGGCGAGCGAGCAGGCAGACCAGGCCGGCGTCCTCGTCCGTCAGGCAGCGCAGCGCCCAGCCCCAGCGGCGCGCGAGCAGCGCGACCGGCCCTGGCTCCGGCGTCGGCGCGAACAGCGCGCGGCCCGGCGTCGCGGGCGGCACGCTGGACAGCCACGTGAAGCCGGCCGACTTCACGGTGGCGAGCATCGCCGTGAAGGAGAGGCTGCGCTCGAGCGGGTGGCGGTACTGGTCCTCGATCCAGGTGAGCTTCTTCTCGGCGTCCAGGTCGCGCCGGCGCAGCACGGGGTCGAGCGCGGCCAGCGGCCAGCGCCCGTTGCCCGACAGCGTGCGGCGCGCGTGGTGCGGCAGGCGCGCGATGCTCTCGTAGATGCCCAGCAGCAGCACGCCGCCGGGGCGCACGTGGCTGCAGACCGACAGCGTGGCGCGCACCGGGTCCGGCGTGTGGTGCACGACGCCGCGCGAGATGACGACGTCGAAGGCCGCGGCTGGCAGCGGCAGCGCGAAGATGTCGGCGCGCACGAGCGCGAGATTGTCGACCTCCGCGCGGGAGCGGAAGCCCTCCGCGGCGGCGAGCGACGCGGCGCAGCGGTCCGCGCCGACCACGCGCCGCCGCGGCGCGGCCAGCGCCAGGAAGTTGCCGATCTGCCCGGTGCCGCAGCCCGCGTCGAGCACGCGCGCGTCCGGCGCGATGGCCTCGTCGAGCGCGCGCAGGAAGGGCGAGCGCCGGCAGCGGTCGAGCAGCGCGGAGGCGTCATCGCCGGGCATGTAGCCGGGGAAGGGCCGCGCCTCGTAGAAGGCGGCGACCTCCGGCGCGCGGGGCAGCGTCGCGCTCACGTCGCGCCGTCCGCGGCACGCGGCGCGCGCCGGGCGCCCGCATGGACGCCTCGCGGCGGACGGGATAGGCTCACGGCGCGAACGGGAGCGCGCTGAACCACCCGCGCCGTTTTCACGATCTGGAGGTGTGCGTCATGCCCGCGCTGGTCCGCCGTGTCCGCGTCGGAGTCTCCACCTCGGTCGAGCTGGTGCGCGCGATGTGGAACGGCCCGTACTGGTGGCTCGTGCCGGTGATGTGCGTGCTGTTGCCCGCCGCGATCGTGTTCATCGTGCTGCAGGCCGTGCCGGTCGTCGCGCCCTTCGTCTACACGCTGTTCTGAGGCGCCCATCGCTCTCCGCTGGTCCACTTGACCGTGTGATCGAGGCCGGAGTGCACGGAGGCTCATCGTCGTGCGCGCGATTCTCGTAGCCGCGTCACTCCTGCTCCAGGCGGTCGCTTCCGGCGACAAGCCTGCACTCTATCCGCATGACGTGGCGCGCTGGGTGGACCATCCCCGCCCCTCGCTGGACGAGCCGACCGCGCGGGACGCCTGGATGCGCGCGGCCAATCGGTCGCCGCACGACTGGCACGTGTTCCTGAAGGACGGCCAGGTCTGCGCGCAGCTCGAGGGGGAGCCGGCGGAACTGCCGCCTCCGGCGCCTGATTTCGAGATCGAGCGGAAGGATGTCCCGCTCTCCCGCGGCGCCCACGGGCGGTCCTTCGCCAGGGTGGACGATGGTTGGCTGGTCGGGTTCAACCACGGCGAGTTCGGCGCCGCTCTGTACTGGTACAGCAGCGACGGCAAGGACGTGGCGAAGGTCTCCGACCACCAGGTGGCGGGCTTCCTCGAGACGCCGGAAGGCCTGCTCGCCATCGAGGGCCTCGCGCACGGCGGCCGCTCGAGTGGATCGTTGATTCGCGTGGCTCGTCCTGAACCAGGCAAGCCCTGGCAGGCGACGACGGTGCTGGAGCTGCCGGCCGCGCCCCGCGCCATCACGCGACTCCCCGACGGCAAGTTCCTCATCACGCTCTCGGATTCCCTCGTGTCCGTGAACAAGGAGTTCAAGCTGCACGTCCTGCTCCGGGATCGAGATCTGGCATGGATTTATGCCACGTCGTCCGTGCTTGCTCCGGATGGCACGAGGCTGTTTATCGGGATGCGCCAGTACGTCGCCGAGTACGAGCTGGCCACCGGCATCATCCGCTGGCTCGTCCCCGACGAGTCGTTCGTGAACACGTCCACGCGTTGAGCCCGTCGCGAGAGCGCGCGCGCCGTGGCCCCGCGCGCGCGGGGGCCGGAGTTTCATAGGCTCTTGGCCCCTTGCCGGGATCCCGGGCGCTGCCCGCGGGGCTGCCGGCTGGCCGCTTCCCGTCGCCATGTTCCCGGATCCCGCCATGCCCACCCCGTCGCCCGCCGCGCAGAGCAAGACCCACCGCATCGCCGTCATCGGCGGGGACGGCATCGGCCCCGAGGTCATCGCCGAGGGCCTGAAGGTCCTCGCGGTCGCGGGTGAGCGCTTCGGCATCCGGTACGAGACGGTGAACTACCCGTTCGGCACGGACCGCTGGCTCGCGACGGGCGGCACCTCCGGCGGCGAGACGCTGCCCGACTCGGCCTTCCGCGAGATCGAAGGCATGGACGCCGTGCTGCTCGGCGCGATCGGCGACCCGCGCGCGCCCGTCGGCCTCGTCGAGCACGGCGTCATCATGCGGCTGCGCGTGGGCCTGGACCTGTTCGTGAACCTGCGCCCGGTCAAGCTCTACGACGCCCGCCTCTGCCCGCTGAAGGACAAGACGCCCGCGGACGTGGACATGGTCATCGTGCGCGAGAACACGGAGGACGCCTACACGGCGTCGCCGGAGTTCACGGCGAAGGGCACGCCCGATGAAGTGGCCGTGCAGCCGATGCGCTACACGCGCAAGGGCACCGAGCGCGTCATCCGCTACGCCTTCGAGCTGGCGCGCAAGCGGAAGAAGAACAACAAGCTCCTCATGATCGACAAGGCCAACGCGATCCGCGCGCAGGACCTGTGGACGCGCGTCTTCGCGGAGGTGGGCAGCGAGTACCCCGACATCACGCAGGAGCACGCCTACATCGACGCGGCCTGCATGTGGATGGTGAAGAACCCCGAGTGGTTCGACGTGGCCGTGACGACCAACCTCTTCGGCGACATCATCACGGACGTCGGCGCGATGGTGCAGGGCGGCCTCGGGATCGCGGCCAGCGGCAACATCCATCCCGGCCGGGTCTCGCTCTTCGAGCCGATCCACGGCAGCGCGCCCAAGTACAAGGGCCAGAACGTCGCCAACCCGGTCGCGTCGGTGATGGCCGTCGCGATGCTGCTCGACCACCTCGGACATCCCGAGGCCGGCCGCGCGATCGAGGCGCAGGTCTCGCGCCTGCTCGTCGAGAACAGGATCAAGTCGCTCTCCGCCGGCGTGCAGAAGACCTCCGAGATCGGCGACCTGCTCGCGCAGGCCGTGGCCGGCTGAGATGTCCGACCCGACCGCGCCCGCCGGTCCGTCCGCCGAGGGCGGCAGCGGCGCCCGTCCCGGCGATGCCCGTCCCGGCGACACCAGCCCCGGCGACACCAGCCCCGGCGACACCAGCGCCGGCGACACCGGCCCGGACCGCGCGCGCGGTGCGGGCGGCGCCAGCCCAGCGGATCCGGCGCTCCCCGGCAGCCGCGTCGCCGCGGTCCTCGGCGCCCACGCCTTCACGCTGCGCGTGGGCCGCGAGCTGTCCGCGCCCGCACCGCGCGGCGGCCGGCAGGCCTCCGCGCCGGCCGGCATCGCGCGCGAGGGCGAGGCGCTCACCGTCGCGCTCGACGCGGTGCTGCTCGACGGGCCGGGCGCGGCCGCGCTGCTCGCGGCCTCATCCGCTGCCGGCGCGCGCACCGTGGTGCCGAGCAACGCGCCGCCGCTCGCGCCGCGCCAGCTCATCTTCGTCCCGGGAGCCGAGCAGCCGCGCGACGACCGCCGTCGCGTGCGCGGCTTCGCGCGCGAGCACGGCCTGCCGCTCGGCTTCGCCGCGGGCCGTTCCGGCTGGCCGGGCGTCGTCGCCGCGGACGAGGGCCTGCTCGACAGTGGCGACCTGCTCGGCGGCGGCACGCCGGACGTCGGCTCGCTGGGGGGCCTCGGCTGCGTGCCACTCCGCTGCCAGGTCACGGAGCTGAACGGACTGCTCGTCCGCAACGCGCTCCCTGTGGTCGTGCCGTCCACGCGCTTCGTGCGGGTCGGCGGGCGGCTGCCGCGCTGGGTGGGGCCTTTTGACCTCGCCGTGGCGCTGATCGGGCTGTGCGGGGGCGCGGCCGGCCTGCGCGGCGCGGTGCTGGAGCTGCACGGCGACACGATCACCGCGCTGGACGTCCCCGAGCGCCTCTCGCTCTGCGGCACGCTCGCCGCGGCCGGTGTCGCGTCGGTCATCCCGCCGGACGCGCGCACCGTCGCATGGCTCGCCGCGCGCCGCACGGAGCGCGACCGCCGCAGCCAGCCGGCCAGCCGCCCGCCGGCCGACGCGCCGTGGCTGGAGCTGGACGCGCGCAAGGTGCGCCTGACCGCTCTGGCGCTGGCCGACGGCCAGCCATGGCCGGGCCGCCTCCTTTCACCCGAGGGGGAGGGCGCGCCAGTGCCCATCGACGAGGTCGTCATCGCGGGCCGGCTGGAGGACCTGCGCATGGCGGCCGAGGTGCTTCGCGAGCGCAACGTCCACCCGGGCGTGGACCTGTCCATCCTGCCGGCCAGCCAGCGCGTGCTGCTGCACGCCATCGACGAAGGCCTCGTCGCGGACTTCCTGCGCACCGGCGCGCGGCTGCTCGCCGCCGGCGGGCTGCCGGCGCACCTCGTGCGCGGCGACCGACGGCTGGTCAGCGGCCCGGCAACGAGCATGGATCTGGTGTCGGGACCCGCGGTTGCGGCAGCCAGCGCCGCCGCCGGCCGGCTCATCGATCCCGAAGGCATGCGCCAGGCCCAGCGCCGCACCGCCCGCCTCGGCTGACCGTTCGGCGCGCGCCCGCCGGGCGCTCGCTCCCGGCGCCGCTGCGATCCGCACGGCGCCGCCGTCGCTCGGCTCTGCTCTCCTGCCGCGACGACCCCGCGCGCTCGCGCTCTCCACTGGCCGTGTCGAGCCGACACGCGACGCGGACATCGAGCGGTGCGACCTCGCGCGCGTCGTGTCGCGGTCGCGCGCAGGTCGCGCGCGGACGGCTTGCGTCGCGCGCGGCTTGCGTGATACCCCCCTCCCCGCGATCTCGGAGAGAGGTCTATCATCGCCCGCGGCTGGCGGTGGCGTGCGGCGCACTCGGTGACGGACAACGGGTGCGGCGTCGGCGGACCGGCGCAACGGGAGGGTCTCATGGCGAAGCGGTACACGGCGTGCCCGCGGTGCGGGCGTTCGTTCCAGGTGGACGAGGGCAATGCGGGGCGGCGCGCGCGCTGCGGCGCCTGCGCGCACGCCTTCGCGATCTCCTTCGACGAGCCCGTCGCGTCCGGCCCCGCTGCCGCGCTCCCGGACGCCGCGCCGGCCTCGTCCGCCGCGAAGGCCGCACACGAAGCCGAGGCCGCCCGCATCCAGGCCGCGCATGCCGCCGCCGCGCGTGTCGACGCGTCACGCGCCGACGCCGTGCGCGCGGAGGCCGCACATGCCGACGCGGCGCGTGCCGAAGCCGCACGTGCGGAGACGGCGCGTGCCGACGCGGCCCGTGCCGCGCAGGCAGAGGCCGCGCGGAGCGAGGCCGCGCGCGCCGCGGCGCAGGCCGAGAGCGCGCGTGCCGCCGAGCGACAGGCGCTCGAACTCGAACTGCAACAGGCGCAGGCCGCCGCGCAGCGCGCGATCGAGCAGGCTCGCGCCGAGGCCGACGCGCTCCTCGCGCGGGCGCAGGCCGAGATCGCCGGGCAGCAGCGCGAAGCGGCCGAGCGCCTCGCGGCGATGGATGCCGAGCGCGCGGCAGCCGCCGAGCGCATCGCCGACGCGGAGGCAGCCGTCGCCGCCGCCGAGCGCCGTGCCGGCGAGCTGGACGACGAGATCCACGAGGCGGAGCGCCAGCACGCGGAGATCGGCGGCGAGATCCGGCTCCTGGAGGACCGCGCGCGCCAGCTCGCGGCCAGCAGCGCGGAGGCCGGCGAGGCGCTCGAGCGCAGCGTCGAGCAGACGCGCGGCACGGTCGCGAAGCACAAGGCCGCCAAGTCCGCGCTGACCGAGATCGAGGAGCTGCGCGGGCGCAGCGAGCAGGCGCGTCAGCTCGCCGACGCGGCGCTGGCGCAGGCGCGCGAGGAGCTCGCCGCCATCGCGTCGCAGCGCGCGTCGGAGGAGGCGGAGCTCGCGGCGCTGGGCGAACAGAGGCGGCAGGCGCAGCAGGAGTCGCAGGCTGTCAGCGCGGCCGTGAGCGAGGCGGAGGCCACGGTGCAGGCGACGCGCGCGCAGGCCGCGGCGCTCGCGGCGCGCGTGCGCCAGGCCGAGGCGAAGCTGGCGGACCTCTCCGCGCGCGCGCAGGCGCAGGCCGAGCAGCTCGCGGCTGCCGAGCGCGAGCGCGAGGAGCTCGCACGCCGCCACGCGGAACAGGTGCAGGAGCGCGAGGAGTTCGCACGCCGCCACGCGGAACAGGCGCAGGAGCGCGAGGAGCTGGCGCGCCGGCACGCGGAGCAGGTGCACGAGCGCGAGCTCGCCGCAGCGGCCCGCGAGGAGCAGGCCGCGCAGCTCGAGCGCGGGGCGGCGGAACGCGCCGCGGACCTGGAGCGCGCCGCCGCAGAACGCGTCGCGGAGCTCGATGAAGCCTCCCTCCAGCGCAGCCGGGCGCTCGAGCGCGCCGCTGCGGAGCGCGCCGAGGAGCGCGAGCGCATCGCACTCGAGCAGGCCGAGGCGCTGGAGGCGGAGGCCGCCGCGCAGGCCGAGGCGATCAGGGCCGCCGCGGACAGGCACGCGGAGGCGCTCCAGGCGGGGGCCGCGGACCGTGCCGCCGCGCTCGAGCGCGAGGCGGCGGAGCAGGTCCGCGAGCTGCAGCGCGCGGCGGCCGAGCGCGTCGCCGGGCTGGAGCGCGCCACGGAGGACCGGCTCGCCGAGCGCGAACGCCTCGCCGTCGAGCACGAGCGCGTGGCGGCGCAGGAGCTTGCCGAGCGCGAGCGCGCGCTTGCCGAGCGCCTCGCGGCGCTGCAGGGCGCCGCGGCCGCGCGCGCCGAGGCGCACGAGGAGCAGGCGCTGGCCGACGCCGAGGCGCTGCTCGAGGAAGCGCGGCACGAGGCCGAGGCGCTGCGCGACGAGACGCGCCGCGAGGCCGAGGCGCTGCGCGACGAGACGCGCCGCGAGACCGAGGCGCTGCGCGAGGACGGCCGTCGCCAGGTCGAGAGCCTGCTGGCCGAGGCGCGTGACCAGGCGGCCGCGGCGCAGAGCGAAGCGCGCCAGCAGCGCGAGCGCGCGCAGGAGCTGGAGCTCCAGCTGCGCGACGGCCACGGCCGGCTCGTCGAGATCCAGCGCGCGGCGCAGGAGCAGCGCAGCGCGAGCGAGGAGCGGCTGGCCGACGCGCAGGAGGCGTTGCGCGCGGCGCACGAGCAGCGCGAGCAGCTGCTGTCGCAGGCGCAATCCGCCAGCTCCTCGGTGAGCGAGGCGGAGGCGACGGTGGCTGCCACGCGCGCGCAGGCCGCGGCGCTCGCCGCTCGCGTGCGCCAGGCGGAGGCCCGTCTCGCGGAGCTCGCCGCGCGCGCCGAGACGCAGGAGACGGAGTTCGCAGCGCGCGTCGAGACACGGGAGACGGAGTTCGCAGCGCGCTCGCAGGCGCAGGCGGCGGAGCTCGCGGAGGCGGCGCGCCGGCACGAGGAAGCGGCGCGCGAGCACGAGGCCCGCGCCGCGCAGCTCGTGAGCGCAGCGGCCGCGCAGGCCGCGGCGCTCGAGAGCGGTGCGCAGGCGCGCGCTGCGGCGCTGGACAGCGAGACCCGGGCGCGGGTCGAGGCGCTGGAGAGCGAGGCGCAGGCGCGCGTCGCGGCGCTGCACGCGGAGACGCGCGAGCGCACCGAGGCGCTGCAGGACGAGACGCTGCGCGAGGCCGAGGCGCTGCTCGCGGAGGCGCGCGCGCAGGCCGCGGCGCTGGAGGCCGAGATGCAGCGCCAGCGCGCCGAGAGCGCGGGGCTCCAGGAGCGGCTGCGCGAGTCGCGGCGCGAGCTCGCGGAGCTCCGTGACGCGTCGCGCAGCGAGCGCGACGAGGCCGAGGCGAGCCTGCTCGCCGCGCGGCAGGAGCTGGAGGCGCTGGTCGCGCGGCGCGAGCAGGCGCTCGCGGACAGCCAGTCCTCCGCCGCCGCGGCCGCGGAGGCCGAAGGTCTGGTCGAGGCGACGCGCCTGCAGGCCGCCGCACTGGCCCAGCGCGTGCGCCTGGCCGAGGCGCGGGAGGCGGAGCTCGCCTCCGCCGTCGCCGCGCAGGAGCAGCAGCTCGCGGAGACCGCCGCGCGCCACGAGCAGGAGGCGCGCCGGCGCAGCGAGTCGCTCGAGGAGCAGCTCCGCCTGCGCGCCGAGGCGCACGAGGCCGAGGTGCGGCAGCGCGCGCAGGCCGCCGCGGAGGAGCTCGCGCGGCGCGCGGAGAGCCAGGCGGCGGACGTGCGGCTGCGCGCGGAGAGCCACGAGTCCGGGGCGCGCCAGCGCGCCGCGGCGCTCGAGCAGGCGGCGCGCGAGCAGGTCGCCGCGCTGGACGAGGAGGCGCGGCAGCGCCGCGAGCAGGCCACCGTGCTCCAGCAGCAGGTCCGGCTGTGGAAGGACCAGCTCGCGGAGCTCCAGCACGCGGTGCAGAGCCAGCGCAGCGCGGCCGAGGCGCGTCTCGCCGGCACGAGCGCCGAGGAGCGCGCGGCCGCCGAGCGTCGTGCCGAGCTGCAGCGCGCCTGCGCGGAGCTGGACGAGCAGGTGGGCGCCGCCGGCAGCCGGCTCGCCGAGCTGCAGGCCGGCGCGGCCGAGGCCGAGGCCGCATGGACGGCGGCCAAGCAGGCGCGCGCTGCGGCGGAGCACGCGCGCCAGGAGGCCGAAGCGCGCCAGGCGGAGCTCGGCCGCTGGGAGCGCGAGCGTCTCGCCGCGCTGCAGGGACAGGAGCAGGCGGCGGAGGAGCGGCTCGCGGAGCGCGCGCGGGAGGCCACGTCGCTGGAGGAGGCGGGCGCTGCGGCGCGCGCGTCGCTGGCGGCGCTGGAGCAGGAGGCGCACGTGCAGCGCGCGAGCGCGCAGGCCGTCGCGGCCGCGTGGTCGCAGGAGAGCCAGGCGCTGTCCGCGCGCCGGGCGGACGAGGAGCAGGCCGCCGCGCGCCGGCTCGCCGCGCTGGAGGCGGCGCACGCGGAGCAGCAGACGGCGCTCGGCGCCGCGGAGGAGCAGCACCGCTCCGTGCAGCAGCGCGTGCGCGAGTCCGGGCAGCAGCTCGCCGGGCTGTCGGAGCGCGCCCGGGAGGCCGAGGAGCGCGCCGCGGCGGCGCAGGCACGCGCGTCCGAGCACGAGCTGCGCGTCGAGCGGCTCGCCGAGCAGGCGCGGACGCTCACCGAGCAGGCGCGCGAGATGATCGAGCGCTACGGCTCGGCGAAGGCCGCGCTGGCGGAGGCGCAGGCGAGCCAGCAGGCGGTGGAGGAGCGGCGCGGGCGCGCCGAGGCCGAGGCGGCGGCGCAGGCCGAGCGCGCCGCGGGGCTGCAGTCCGAGGCGCAGGCGGCCGAGGCGCGGCGCCAGGCGGCCGAGCAGCTCGCCGGCACGTGGCGGCATGAGGCGGACACGTGGGAGCAGCGCGCGCAGGCGCTCTCCGCGCAGGTCGAGGAGCTGGGGCTGACGGCAAACCGGCAGCGCGCGGAGCACGAGTCGCGCGCCGCGCAGCTCGCCGAGGAGGAGCTGTCGGCGCAGCGCCGCGTGGAGGACCTGACGGCGCGGGCGCTGTCCACGGAGCAGTCGCTCGAGCACGCGCGCGGCCAGCTCGGGCAGGTGCGCGCGGCGCTGTCCGCGACGGAGGCGCGCGCCGCCGAGGCGCAGGCGCAGGCGCAGGACCTCGCCGCGCAGATCGAGGCGCGCGAGCGGCACGCGGAGCAGCTGCACCAGTCCGTCACGGAGCAGCAGGCGCGGCTCGACGAGCTCGAGCTGTCGCTGATGGGCACGGGCGCACAGCTCGACGAGCGCCGCCACGCGCTGCACGAGGCGACGGCGTCAGCCGCCGCGCTCGCGCAGCGGCTGTCGGCCGCCGAGGCGCAGCTCTCGTCCGCCGAGACGCAGCGCGCCGAGCAGGAGCGCGCCGCCGAGGAGGCTTCCGCCGCGGCGCGCAGCGCGAGCGCGCACGCCCGCGCCGCGCAGGCCGAGGCCCTGGAGTCGGCCGCGCGCACGGCCGCCGCGCGCGAGGAGACGGGGCAGCTCACGGCGCGCTCGTACGCGCTGCGCGACCAGCTCACCGCGCTCGTCGCGCAGGGCGAGGTGGCGCTGGCCGGGGCGCGCGACGCCGAGGCCCGCGCCGACGAGGCGCGCGCGCGGCAGGCGGCCGCCGAGGCGCGCATCGGCCAGGCGGACGAGCGCGTGGCCAGCAAGCTCGCCGAGGCGCGCGGCGTGCTCCAGGCGCGGCGCGCCGAGCTGTCCGGCATGCAGGTCGAGCGCAAGGAGCTCGAGCAGTCCAATGGCGCGCTGCGCTCCGAGGGCGAGAGCCTCGCGCACGACGTGGCCGGCGTGCGCGATGCGCTCTCCACGCTGGATCGCCAGCTCGCGGCGCTCTCGACCGAGCGCGCGAACGCGGAGTCGGCGCGCGCGCGGCTGGCCGCCCAGATCGCGGAGCTGCACGCGCAGCGCCAGCTCTCCCAGGAGTCTCTGGCCGACGCGCTCGCGCAGGCCGCGGCGGGGGACGACCGGCTCCGCGAGCTGCGCGGCGTGCTGGCGGAGATGGCGCTGGCGCGCGAGGCCGCCGCCCGGGACGCGGAGGCCGAGCGCCAGGCGCGCGACGAGGTCGCGGCGCAGGAGCGCGCCGGGCACGAGGACGCGATCGCGGCGCTCGACCGCCGCACGTCGGAGGCGCGCGCGCTGCTCGGCGAGCTCAACCTGCGCAAGCGCGACCTGGAGGGCGAGCTCGTCCGCACGTCGGAGCAGCTCGCGTCGACGCGGCGCACGCACGAGGAGGCGGTGGGCAGCCTGGAGCGCACGCGCCACGAGCAGTCCGAGCTCGTCGGCCGCGCGCGGCAGGACACCGAGCGGCTGCTCGCGCAGCGCCAGGAGCAGGAGGTGCGGCTCGCGCAGATCGCGCAGGAGCAGGCCGCGCGCGAGGAGCAGGTCGCGGCGCTGGAGGAGCAGCGCGTGCGCTACGAGGGCCAGGTCGCGGCGCTGGCCGCGCGCGAGGGCGAGGTGCGCGGGGAGCTGGAGGCGCGCCGCGGGCGGCTGGAGTCGCTGCGGCAGGAGGTCGCGCGCGTCGAGGACCATCTCGTCGTGGCGACGTCGCAGCTCGCGGAGACGGAGGCGCGGCAGGCGGAGATCGCGTCGCTCGTGGAGAATACGCGCCGCGGGCACGAGCAGCTCGTCGCGCGCGCGGGCGACGAGTCGCGCCGCCTCAAGGACGAGAAGGAGCGCCTCGAGCAGCAGCTGCTGGAGCTGCGCGCGCGCACCACGGAGCAGGCCGAGGAGTCCGCCGGCCGCATCAAGCGGCTCGCGGAGCAGCAGACGGGCCTCGAAGGGCGCTGCGGCGAGCTGCGCCAGGAGCTGGACGCGCTCATCGAGCGCGGGCAGGAAGCGCGCACGGAGCTGGCCGACCTCGACGCGCAGACGGTGGAGGCGCGCGAGGCCGCCGAGCAGAACATCGGCCAGGCGCGCAAGGCGCGCGAGGCGCTCGTCGCCACGCGCCAGGAGCTCGCGGACCACGAGCTGGTCGCGCGGGAGACGATGCGCCGGCTGGAGGCCGCGGAGGGCAAGCGCCGGCAGGCCATCGAGGAGCGGCTGGAGCTCGAGGCGCGCACGCGCGCCCAGCGGCTGGAGGCCGAGGACGCGCTGCGCGTCGCGAAGGAGCGGCAGGCCGCGGCGCAGAAGGCGCAGGCGCAGATCCTGCAGCGCATCAACGAGGACCGCGAGGAGGCCCAGGCGCGGGTCAAGGCGGCGGGCGACGCGATGGCGGCCGCGCTGGCCGCGCAGCGGCAGGCCAGCGACAAGTCCATCGAGGAGCGGCGTCGCGTGCAGGCGGAGCTGGACGAGTCCACGCGCAAGCTCGAGGAATCCGACCGCCTGGCGCGCGAGATCTACGAGGGCATCCGCAAGGCGCGCTCGGAGCGCGTCCCGGAGCTGGAGATTCCGGACAGCATGTGAGGGGAGCGGGGGCGCGCTTGGAGTGCGGCTCCGCTCTTTGGCCGGGCGCGGCCCCCGACTTCTCACGAGCAGGAGTTCGCCTGGTGCGGGTGTGTGCGCGCTGCGAGGCCGGCCTCCCGCTGCGGTCAACACCCGCAGAGGAAGCATGGCGAGCGGATTGATGCGCTTGCTGCGGATGAATCTCGCCGGCAGCCGACCTCGCATCGCGCACCAGCCGAGGCAAGGATTCCCGTTCGAGACGAAGGAGGGGCCGCGCCCGGCCAACGCTGCGCCGCGCACCAGGCGCGTCATGGTCTGGAACGCACCCTCCGCAACGAGACGGCGCCCCTTCTTCACGCGCGCTCGGGCAACGCTCTGGCTCTTGTGAGAGGGCAAGTGGCCGCGCGGGGATCGGGGGGGAGCTGCACGCGCGCTCACTGATTGCGTGCAGGCGCAGTGCAGGTTCCGCGCACGCGCCGTCCGGATGCCGTGCGCAGAGCGCTCGCAGCACCTCGCGCGAGACGTCTGCGCGGAGTTCATGGGCCGGTAGAGGCCGTGCCTCTACTGGCCCACGAGTCACGGCAGACCCCGCGCGCGGACGATGGTCATTCGTCACCCAGTCTCTGCGAGTCACCGCTCCCCAAGCGCGCTCCCCGTTCCTCCCAGCAAGCAGGAACGGCGTCGAGGCGCGCAGGGGCGTCGGGGGCGCTGCCCGCTGGTCTGGCACGGAGTCCCGTGCGTCGTCGTGCGCGGCGAGGGGGCTCTG
>Ga0193753_10002300_pt1 | contig 15252 bp, 13 predicted proteins | sample H1c2metaG_FD_144925 | JGI IMG/M metagenome (GOLD analysis project Ga0193753, IMG submission 144925) | Soil microbial communities from a riparian zone of the East river system, Colorado, United States - H1c2 | ecosystem: Environmental > Terrestrial > Soil > Riparian zone | place: USA: East... | reverse complement strand
GCGTGCCCCGTCGACGCCATCGACAAGGTGCCGTCCATCGTCCCCGGCGACACCTCGCCCACGCAGGTCTGCCGCGTGGACGTGGACACCTGCATCTCGTGCTCGCTCTGCGCCGTGGTCTGCCCGTGGGAGACCATCTCGATGGCGCTCACGCGCGGCGAGGCCGAGGAGCTCCACAAGCTCGCGGGCACGCCGGCGCACACGCACGCGGCGTGAGGCGGGCCCGGCGTCGCGGCCAGGAGCCGCGGCATCGTTCGCTACGTCCGGATGCCCCCACCCGACCGTGGACTGCCTGCGTGCGTGGACAGCCGCCGCATCACGGCCTCAGCGCGCTCGCGAGAAATGCACCGACGCGCTCCGTGTAGGCCGCGCGCGCGAACTTCAGCAGATCGAGGTGCCCTGCTCCCGTCACGACCCAGAGTTCCTTCGGCTCCGCGGCGGCTTCGAACAGCGCGCGTGATTGCGCGAGCGTCGTGTGGTGATCGAGTTCGCCGGCAATGAACAGCTTGGGCGCGTGAAGTCGCGGCACGGCCGTGATGGGTCGCAGATCGTCCGTGCTGATGCCGAGCCGGGGCCGGATCTGGAGCGTGAGGGCCGGCGACAGGAGAAGGCCGAGCCTGCCGAGCCTGATCGCGAGCCGGTTGTCCACGGCTTCGACGAGCGTGGGGTAGACCTCCTCGAGCACCATCGCATCCACGGCCAGCGGGGGATCGGCCAGCACCGCGGCCGCGCCGCCCATCGATGCGCCGATGACCCCGATGCGCTCGCCGGGCACGCGCGACGTCAGCCATGCGACGGCAGCCTGTGCGTCGCGCGCCTCGAGGTAGCCGAAGGTCACGTGCTCGCCCGCACTCTCGCCGCTGGCCTGGAAGTCGATGAACAGGACCGAATAGCCCTCGCTGGAGAGCCAGCGCGCGCGGTCGAGCATCTGCAGGCGCGTGGCGTCCACTCCGTGCAGCAGCAGGACTGCGCCCGATCCCGGCGCGCCTGCAACAAACCATCCGTGCACCTGCGAACCGGATCGGCTCGCGAAGACGATGCACTCCGCTCGCGCCAGATCCGCCGGAAGGCTGACCGGACCCGGCCGAGGCGCGACCAGCGCCGAGCCGACGGAGAAGGCGATCCCGCCCAAGGCGACTGCGCCCAGTGCGGCCAGGAGTGCGAGCTTCTTCCACACCTTCATGCTCGTCGTGTCCCCGCCCGCGGCAACCTCGTGCAGCCTTCAGGCCGGGAGTCGCGACGATAAGCGCCCCATGCTCGCGCGGGCAGGACGACCTCGGAGCCCCTTGCCCGCACGGCCGGCTTCAGATCTTCGACGAGATGAAGCCCACGAGCAGGCTCCATGCGGCGAGCAGCACGAAGGTGCCTCCCATCACGATGGCCTGCGTCGAGCGTGGCCGCCCCCGCAGCGACCGGAGCGGCATGGTCAGGACGATCCCCGCGAAACAGGGAATCTGCGTGAAGGCCATGACGTAGTCGCGGACCGGCGGCTCGCGCCAGATGGCGGCCGCCCACATCCACGCGGCCGTCAGCACCAGCACTCCGGCGAGGCTCAGCGCGATGACCGGCCACTGCTCGCGCGCGGTGAGGCGTGGCGTGTTGCGGCTGCAGTACCACGGAGAGGTCCTGGTCATCATCGTTGCACGCTCCTTGGCTTCCGGGGATTCATTCGGTGCCGTCGGGCACTGCAGCTGCGGATGGAGCCGCGCATCGACGGCTCCCGCGACGAGGTCGGCGACGAGGCCGGGCGACCACCGCCGCTCGCGGAGCAGCTCGGCCATCTCCGCGCCATAGCGGTCGCGCCAGGTGCGCGGATAGAGGTTCAGGAGCCACATCACGCCGTCCCCAGCCGTCGTTGCCCGACGCGCGTGACGGCCTGCAGCGCGGCGAGGCGCGCGCGCAGCGCCTTCTCGCCGAGCGCGGTGAGCCGGTAGGGATTGCGGCGGTCCGCGCTCTTCAGCCCCGCGATGAGTCCGCGGGACTCGAGGCGTGCGATCGCGCCGTACAGCGTGCCGGGGCCGAGCTGCACGTCCGCGATCGCGGCGATGTCCTCGGTCATCGCGTAGCCGTGCTTGGGCCCCTCCGCGAGGCTCAGCAGGATGAGCAGCGCGGGCTCGGAGAAGCGCCCGAACTCCTGGACGTCCATCGGCTCGGAGGAAGGGCTCTTGGGCACGCGGGCGGACCTGCTACGGGGGACGACATATCGGCGCACGTATTACTACGCGCTGCGTAGTAGTCTGTCAACGCCCGCCCGGCGGCCCGGACGTGTCTTCACCGTGGCGCAGACGCTCCAGCGTCGTCCGGGGAAACCCGGTCGTCCGGGGCCTCGATCCGGTCCGCGGGACAGGAGGCTCAGTCGAGTTCCGGCGGCAGCGGCCTCGCAGGGAGCAATCGCCAGGACGGGCCGCGCACGAGCACGGTGCACGCGGCGGGATGCGCGGGATCGACCGGCCGCACGGCCGCGGCGGCGACGGGCAGCACCACCCAGTCGCCGCGCTGCACGTGCGGCGGGACGAGTGCAGCCTGCGGCGCGTCGCCGACATCGAGGCCGGACAGCGTGCCGGGGACCGCGGCGGGCATCGCACCCGCGGCCATCGAGGGAGCCGCGTGCAGCGCGAACGCCTGCAACCCGCCCTGGAGGCGCGGACAGACGGCGTCGATGGCCAGCGCCGGCGGCGGACGCAGCACCGGCGCCAGCAGGCCGCCGCAGTGCGCGAGCAGCCCGGCCGGCGCGGCGGGCGGCGCGCCGTGCTCCGGCGGCAGCTCGTGATCCAGCAGCGCGGCGATGCGCGCGGCGTTGGCGCGCTCCTCGTCGTCGGCGTGCTGCATCACGGCCACGTCGGCGGCGAGCGCATCCTTGACGAAGCCGTCGTCACGCACGCCGCCGCACGCCAGCAGCCGCTCGGGCGGAAAGCCCGCCTCCAGCGCGAGCGTCAGCTCGTGCGACGAGCGCACGGCCGCCCACCATCCCGCCACCGCGACCTGCCCCAGCACGGCGAGCGGGCCGACGTCGGCGACCTCGATGCAGCGCGCGTCGTGCGACGCCGACTCCAGGGCCGACCTCGCGGGCCGCGCGAGCGTCGCCTCGACCGCCGCATGCGAGATGAGCCAGGCCGCGCGGCCATCGAGCGCCCCGGCGAGGTTCACGAGGTTGACGTCCTCGAGCAGGAGACCCCCGTCCCGGAAGGTGAACGGCGCGAAGTCCGCACGGCTGGTCATGCCGCGAGGTTACCGCGCAAGCCGCACGCGCTGCAGCAGTCCGCACGGGCCGCACCGGATCGCGGGAGGCCACGACCGGGACGCCGCCGGGCGTCCCCGTCCGCAGACAGGGACTCAGGCCCTCAGGCCTCGTCCTCGAGCCGCTCCGCCAGCCGGTCCAGCATCCGGCCGTGGATCTGGCAGACACGCGACTCGGAGATGCCTTCCTTCTTGCCGATGGCCTTCAGCGTCAGGCCCTCGAAGTAGTAGGCGCGCACCAGGCGCTTCTCGACCTCGGTCAGCTCGCGCGACACGACCGCGAAGATCTCGCGCCGGTGCAGGATCTCCGACGGCTCGCCCTGCTGGTCCACGAACTGCGGGCCGGTGGGCTCCTCGAGCTGCACGCCGTCCTCGTCCTCCGCCGGCGTCAGCGAGACCATGCTGCCGAAGCGCAGCTCGCCCAGCGCCTCGCGCAGCGCCTGCAGCGACAGCCGCAGCCGCCGCGCGAGTTCCAGGTCCGTCGGGTCGCGCCCCAGCTTCTCGCGCATGTCCGCGATGACTTCGGCGAGCCGCGAGCCGCGGTTGCGCGCCTCGCGCGGGATCCAGTCCTGCTGGCGCAGGTGGTCGATCATCGCCCCGCGCGTGCGCAGCCGGCAGTAGGTCTCGAACTTGACGTTGCGCTCGGGGTCGAAGTTCTCGATGGCCTTGAACAGGCCGAAGACGCCCGCGCCGCGCAGGTCATCCTCGTCCACGGTGCGCGGCAGCCGCATCGCGAGCTGCTCGGCGACGGAGCGCACGAGCGGCATGTAGGCCTCGACGAGCCGGTCCTTGTAGAAGCGCCGGCGCGTGCGCAGGTACTTCTGCCACAGGTCCTCGATCGATGACTCTGCCGCCCTCAAGCGCCACTCTCCGCCCACGTTCCGGTGCGTCGCGCTCGCCGTCGCGCGCACGCAGTGCACGACGGGGACGACGACCGCACCAAGTTCGCCCGCCACGAGGTCGATTTCAAGCGCGGAGTGATCGCGCCTTGCACCGCGACGCGACGGGTGACGTGACAGGCGATGTGCCGGGCGGAACGCGAGCCGCGTGCTCGCGACACGCGAGGCACGCCGATGCGCACGCGGTGCGAACGTGTCGCGTCTCGCGCGTGACTGCGCGACCACGCGCGCGGCCGCGACCGCGCGACCGCGCACCTGCACGAAGCGCGCACGACGCCTGCTGGAGCGGCGCGCGACGGGGGTCGGCGCGGGGCGATGCGGCCCCGCGAGCGCCGCGGCGGGGATTCCCCCTTCCCGTCGCGCGCCGGATCCGGAATGCTGGTCGACCGTTGCCCGCGTCGAGGCCGCCCTCGGCGCCGTCCTTGCGCACGGGAGCCCGGCATGCCCTTCGATCCGATCGTCAAGCGCTCGCTGCCGTTCACGCCCAACCTCGCGGACTGGCAGCGCTCGCGCGCCGGCTTCGACTGGGCGGCCGTGGAGCGCGAGCTGCCGTGGCTCGGCGACGGCCTGATCAACAAGGCGCACGTGTGCGTGGACCGCTGGCTCGACACGCCGCGCGCCGACCAGGAGGCGCTGCTGTGGCTGGGCAAGCACGGCGCGGTGGAGCGCTACTCGTTCCGCCGCCTCGCCGCGGAGAGCAACCGCGTCGCGAACATGCTGCGCGCGACCTACGGCCTCCAGAAGGGCGAGCGCGTCTTCTTCTTCATGGACCGCATCCCGGAGCTGTACTTCGGCATCCTCGGCGCGCTGAAGTGCGGCGGCGTCGTCGGGCCCCTGTTCTCGGCCTTCGGGCCCGACGCGCTCGTGGACCGGCTCGCCGACAGCGGCGCGCGCATCCTCTTCATCCAGCCCTACCTGCTGCCGCGCCTCGCGGAGATCCGCGACCGGCTGCCCGCGCTGGAGCACGTCATCGTCGTGGACCGCAGCGGCACCCACGGGCACGGCCACGCGCTGCTGGCCGCCGGCGAGTCGCTGTACTTCACCGCGATCGACGGCTGCGCGGAGACCTTCCGCATCGAGCGCACCGGCCGCGAGGACTGGTCGATCATGCACTACACCTCGGGCACGACGGGCAAGCCCAAGGGCGTCGCGCACGTCCACAATGCGATCATCGGCCAGTACTGGACCGCGAAGATCTGCCTGGACCTCAAGCAGGACGACCTCTACTGGTGCACCGCGGACCCGGGCTGGGTGACCGGCACGAGCTACGGCATCTTCGGGCCGTGGAGCAACGGCGTGCGCCAGCTCGTGTGGGAGGGCGGCTTCGACGCCGACACGTGGTACCGCATCATCCAGGAGCACAAGGTCACGGTGTGGTACACGGCGCCCACCGCGATCCGCATGCTCATGAAGGCCGGCGAGGACGTGCCGCGCAGGTACGACCTCTCCAGCCTGCGCTTCTGCTCGAGCGTCGGCGAGCCGCTCAACCCCGAGGCCGTCGTGTGGGGCGACCGCGTGCTCGGGCACGTCTTCCACGACAACTGGTGGCAGACCGAGACCGGCTGCATCCAGATCAGCAACTACGCGGTGCAGGACGTGCGCCCGGGCTCGATGGGCCGCCCGATCCCCGGCACCGAGGCCGCCATCGTCGACGACGCGGGCGTGCCGGTGGCCGACGGCGAGGAGGGCAACCTCTGCCTCAAGCCCGGCGGGCCCTCGATGTTCCGCACGTACTGGAACAAGCAGGCGCAGTACGAGAGCCGCTTCAGGAACGGCTGGTACTTCAGCGGCGACCGCGCGCGGCGCGACAAGGACGGCTACTTCTGGTTCGTCGGCCGCGCGGATGACGTGATCAACACCGCGGGGCACCTCGTCGGGCCGTTCGAGGTGGAGTCCGCGCTCGTGGAGCACCCGGCGGTCGCCGAGGCCGGCGTCATCGGCGTGCCGGACGAGGAGCGCATGGAGGTCATCAAGGCCTTCGTGTCGCTCAAGAAGGGCTTCGTGCCGAGCGATGCGCTGAAGAAGGAGATCGCGAGCTTCGTGCGCCACCGCCTGGCCGCGCACGCCTACCCGCGCCACATCGAATTCGTCGACGGCCTGCCCAAGACCCGCAGCGGCAAGATCATGCGCCGCCTGCTGAGGGCGCGCGAGCTGGGGCTGCCCGAAGGCGACACGAGCACGCTGGAGGACTGATGCCGAGCAGCGACGTGCGACGGCGCATCGGCCAGGTGCTGTGGCCGGCACTGCGCTGCAGCCGCGGCGAGGCCGGCATCGACGCGCTGGCCCCGCTCCTCGAGGAGTTCCCGCCGGGCGGCGTGATCGTCTTCGGCGAGGGCGTCGAGCGCGTGGACCGGCTCATCGCCGCGCTGCGGCTGCGCGCGCGCGGCGACCTGCTCGTCTCCTCCGACCTCGAGCGCGGCGCGGGCCAGCAGGTCCGCGAGCTGTCCTCGCTGCCGCCCGCGATGGCGCTGGCCGCGTGCCCCGCGCCCGACGCCGCGCGGCAGGCGGGCCTGCTCACCGCGATCGAGGCGCGCCAGGCCGGCATCGACGTCGTCTTCGCGCCCGTCGTGGACGTCAACACCGCCGCCACCAACCCGATCATCGCCACGCGCTCCTTCGGCGACGACGGGCACCGCGTCGCGGCGCTCGCGTCGGAATTCGCGGCGGGTCTGCGCGAGGGCGGCGTGCTCGACGTCGCCAAGCACTTCCCCGGCCACGGCAGCACCGTGCAGGACAGCCACACGGAGCTGGCGCGCGTGACGCGCAGCGCCGAGGAGCTCGAGGCGGTGGACCTCGTGCCCTTCCGCACGCTCATCGCCGAAGGCGTCGGCGGCATCATGGTCGGGCACCTGGAGGTTCCCGCGCTGGACGCCGTGAAGGGCCGGCCCGCGACGCGCTCGCCGAGCATCGTGCTGGAGCTGCTGCGCGACCGCCTCGGCTACGACGGCCTCGTCATCACGGACGCGCTGGACATGGGCGGCTTCCCGCGCGACGAGGCGCGCGACGTGGACGTGCTGCAGTCCGGCCTGGACGTGCTGCTCATGCCGAAGGATCCGCTGGCGACGGGGCGCGCGCTGCTGCAGGCGCACGGCAGGGGCTGGCTGCCCGACGAGGTCCTGGACGCCGCCGTCGCGCGCGTCGCCGCCGCCCGCGCGCGCGTGCGCGCCAGCCCCGCGCCGGCGCGCCGCCCCGACGCGTCGCTGCCGGCCACGCTGCTCGCGCAGTCGCTCACGGGCAACGGCCGCCCCATCGTGCCGCTCGTGCGCGGCGTGCCCGTCGACGTGCAGGTCTTCGGCGATGACGGCACCGGCCGCGTCGTGCCCGCCTTCCTGGAGGCGCTGGCCGCGGCAGGCGTGCCCGTCGCACCCGGCACGCGGCGCATCGGCCTGCTGCTCACCACCGTGCGCGCCTGGCAGGGCAGCTCGCGCCTGCCGGACCTGGACCGCAAGCGGCTGGCGTGGTCGCTGGAACACGGACAATTGCAGGCCGTCGTGATCCTCGGCTCGCCCTATGAGCTGCTCGCGCTTCCCGGCGACGTGCCCGCCGTGCTGGCCTACGAGCCGACCCCCGCGGCCGCCGTCGCCGCGGTGCGGGTGCTGCTCGGCGAGGCCGTCGCACCGGGCCGCCTGCCGGTCGGCGCGGGCTGACCGGGGGGCGGCCCGCGGCGCGCGCTACGATCCCGCGCATGCCCGCGCGCCCCCCGGATCGCTCGCCGTGAACCTGTCCCGCTACATCACCGAGGAGCGCATCGACCTGGACCTCGACGCGGCCTTCGACGCGGAGCACCCGCCGGATCACGAGGCCGTCGTGCGGCACCTCGCCACGCTGCTGGAGCGCAGCGCGGACATCGTGAACGCGAGCAAGCTGCTCACGGACCTTGCCAACCGCGAGAAGCGCGCGCCCTCGTTCCCCGGCCACGGCGTCGCGATGCCGCACGTGCGCACGCTCCAGGCGCGCAAGCTCGTGCTCGCCGTGGCGGTGAGCCGCGCGGGACTGCCGCTGCCCACGCCCGACGGCGAGCCGGTGCACCTGCTGCTCGCGCTCGTCGGCCCGCCGTACGACGACAAGGCCTACCTCAACGTCTACCGCGCGCTCGGCGAGCGGCTCGAGCAGCCCGGCTGGATCGACGCCGTGCTGCAGGCCCGCGCGCCGGGAGAAGTCGTGCGCGCGCTCAGCATGCCCGCGGTCCGCGGCGCGGGCTCCTGAGCGCGACGCGGGTTCGCGACGGCGCCGCGAGTTCGGGCCGCGCGCGGGCTCAGAGGCGCATGAGCAGCGCGCGGATCTGTCCGCCCAGACTCGAGTGGTCCGTGACGAGATTCGCCGGAGCGGGCCTGCCCACGTAGCCGATCTGGCGCAGCTGCTCGCGGCGCTCGCGCTCGGCCTCCTGCTCGGCAGCGTCGCCGGACGCACCGGGCTGCGCGGCGGCGCCGGGCGTTCCTGCATCGCCGGCCGGTCCGGCATGGCCCGCGTCGTGCGCGCCGCGGGCCTCAGCGGCGCAGACCGCGGCGCACAGCTCCCGGAGACAGAGCGCGGCGGTCGCGGGATGCTCGTCGGACAGGTCCCTGCTCTCCGCGGGATCGTGCTCGAGGTCGTAGAGCGCGCGGCGCCGCGTGGACAGGTCGAGCACCAGGCGCCAGCGGCCGCGCGTCCAGCTCAGGACGGGCACGATCGCGGCGCTGCGCGCGACGTGGCCGCGCTCGGGATCGAGCGCGCCGGCCAGCAGGTCCGTGCCGTCCATCGACCGCGGCGCCGGCACGCCGGCCAGCGCGAGCACCGTCGGTGCGACGTCGGCCAGCGTGGCGGGACCCGGCCGGCGCGCGCCGCCGCGCCCCGGCACCGCGAACACGAGCGGCACATCGATCTGCTCGCTCCACAGCTCGTCGCCGTGCTCCAGCGCGCCGTGCTCGCCCAGGGACTCGCCGTGGTCCGAGAGCACGACCACCACCGTGTCCTGCGCGCGGCCCGAGCGCTCCAGCGTCGCGAGCAGCTCGCCCAGGACGCGGTCGGCCAGCGCGACGCGCGCGGCGTAGAGGTCACGCAGGTGCTGCCAGCCCGCGGCGTCGACGGACACCTCTCGGTTGCGATAGCCGTTGATCCACTCGCGCGTGCCGGCCACCGGGCCGTCGTACGGCGCGACGAAGCGGGACTTCAGCTCCTCCGGCGCGTCGTAAGGCGCGTGCGGCTCGAAGACGTGCACCCACGCGAGGAAGGGTGCGCCCGCGCTGGCCCGCAGGAAGTCATCCAGCCGCGGCGGCAGGTTCTCGCCCGCCACGCCCTCGCGGAACAGGGACTCGTCGCGGAACAGCTCCGCGTAGCTGTCGAAGCCCGCGGCGAAGCCGTGCTCCTTCGCGGTGTTCGGGTTGGTCATGAAGGCCGCGGTGCGCCAGCCCCGGTCGTGCAGGAGCGACGCGAGGCGCGGCGCGCCGGCGTCGAGCTGCTGCGGCGCGCCGTTCACGTCCGCCAGCAGGGCCACGCCGTGGTGCAGCGGATCCTGCCCCGTGAGCAGCGTGGCCACGGAGGCGAGCGTGTAGCAGGACAGCGCCGTGGCCTGCGGGAACGCGATGCCGCGCGCGAGCAGCGCATCGAGGTTGGGCGTCGTGCTGCTCCCGCGGTGCTGCGCCGAGACCCAGCGCCGCGCCAGCGCGTCGAGCGTGATCACGAGGAACGACGGTCGGCCGCCCGCCGCTGCCGCGCCCGGGCCGCCAGCGGGACCGTCGGCTGCGCCTGGCGAGCCGCCTTCCCCCGTCATCGTCGCGGCGTCCGCCGCCGCCTGCGCCGCGGGCGCGAGGGCGCGGCTCGCCTCGTCCAGCTCGCGCCACGAGGCCGGCACGAGGATCTGCATGCCGCCGAGCCGCACGCGGCGGTCGCCGGCGCCGGACGGGGCGTCGTCGCGTGCCCAGGTCTCCAGCACCACGGCCTGGCCCGCCCACGGCGTGAGGTCGAAGCGCGCCTCGGAGAGCGCGGGCTCGCCGGGCTGGAAGGTGCGCAGCAGCGTGCGGCGCCCCGAGTCGGTGACCAGCGAGAGCTCCAGCGACAGGCCCAGCTCCAGCGGCGTGAAGCGCAGCGCGACGCGCGGCGCCGCCGGCAGCTGCAGCGGCACGCGTGCCGAGCTGCCCGCGGACAGCAGCAGCACGGCGCGCGCGGAGCTGCCCGCGCCTTCGGTCACCAGGCCGGTGGCTGGCGCGGGCGGCGGATCGCCCGCCGCGCCCGGCGGCCTGAAGGCGACGTGCGTCAGCACGCCGGCGATCGGCAGCGCGACGGGCTCGCCGTACTTCTGCGCCATCTCGACCCGGTCGAAGACCAGCTCGACCCGGTTGCGGCCGCGCCACTGCAGCTCCGCCGGCACGGGCAGCGTGAGCGTCGCCAGCTCCGCGCCCGGCGGGAACTCGTGGTCGCCGATCGCCTGGCCGTTGAAGACCACCGTGACGCGCTGCGGGCCATTCGTGCCGTTGCTGAGCTGGAGCTGGAGCTCGCGGTCCTGCGGCGCGAGCACGTCGAGATCGAAGCAGGGCCGGTGACCGACGAGCCACGCGAAAGGCGGCGTGCCCACCGGGCGCGACAGCATCCCGTTCGCGGCGGAGAAGCGGCGCCGCTCGGCTTCCAGCGTCTGGCTCTGGCCGCGGCGCGTGCCGGCGTCCAGCGCCTCCGTCGTGCGCACGAACTCCGCGTCGACCAGCGCCGTCATCACGTTCTCGTGCACGACGAGCGCGGTCGACACGGCGACGCGGCCCCCGCCGCGGCGCACGAGCAGCGCCGTCAGGCCGGCCAGGGCGGCCGCGAGCAGGAGGAGAAGGAGCGCGCGTCGCGTGGCTCAGCCCTCGTTCCGGCGCACGGTGGAGACTCTCATCGCGACGGCCTGCCGCGATGCTTCGGCGGAAGGAACGTCGGTCCGCGGCGGCCCGGCGGCGACGGCCCGCGCGGACGCGCGCCGTCGGCCGGCGGCCGCGATCCGGTTGCGGGCTGCCCGACCGGCGCACTCCGACCGCGGTCGCCCGGCGGCACGGGCTCCTCCGTTGTCGCGTCCGCCGTCGCGTCGGCCGTCGCCTCGGCCGTCGCCTCGGCCGTCGCGCCTGTCGTCACACCCGCCCTCGTCGTCTGCGGCGCGGGCACGCGGAAGGTGTCGAGACCCGGTAGCGCGGGAGGGGCGGGAGGGGCGGGAGTCGCTGACGAGCTCGCTGCAGTGGGCGTGCGCTCGTCAGCGGGCTCCAGCTCCTCGAGAGGATCGAGCTCGTCGATGAGCTCCAGTTCCTCGAAGGTCGGCGGCGCGAGCGTCGCGAGCGGCACGGACGCCGCGGTCCCGTCCGGCAGCGTCGCGGACGGGTTCTTGTAGAGCACGAGCGTCTCGCCCGCGCGCAGCGTGTCGTTGTGCAGCAGGTCCGCGACGGACAGCGGCTGCTCGTTGTGGAAAACGGCGCCGGCGAGTCCGCGCGCACGGTGGCCCAGTGCCGTGCGCTCGAGCGAGAAGGCGGCACCGGCCGCGGACGGATGGCGCAGCACGACATCACAGCCCGTCATGCCGCCGACACGCGTCAGCGGCGCGGTGAGATCGCGGGTCACGGGCCCCTGCCCTTCGTTGACGATCAGGCGCTCCATCGGGGCGCGCTCCCTTTCTGTGTCCGTGCGGGCCGGGAAGGGCGGCCATTCTAGCCGGGCGCTCAGAACACCTGCTCGAGTCGCGCGTACTCCGCCATGAGCTGCTTGTCGCCGAAGCGCTCGAAGCGCACGTTGATGCGGGCCTTGCGGCCCACGCCGTTCACGGAGAGCACGACGCCCTGCCCGAAGTGCGCGTGGCGCACGGTCGCGCCGGGTCGCGGGACGGCCAGCGGCGCCTCCACGTCGAGATAGTCGTCCGGCGCAGGGACATAGCCGCCGCCGGACTCCTCGCCGATGCCCGGCGCGCCCGCGTCGTGCACGCCCGCTCCCGCTCCCGCCCACGGCTGCCGGCCGCGCGCCGGCGCGCCCCACCCGCCGGGTGCCGCGCGCGCCGCCGAGCGCTCGTCGAGCACGACGTGCTCGCGCGGGATCTCGTCAAGGAAGCGGCTCGCGACGCTGGGCATCCACTGGCCGAAGGTCGCGCGCCGTCCGGCATGCGAAAGGACGAGCTGGCGCTGCGCCCGCGTCATGCCGACGTAGCAGAGGCGCCGCTCCTCCTCTATCTCCTCCTCGGATTCCAGGGCGCGCATGTGCGGCAGCAGGCCCTCTTCCATGCCCACGATGAACACGGCCGGGAATTCCAGGCCCTTGGCCGCGTGCAGGGTCATCAGCGTGAGTCGGTCCGCGCTCGGGTCGTAGCTGTCCACGTCCGAGAGCAGCGCGGTGTCCTGGAGGAAGCCCGCGATGGACGGCTCGGGCGCGTGGCGCAGGTATTCCGCGAGCGCGGCCTCCAGCTCGCGCACGTTGTCGATGCGGTCGGTGCCCTCCTGGCCGCCGAAATCGCGCAGGTGCTCCAGGAAGCGCGTGCGCTCCAGCACTGCGCGGAAGGTCTCCTGCGGGGGCCCGGCGAGCGTCGCGGCCAGGTCGTCGAGCAGCGCGGTGAGCTGCGCGAAGGCGGCCTTGGCGCGCGCGGGCAGACCGGGCGCCTCGCCGGCGCGGCGCGCGGCCTCGCGCGGCCCGAGGCCCAGCGGCAGCGCCCAGGCGCGCAGGCGTTCCAGGCTCGTGCGCCCGAGGCCGCGCGTCGGCGTGTTGACGATGCGCAGGAAGGAGATCGCGTCAGCCGGGTTCACCAGGACGCGCAGGTACGCGAGCACGTCCTTGACCTCCATGCGCTCGTAGAACTCGAGGCTGCCCACGAGCTCGTAGCCGACGTTGTGCAGGCGCAACGCCCGCTCGAGCGCCCGCGACAGCGCGTTCGTGCGGTAGAAGACGGCGATCTCCGCCAGGCGCAGCCCGCCGTCGCGCAGGGCCTTGATGCGGCGCACGACGGCGTCGGCCTCGGTCTCCTCGTCGTCGGCGGAAAGCAGCGTGATCTTCTGGCCGTCGCCGAGCTCGCTCCACAGCGGACCCATGAGCCGGGCCGGGTTGTGCGCGATGACGCCCGAGGCGGCGGCCAGGATGTGCGCCGTGCTGCGGTAGTTCTGCTGCAGGCGCACGACATGCGCGCCGGGAAAATCGCGCTCGAAGTCCAGGATGTTGCGGATGCGCGCCCCGCGCCAGCGGTAGATGGACTGGTCGGGATCGCCGGTCGCGCAGAGATTGCCACTGCCGGACGCGATGTCGCGCGCGATGCGGTACTGGATGAGATTGGTGTCCTGGTACTCGTCCACGAGCACGTGCCGGTAGCGGTCCTGGTAGCGGGCCAGCACGTGCGGGTGGTCGCGGAAGAGGTCCACGGTGCGCAGCAGCAGGTCATCGAAGTCGCAGGCGTTGGCCTCCCGCAGCCGCAGCGCATAGCCGGCATAGATGCGGCCCGCGATGCGGTCGAAGGGTGTGCCGTCCATCGTGGCAGCCTCCTCCGGCGGGATGCCGTCGTTCTTGAGGCGCGAGACCACGGCGAGCAGCGCGCGCGGGGCCACGGCCTGCGTGTCGACGCCCAGCTCCTTGCACAGGTCCTTCACGAGCGAGAGCTGGTCGTCCCGGTCGTAGATGGTGAAGCCCGAGGTCAGTCCCACCGCGCTGCCGTCGATGCGGAGCACCCGCGCGCAGAAGGCGTGGAAGGTGGCCATGAGCACGCGGCCTTCGCCCACCAGCGCGGACACGCGCTCCCGCATCTCGCCGGCGGCCTTGTTGGTGAAGGTGATGGCCAGGATGGCGGACGGAGACACGCCTCGCGCGATCAGGTGGGCGATGCGGCGCGTGATGACGCGCGTCTTTCCGGAGCCTGCTCCGGCGACGATGAGCAGCGGGCCGTCGCCATGTTCCACCGCCTCGCGCTGCGGAGGGTTCAGGTCGGCGACCAGCGAGTCCATGTCGAGCACGGCGGCACTTTCTTCGGGTCGTGCCTCTCCGGCATCATAGGCGCGCGCCGAGTCGATGCGAGGAGAGGCACGTGATCCTTGGACTGGGAATGGACCTCATCGAGCTGGAACGCGTCGCGGCGGCGCTGGAGCGGCACGGCGAGACGCTGCTCGCGCGGCTGTTCACCGAGCGCGAGCGGGCGCTGCTGGCCGGCGACGCGCAGATCGTCCAGCGCGTCGGCGCGCGCTTCGCCGCCAAGGAGGCGGCGTTCAAGGCGCTGGGCACCGGCTGGGGGCAGGGTCTCGGGTGGCACGACGTGGAGGTGCTGGGCGGACGCGGCGAGCCGCCGCGCCTGCACCTTCAGGGCGCGGCCCGGACGCAGCTCTTCAAGCTCGGCGCCAGCCGCGCGCTCCTGACCATGACGCACACCGAGTCGCTCGCCTCGGCGACCGTCATGCTGGACTGACCGGTCGCGCGCTTACTGGAACGCGAGCTCCAGCAGGTTGCCGTCGGTCCGGCCTCCCACCGCCGCGAGGTGCACGGCGCCCGCCGCATCGCGCGAGACGAGGACCACCGTGACCCGGATGGGGACCGGCAGGTCCGCATGCTTCTGCAGCAGGTGGTGAAATGCGAGCAGGTCCAGCGAGGGCAGATCGCCCAGCGCGATCGCCGCGAAGGGCTGCGCCTTGCCGGCCAGCAGCTCGGCGAGCGAGTGCGTGCCGTCGTCGCCGAGGAGCACCGCCGCGCGCGCCGCGGCCATGGTGGCCGCCTGCAGCCTCAGGCCGAGCCCGATCTCCGGGTTCAGCGTGCCGGCGCCCTGGACCTCAAGCCCGCCGTCGGGCATCTGCTGCGCGACCAGCACGCCCGTCGCGTGGAACTCCGCATCGTCGGGACTCACGCCCGTGGCCAAGGCGACGGAAGCGTATCCGTCGTGGCTCACCGTCAGGGCGCCCAGCTCCGGGTTGGCGACCGTGCCTTCCATCTGGCCGTCCACCGCCAGGATGCTGTCCGTGGAACTCTGCGAGGTCTTCGCAGCGCCGGTGCTCATGCCCGGGAGGATGCCCCCGTTGTCGTTGTTCTGCGCGACGAGGCCGCCGCAGAGCATCAACAGGCCCGAGGCGAACGCACCCGCCGCCAGGGTCATCAGGTGGACGTTGTCGAGACGGCGGCTTGCAGCAAGAGTCTTCTTCATGGGTCCTCCCTCACGCGGCAAAGAGCGCCG
>Ga0193753_10002299_pt1 | contig 15260 bp, 8 predicted proteins | sample H1c2metaG_FD_144925 | JGI IMG/M metagenome (GOLD analysis project Ga0193753, IMG submission 144925) | Soil microbial communities from a riparian zone of the East river system, Colorado, United States - H1c2 | ecosystem: Environmental > Terrestrial > Soil > Riparian zone | place: USA: East River... | reverse complement strand
CGGCGAAGGGCGAGTTGGTGACGGTAAACGTCATGGCGATCGTAGGCTCGTCGATTTGGATCTGCGGCAGCGGCGCGGGAGTTTCGGCGCTGGTGACCGTTTCGCCGATGGTGATGCCTTCGACGCCCGCAATCGCGAGCACGTCGCCGGTTTTGCCGATAGTCTCGTCGACGCGCTTCAATCCTTCGAAAGAATAGAGCTTGGTGATGCGCGTCTTATGCAGCGAGCCGTCGAGCTTAACGATCGCGACATCGTCGCCGTGCCGCAGGGTGCCGTTGAAGACGCGGCCGATGGCCAGGCGGCCTAGATAATCGCTGTAATCGAGGTTGGCGACCAGAAGCTGGAGTATGCCGGCGGGGTCGCCGCTCGGCGCGGGAATTTTGTGAATGATCGTCTCGAAGAGCGGCTCCAAATTGGCGCTCTCATCCGCCGGATCGAGCTTCGCGATACCCGCTTTGGCGTTGGTGTAGACGACCGGAAAATCGAGCTGGTCTTCGGTGGCGTCGAGATCGATGAACAGATCGTACACCTCGTTCAACACTTCCTGAATGCGCGCATCCGGCCGGTCGATTTTGTTGATGACGAGCACCGGCGGTAGTTTAGCTTCGAGAGCCTTCATCAGCACGTAGCGGGTTTGCGGCAGCGGGCCTTCGCTCGCATCGACCAGCAGCATCACGCCATCGACGATTTTGAGCGCGCGTTCGACTTCGCCGCCGAAGTCGCTATGGCCGGGGGTGTCGACGATGTTGATCTTGGTGCCGTGGTAGCGTACGCCGGTTGTCTTGGCAAGGATGGTGATGCCGCGCTCGCGCTCGAGATCATTCGAGTCCATGACCCGGTCGGTGAGCGCTTCGTTGGCGCGAAAGATGCCGCTTTGGCGCAGCATGGCGTCCACCAGGGTGGTCTTTCCGTGGTCGACGTGGGCGATGATGGCGATGTTGCGCGTGGCTATGGCTTGAACTTCTACTGACATTGGTAAGCTTCATGGTCGCACGCTGTGCGAACCTGTTAGCGACATGACGGCGGACGAGACATTACCGGTAGTTGTAATCGTGGGACGTCCGAACGTCGGGAAGTCGACTCTTTTCAACGCGATCATTGGCAATCGCCGGTCGATTGTGGGCGATGAGCCGGGTATCACGCGCGATCGCATTTACGGCGAGGGCGAATATCGCGGAAAACGCTTCGTCATGATCGATACCGGCGGAATCATTCCGCACGACGACGCCTTGATTCCGAGTGAAATCCTGAAGCAGGCGCGAGTGGCGCTCGATCTGGCTGCTCACATTCTGTTCGTGATCGATGGACGAACCGAGATTACCTCGTCGGACCGCGATCTGGCGATGCTGTTGCGTCCACTCAATAAGCCGCTGACGCTGGTTGTGAACAAGATCGATACGCCGAAGAAAGAAGACCTGATTCACGATTTCTACTCGCTGGGATTGGGCGACCCGATGCCCGTTTCGGCGGAACACAGGCTCGGCCTCGACGATCTGCTCGCGCAGGTCACGGAGCCTTTTCCGTTGTCGGAGACGCCCGTTCAAGAAGGAGAAGAAGACGGCAAAGAGCGGCGTATCAAAGTTGCCATCATCGGACGGCCGAATGTCGGAAAATCCACCCTGCTGAATGCGTTGGTGGGGTCTGAGCGCGCTATTGTTTCGCCGGTCGCGGGAACGACGCGCGATTCGGTGGACGAGACGGTTCACGACGGCAATACGGCGTATCGCTTTGTGGACACCGCGGGCATCCGGCGCAAGGGAAAAACCACCGAGATGACCGAGAAAATGGGTGTGGTGATGGCGCGGCGCAATATCCGCATGGCGAACGTGGTGCTTCTGCTGATCGATGCCGTCGAAGGCGTGTTGGGAGCGGACGCCACTATTGCCGGCTACGCGCACGAAGAAGGCCGCGCGGTGATCCTGGTAGTGAATAAGTGGGACATCGCAGGAGATAAGGGCAAACGCGCGTTTACCGAATCGATCCGGGATGAATTGAAGTTTCTCGACTACGCGCCGGTCATTTTTGCGTCGGCGAAAAATGCCGAGGGAATACGGCGCATTTTTTCGACGATCCGGCAATGTTATGAAGCGGCCTCCAAGCGCGTGACCACGGGCGAGCTGAACCGGTTTGTCGAAACCATCAAGTTCGATGGTGACGTGAAGGTCTATTACATGACCCAGGCCACGATCCGGCCGCCGACATTCATCGTGTTCACGGATAAGGCGCGGGACATGCATTTTTCGACTGAGCGATTTTTGACGAATCGACTGCGCGAGCGATTTGGGTTCGACGGAACGCCGATTGTGATCAAGACAAAGAGGCGCTAGGCTAGAAGTATGTCCGCGGCGGTCCAAATTTCGCTAGGCGAATACCTGAGCAATACCTATGAACCGGATTGCGATTACGTCGATGGTGTACTAGAGGACCGCAACGTGGGAAAGACGCGCCATAGCCGTACGCAGATCCTTTTAGCCGGTTGGCTTCTTGCGCGTGAAAAAGAACACGGTTACAAGGCTTTGACCGAAGAGCGTGTTCGAGTAGCTTCTTCGAGGGTCCGAATTCCGGATATCTGTCTGGTCGAGCGGAATGCCAACGAGGAGGTTCTCGAACGCCCTCCGGTTCTATGGATTGAGATCCTTTCTCCGGATGATCGTTGGAGCAGAGTTCAAACAAGACTTGCCGACTGCACAGCCTTCGGTGTACCGATGATTTGGATTATTGATCCGTACACCCAGCAGGCGTGGACGATTACCGGTGCGGCGGGCGCCGCGCCGGTCACGGATGGAATCCTCCGCTATCCGGAACTTGGACTGGAAGTTCCCCTGCAAGAGATTCTGCCGGAAGATTAGTTCTTCAGTTGCCGGGCGACGACATTATCGTTTTCATCGAAGACGCGAACTGAAACGAGCTGTCCATCGCCGGCTTCGACCTGGTAGTCGAGCGACTGCGAATCAGTCACCTTGTTTACCGGCTCGAGAACTGTCCATTCTCCGCCGTTGATCGAGTATTCGGCTTTGTCGATCCAGCTCAAAGCGTCCTTCGCTGTGAACTTGACGGTTCGTTTAGGGCCCGTGGTGGAAGCCGCGACGTTCAGAATCTCAGGAGGCGTGTTGTCGATGATGAAGCTGTCGCTTTCGAAGGAGGAGGAGAGAGCGTTCGCGGGCGTGTTACCCGGCGCGTCACTTGCCGTTACGCGAACGACATAGCTGCCGTCCTCGAACGCCGTGCTGTCGAATGAGTAATAGCGGTCTTGCAATTTCTCTTTCAGAACTCGCCACTGGGCGTCGCTCTTTCTTCTGAGCTCCACTTTGAAGGCAATGGGATCGCCGTTGGGATCGTTGGCGCTCCAGCGCGCGGTTACGTAGCCTTTGTTGTATTGAAGAGTCGACGTGGCGTTCGTTTCGAGGCTCGGGCCAGAGGCCGACGTCCTCTTTTGGCCGACGGCGGGCAGCGTCACGGTGGAAGGCGAGCCGGAGGGCAGCACCGACCGTTCCAGAAACTGATTGGCGGGCGCCTGGCGATAGTTGAAGGGAGCAAATTCGATTTGCTGCACTCTGGGAGCGATGTTCTTGGGCAGATAGGCGATGTCGACCACGCTGAGTTCCGGCGATTCGTTGGCGGCCGATTTTGCCAGCGTGAGGCGGTATTGCAGGAAGCGCGCGGGCGGCGATTGGATGGCGCCGCCAAGCTCCGAAACATCTACTTTGCTCCACGGGCTCCAATTTTTTTCCGGGTGATTCAGATTACCGCTGCGGCTTTCGAGCGACACGGCGCCGCCGTGCAGGGCGGAAGTGAGATGCACTTTGCCCCAATAGGCGAAATCGTTCGCGTCCAGAACTTCGCTCTCGAGCGTGCCGGTTTTTTCCAAGCCGGGGTTGATTGCGTAGAAGTTGCCTACGTTGCCGGTGGCCGCGTACACGATGCTATTCTTGCCCTGTAAAAACGTGGTGACCTGTGTAGGCGGCGCGTTCAGCAGTTCCGTGGAGAGCTGATCGGAATCCACGCGGTACACAACGCCTTTGTTGCCGGTCGCGAGCAGCAGTTTGCCGGAAGCATCGAAGGCGGCGGCATAGACAATATCGGTAGCCGAATTCCAAATACGCTCAGCGAAGCCGTCTTTCTGGATGCGGTAAGCCTCCGAGCCGCCGGTTACCGAGGTGCTGAGCGAGGCCACCGGAGGCGGAAGGGCCGGAGGATTCGGAGCCGGAGTCGTGTGTGGCACGCCGGCGCCGCTCGAGAGCGGCGGTGTGGACGGCAGGACCGGCGGCGGACCCGTAACCGATACGCTCAGCGGCTTGTTACCGACAGACGCGGCATAGACCACGCCCTCGCGCTCGGCGACCGCGGTGACTTCGCGCTTGTTGGTCTGATACAGAACGAAGGCGCGGCCCTGCGGGCTGATGCGGACGACAAGACCGCTTGGCTCGGTGCCAACGATCAGATTGTCGTCATCATCGATGAGCATGGAACGCACATGCGTTTCTTCGGTGTCGAAAAACTTCGAGCCATTGCCATCGGCGGCTACTTTGTAGATGATCCCGGCGTCTCCGGTGGCGGCGAAGAGATTGCCGTGGTGATCGAAAGCAAGCGACCAGATGTACTTCGATTTCGCGTCAAAGAAAAGCTGCGGCTTGCCGCTCGCATCGATGCGGTAGATCTTGGCGTCGGGAAGCACTGCCGCGTAGAGGCGATCCTGCGCGTCGATCGCCAAGGCGTGGACTTCGAGGCCGGGCAACTCGGCGAAGACCTTCGGCTTGGCGTTCTTCGCAAGCGCGTAGATCTTGGTGGTGGCGCCGGTGGGCGCGCCGCCCGCGTAATAAAGCGTTCCCTTGGAGTCTTCGGCGATGGCCCACAGGTAGGGCACATTGGTGCTATCCAGCTCCTTGAATTCGGGCGCGAGGGTGATGTGGCCGTCGCTGCGTATCGACAGCTTCCGAGGAGTGCCGCGCGTAAACTCGGCCTGGTCGGATTGTTCCCAAACGTGAGTATCCACGGCAAGGCAGACAGTTGGCGCGGACGCCAGCAAAATCAGGGCGGCGAACTTATTCATGTTGGAATTTAATTGACGCGTATTTTTAACGAATAGTTGCCGGTGACGACTGTGTCGAACGGCACGGACGTCTGCTCACGTGCGCTTTCCGGGGAACTGACGAACTGATGATTCGTCGCCCGGCCGCTCTGCATTACGTTCAATACCGAGGCGGGCAAGCTAGGCAAGACTTTCTCGTCCGAATAGATCGTGGGCTGCGATTCGATGAGTGACACATACAGGCGATTGTTGCTGCGCTCTTCGTTCAGCAGGGCGACGGTTTGCGGGATGTCTTCGATCCGATTCAGCGAACTCGCAATGTTTTGGAAACGGCTGAGCGTGTCGGCATCGCTGAATAGAATCTGGTGATCGCCGCGCGCGAGACCCGCCGGGATTTTTACTGTGACGGTGCGCTCGATGCGTTCACCGTGATACGGCCGGAGAAACACTTTTACCGGAATGTCGGTCCCCGCGTTCACTTTGTTATCGCCGATCCAGGCCGATTCAATCTGCGCGGTGCGGCGCTCGGGGAGCAGGTCGATGCTCACGTTGACGGCATCGAGTTTTGGCATCTTACTCGAGTTGAGAAAAAGGCGATTGAATTTATCGCCCCACCAGCCGGCGAGCAGCATGGGTGTTGGGATAGGCGTCTCGGCGGGAGCCTGCATGGTGGTGAGCTCGATGCGGTGGTTTCCTTCGACCTGCAACTCGCCGTGGAGGCGATAGCTGGCTTCTTCGGAAAAGTCGTTCAGATTGGAGATGGAATTAAAAAGCGTCGCCATCATCAGGTAAGGAGTCCACTTATGATCGACGAAAACACTGAAATGAAAATCGCGGGTCTTGTGAATGCTGTTGTCGGCGTTGAAGGAACGGACATGCATGGTGACCGGGATCATCTGCGCGATGGCACCCAACTCGCCTTCGATTGCGCTGTGCCGGTCTTGACGCAAGGCGCCGACCACCTCGGTGGCATTGCCCATTTTGGTGGGCTGATAGGCGGAAGCGAGCGTAGTGATGATCTCGTCTTTGGCGATCGGCATCTCGACCGGCCCGAGATTGAACATCGGATGACCGAAGGCCAGCACGCGCTTGCCGTCGTTATAGGTGACGGTGCCGCCGCCGGTCATGGTCATGTCGCCGGATACGAGCACGGCGGCGATGCTCTCGCCGGGCTGCATAGACGTGGCCCAATCTTTGGCGAGATGCGACGAATCCAGTTTGCCCGCGGCGCCGCCTTGCGCCACCATCAGGCCAAGCTGGTTGAAGACGGGTGAAAATTGCTTGACCGCGTCGTCGCTGAAACCGGACATGCTGATAGGCGTGGCGATAGGCGTCATCATGGGCGTGTCACTAAAATTGCGCGCCGCACCGCCGGCGGCCATCACCCGCGCGATCAATCCGTCGGGCAACGGCAGCGAATTTTCGGCGATCTGGATCTTGTCGGGCGTGCGGCTGTCGGCGGGTCGGCTCTTATCGAATTCGCTCACTTCGAGCATGAGCCGGATGGGCGTGATACCGCAGATGGCATCGGGCGAAAAAACGCTCAGACGAAGCGAAATGGCACCGACCAGTTTGCCGTCAATATAAACCGGGCTGCCACTCATGCCGCCGGCGACGTTGGTGCGCGAGGCCTTGCCCGTCATTTTGCCGACTATAATGTCCTGCTTCGGCCCCCAGGCGTTTTGCCAGATGCCGACGATCTCCACCGGTACCGGCTCCGGTTTGCTGCCTTGAAAGACGGTCCAGGCGACCGCCTGCATGCCCGGCCGCAGCTCGTTCTCAGGGTAGAGTTCTACCTTGCCGGCCTGGGGCGGAGTGGTCATATTGGCGACACCTTCCGCCGGGCTTGCGGCGGCGGCAGCGCACAAGAGGAGCAGACAGCGGAGGGACGCCTGTTTAAGCATGGGTCGGGATGATCTCCATTATCCCGCAAAGGGCGCTCCCAGCGTTAATCTCGCTTCATCCTGATGCATTTTGGCCCCGAGGAATGTCCAATGGGAGAGAGGGTTGTTAAACTGTAGGTTTTGGAGACTCCATGCTTCGCCATAAACTATTGACTGCAGGTTTTTGCGTAATTTTCGCGTCGTTGACGGTAGCGGTAGCGGCCAATCAAAAAGAAGGTGGAAGTAAGGGCGACGCCGCTAAAGGGAAAGAGACGTTTGAGCAGTGCGCCATCTGCCATAACGTCGACACCGATGAAAAGAAGATGGGCCCGTCGTTGAAGGGCTTGTTCAAGCGGAAGACCTTGCAGAGCGGCAAGCCCGTAACCGATGCGAGCGTGCTCGAACAGATCAACAATGGCGGAAATGGTATGCCGGCCTATGCCGATATGCTTTCCGCGGATGACAAAGCCAACGTTATGGCCTATTTGCATACGCTTTAAGAAGCGCTGGCGTTTGTTACATTAGGAGTGACCGCGCCTCGCCTCTAGTCCCCATCGTCTAGCCCGGCCTAGGACACCGCCCTTTCACGGCGATAACAGGGGTTCGAATCCCCTTGGGGACGCCAATTTTTGAGCTGTCCGGTGCAGAACTAGGAAGTTCTTAAATACTGATCGGTCTTATTAATCCAATCCTCGCGCGGCGGCGTGAAGGTGTCGATGGCGATGGTATCTTCGAGCGCCTCGGCGGCGTGCAACACATGCGGTGGGATGAGCAGAAGCTCGCCGGCGCCTAACGTGATTTCCTTGCCGTCGACGAGGAAGCGCAGAGCGCCCGAAAGAATGTGGCTGATTTGTTCGTGGCGATGGCTATGCTGCGGCACGATACAACCGCGCTTCATTGAAATACGCGCCACCATTACCTGGTCTCCGACGACATACTGCCGGTCGAAGAACGGATTCATATTTTCCGCCGGCACTTCGTGCCAGCGAACGTGTTGCACCGAGTTTAGTTGGCTCATGGCATTTCTTTCCGGACGGCCTGGATGCGTTCGACCGCCTCCTGCAGATTCTCCAAAGAGTTTGCGAAGCTGAAACGAATATACCCCTCGCCGTGCTCGCCGAAAGAGCCGCCATTCAGGCATGCCACGCCGGCGCGCTCGAGCAAGAAATCAGCCAGATCTTTCGAAGGCATGCCGGTCTGCTCCACATTCGCGAATGCGTAGAACGCGCCGCCTGGGGGAGCGCAGCGAAATCCTGGAATGGTGTTCAGCGCCTGGCAAAAGACGTCGCGGCGCTGACGGAACTGGGCCACCATGTTGTCCACGGCGGTTTGCGGCCCGGTGATGGCGGCAAGCGCCGCACGCTGCGTAAAGCTGGCGGCGCAGGAATTGGAATTCACCATCAGCTTGTTCACGCCTTCGACCAGCCACTCCGGCATGACACCGTAGCCGAGCCGCCAACCGGTCATGGCGTAGGTTTTCGAAAATCCGTCGAGCAGGATCGTCTTTTCGAGCATGCCGGGCAGTGTCGCAATCGAAGAAGGCGCTTCGGCCGTGTAGTAGATGCGGGAGTAGATCTCGTCGGAGAGAACCATCAAATCGCGGTCGCGCACGAGTGCCGCGATCGCGCGCAAATCTTCGCCGGGAATCACGCCGCCAGTGGGATTCTGCGGCGAATTGAGGATCAGCAGCCGCGTGCGGCTGGACAGCTTATCGCGCAGGACATCGAGGTCGAACGAAAAGCCCCGGGATTCGAGCAGTGGAACGGGCACGGGCTTGGCGCCCAGATACTGGATCATCGAGCGATAGATGGGGAAGCCTGGATCGGGATACACGACTTCATCGCCAGGCTCGAGCAGTGCCAGCATGGAAAAAAAGAGAATTGGCTTGGCGCCGGGCACCACGCACACGTTGCGGGAGGAAACGGAAATGCCACGGCTACGCGAGACATATTCGGCGATGGCTTCGCGCAGCTCCGGAAGGCCCTGCGTGGGTCCGTAGCGGGTCCAGCCTTGGTCGAGCGCCAGCTTCCCGGCCTCGACAATATGCGGCGGCGTCGGGAAATCCGGCTCGCCGATTTCAAGATGCACAACACTGCGTCCGGTGGCTTCGAGGGCGCGGGCTTTCACCAGAACGTCGAAGGCTGATTCGATTTCGAGCCGCGCGATGCGCTCCGCAAGTTGCATTTGCTATCGGGTTTGGGCTGGCAGCGAAAAGGGAACCTTGCGGTTCCCTTCAGTCGCGTCGATCGGAATCGACCCTAGAGTTGTGACCAGATGGTCCCCTTCGTATCGGGGAGCTTTTAGTATATCGCCGTCTTAAAAAACGAGTTTCAGGGCCAATTGGATCTGCCGGGCTGTTCCAATGCCGAGCGTGTTGCCGAAAGTGGAAAGAACCTGGCCGAAGGCAGCGGTTCCCACGGTTGTGTTCGGCTGCGCGAAGTTTGGATGATTGATGAAGTTGTAGAATTCGGCGCGGAACTGAAGTTTCGATCTTTCGGAAATCTGCGTGTCTTTGAGAAGGGAGAGGTCGAACTGGCCGAAGCCGGGGCCGTAAATTGTGTTGCGTCCCACGTTGCCGAATGTTCCGGCCGCCGGGACGGAGAACGCGGCCGGATTGAGCCAGCTCGTGATCGTCTGGTTGGCCGGGTACGGCGAAACGCCCGCCACGGAGTTCGGCCGCTGGTTGGTGAAGTTAAAGTTGCCGTAAGTATTTGTGCCGATGAAAACAGTATTGGCAATGCCGCCGTGAATGATGGCTAGACTCGCGAGCTGCCATCCGCTGATAAATTTGCCAGCGAAGCCGCTCGGATTCGACAGAAAGCGCTGTCCATGACCAAAGGGAAGCGCGTACACGAGATTGTAGGAGAAGTTGTGGCGGATATCGCCCGAGCTATTTCCTCTTTCGGCGCGGTAGTTGTTGTTGTCTTGCGGCTGGGCGGAAAACAGCCCTTGGTCTTGGACGTCGTCAATGGCGTGGGCCCAGGTGTAACTCAACTCCCCTTGAAAACCGCGGCGGTAGCGTTGGGTCAAGCTTACCTGCAAGCTGTGGTAGATGCTCTGACCCGAGTTAGTCTCCAGATTCACGTCGGCAAAGCCGGCGATCGGCCTGACTCCGGTTGAGGGGTTTAGGAAATTGGCGTTGATGTTGCGGCGTAAGTTCAGTCCATGATTTCCCACATACGCAACCGTGAGAGCGTTCGACTCGCTCAGTTGCCGCTCCAGCGTGAAGTTCCACTGCTGCGTGTAAATGTCGGGCTTATCCCAATTGAAGCCGGCCACAGTTGGTAATGGAGCCGCGCCTTGTGAGATGAATGGAGTCAGGGGATAGGACAGATTGGGAATCTTCGCTAGCGTCAAAGTAGTGTTTCCAGCGAGATTGTTAGTCGGCACGCTATAGGAGCCGAAGCCGACCGGATAGCTCTGGTAGAAGATGCCGTAGCCTGTGCGAACAACGGTTTTCTTCGATGGCTGCCATGCCAGGGCGAAACGCGGGCTGAAGTCGCGGGTGTTGCTCTTGAAGAAAGGCGTTCCTGGCGCAGCCAACTTGTTGGTGCGCGTGTCGAAAGTCTGTGCGTGTCCGGATGGGTCGAACGGTGCGGTCTCGAAGTCGTAGCGGAGACCATAGTCGATAGTCAACCCAGGGCGGATCTGCCACGTGTCCTGGACGAACGCCCCGGTCTGATAAGCCCAAGTGGCGCTGCCCGGGTTTCCGACGATAAGACTCGCGGTCGAAACGCTGTTGTTAATGAAATCGGTTAGAGAGGCGTACGTGATGCTGGAAGTGGTCACGCTCGAGCGGTCGATCTGAATCCGGTATTCCGAGGCGCCCCACTTGAGACTGTGGGACCCGTGCGTGTAACTCATGTTGTCGCTGACTTGATGGCTGGTGTTATTCGATTTAGTCCGGCCGCGCGTGCCGGGACTTATCGTGACGCCGGTGAGGTTCACCTGTGGATAGGGCTCATCGGAAATGATATGACTGCCCCAGCGCTGCATCCCGGCCTCGAATTCATTCAGGAAAGCCGGGCCCATAATCTGAACATCGTGAAGAGCGACGTTGCTCGTCCGTATCGGAACATTCTGAAAATCGGACAGACCCAAAGCCGACGGAGTAACCCCAAATAGCGGGCCAAAAACATGCGAATCGTTGACATTCACGCGGACGTAGGCCGTGTTGGTGTCCGTGAAGCTGTGGTCCAGGCGCACGCTTCCAGTATCTTCACGCACTTGCGATACGGCCGTGGTGGTGTAGTTATCAACGAAGCCGCCTGAGCCCGTGCTTGTGCCGAGCGGAAACTGGTTTACGAGAGACGCAAGCGCCGGAGATTTAGCCAGTACAGCTTGCCGCAAGGAAGAGCTGAGAGTAGTTCCCGAACCGGTAATGCCGATGCGCTGGCGCGATCCTTCGTAGTTGGCGAAGAAGAATGTTTTGTCTTTGCGGATCGGTCCGCCGATGTTACCGCCGAAATCGTTGAAACGATACTCTGCTTGGGCCGCCGGCTGCTTGTTAAAGAAATTGCGTGCATCGAGAAAGTTATTCCGGAAGAATTCGTAAACGCCTCCGTGAAACAGATTGCCGCCGCTTTTCGAAACGATGTTGATGTAGGAACCCGCCGCGCGGCCATACTCGGCACGATAGTTGCCGGTCTGGGCGCGAAATTCGGCGATCGTATCCAGGCTTCCGGTAAGCAGGCGGGCGCCCCGCTCAAAGCCGTTCGACATGTAAGGCTGATCTACACGGCTCGCGTCTACGCCATCGATCGAAAACTGATTGTGGACGGAATGAAGGCCGTTAAACGAGAGATCCGAAATATTATTGCTGCGCGCCACGGCTCCGGGAGCGAGCAAACTGAAACGGGCATAGTCGCGGCCGTTGATGGGCAACTCGACCAAGCCGCGGTTGTTGAACGTCGCGCCTTGGCCCTGATTGGGATCGATAATTGGCGCCTGGCTAGACACCTCGACTACCTGACTAATCGTTCCGGGCTGCAGCGTGAAATCGACGCTCACGGTGGCGCCGACCGCTACCGATACCGGCGACTGCACAGCAGTCTGAAAGCCTTGACGCGTGACGCTCAGCTTGTAGCTGCCGACAGGAATATTGGCGATTGTATAGCGGCCGGCATTGTCGGTTGTCGCTTGCCGGTGTTGTCCGTTTGCCAGGTTGTCCACCGTCACGGCGGCATTCGGCATGGCGGCTTGAGAAGAGTCGGTTACCAGACCGGATACGTTGCCAGAGGTTTGCGCGAATACAGACGCACTTACTAATAGCGTTAGACAGAGTACAGACGTGCTTCTTTGCATATGACATCCCACAGAAAGTGAATTTTAGATCAGGTCGGGGCTTGGACCGGCGGTTGTCAAAATTGTAACAGACTACGGATGATCGTTCCACCACCACAGCGGTGCTAACGGTTTCTTCAATGGCCAGACTTGATCGAGTGTGTTGCCGTCGAACAATTCGCCGTTTTTCATCACATAGCGAATCGCGGCCGTGTTGTGGATATCGTCCAGCGGATTTTTGGCGAGGATTACCAGATCGGCAAGTTTGCCCGGCTCGATGCTGCCCAGGTCCTCGGCCAGTCCGATCGCTTCAGCGCCAGTCAAGGTGGCGGCTCGGAGGGCTTCGAGATTGCTGAGTTTGCCAGCCTGGAGCGACCAAAGCTCCCAGTGGTAACTCAGACCCTGGAACTCGCCGTGCCCGCCCACACACACCTTGCCACCGGCGCGCAGAATAGCAGCCGCGTCGGCGGCGGATGTGGCGTTGACATACTCGTCTTTGCGAAACCATGTCATCCGGCTCGCTCTGGTGTCGACGATGTTATGGGGGACAAACCGGCGCACCTTCGGATCGTCGTGCACGTTGCCGGTCTGAAAGTAATAATTCTCCGTGCCGGGTCCGCCGTATCCCTCGATGATGTAGGTCGGCGTGTAGAAAATTCCGGACTTCGCGACTAACTCGGTGACGTCTTTGTAAAGAGGAAAGATCGGAAACTGGTGTTCGTTCCCACTAAAGCCATCGATGACGTGAGTCAGATCGAGCGCCATGTCGGCGGCGCCTTCAGTCGTGGGCATCATGTGCAGGCGCTGGCACGCCTCCACCATAAATTGCCTCTGACGGCGATCGCCCACTAAGTAGGACTTGACCATGCTGGTGCGGTAATAGTCCTTGTAGCGCGCAACCACGTCGGCGGCTTCGTCTGCGGACTGAAAATCGTTTACGTAGAAAATTCCAGGGCCGGTGGTAAGAATTCGCGGTCCGATGATTTCTCCGGAATCCACTAAGTCTTCATAAGGAAAAATATCGTTAGTAGAACTCTGCGGATCGCGTCCGGTGGTGATTCCGTACGCCAGGCTGGCCAGGAAATCCCAGTTTTGAAGATCGAGCACGCTGCGGCGAATTTGAAACCAGTGCGCGTGAGTATCCACAAAACCGGGAACGATGGTCGAGCCCGTCAAATCGATGACCTTCGCACCGGTTGGAAGTTTGGCGGAGCCGCGCGATCCTACGGAAACAATCCGGTTATCTTTGACCAGGATGTCGGCCGCCGGCAGGATCTCGTCGCCATGCATGGTGATCACCCGCGCTCCTCGCAGAACGATGGTTCCCTGAGGCGTATGGCGCGTCACTTGAATATCGACGTGAGTTTCGGAGGGGCGCCAACGCTTAGCCCAAGCCGCGGTGTGGCGAGGCACCGCCGCCGTGGCAGGCTCCGCGAAGGCGGCAGCGACATCGGCGAGAGGCAATTGGAAGAAACTGGCTCCGAGCGACCACGCGATCGTCTTGCCTTGATCGGCCCAGCGAATTTCGTCCGCGCCGGAGTTGGTCAGACGCACGATTCCGGCGGAAGGAGAACTGACGTCGAGCGTGGGCGCGTCTCCGCCTGTCTGCGGAATGTCGACCAGGTAGAGCTGGTTGCGGTACAAGACCAGCGCGCGCTTGCCATCCGGATTTGCCGCGATCTGAATGTTCGGCGAGAACTCGGCGCCCCACACGTCCTTACCCTTGAGACGGAAGAGCGTGCGCCGGTCGCTGCCGTCCCAGCGCAGAGACAGTAAGTGGGATTGGACGGCAAGTGGGCCTTCCGCTTTGACGACGGTCACGTAGATGCGCTCGGGGTCACGGGTGAAGTGCGGCCCACTGAAGCCGTCGCCGGAAGCGATCACACTCGGCGTGCCGCCGCTGGCGGGGATCCAGACGAGGTCGAGAATTTGCATTCCGTGCCCCCATTGATCGGGCTGCGTAGTTGCCTGATGCTGGGATGCACGCAGCGCCACAATACGCGAAGAATCGGGCGACCAGGCAAGGTTCAGGTAATAGGCGGGGACGCTGGTGAGCCGCTGCGGAGCGGCGCTACCGTCCGCGGCCATCTTCCAAATGGCGCCCTCGTCCTTCGACCAGGTGACATAGGCGAGCCACTTCCCATCCGGAGACCACGCGGGTTGATACTCCCGAGTGCCGTCGGCGAGGAGACGCTTCGGCGGCGCGCCGCCCATGTCCATCGCGTAGAGATGGGTCAACGCCGAAAAGGCAAGCCGCTTTCCGTCCGGCGACAACGCGGCACCCTGGATCACCCGAGTGCGTACGGGGCTCTCGTCTACGCGGGCCGGAAAATAAAGGCGCGGACCCAGCTCTCGAGAAATCGCCGCGGTGAAAGGAATCGGCCGGTCTTCGTGCGTTTCGATGTTGAGGCGATGCAGTTTTCCTCCGTAGGAAATCACGATCTCCTTTCCATCGGGAAGAAAGGCATAGCCCGGCAGCAAATCGCGGCTCGAGAAGTAGGATTCCTGGTCATCGTGTTGCACCGGGGACTTCAGCCAGCGGTCCTCGCCTGTAACCAGGTCGCGCAGCCGCAAGGCAGTTTCAGAATCGTAGCGCGTGGCGTAGACGAGTTTCGTTCCGTCGCGCGACACCTGCGGCCGGAAGGCGCTGCCTTGCGCCGAGGTGATCGTATCTTCTTCGCCGGTCTGGAGGTCGCGCCGCGCAATCTGCCAAAGAGGGAATTTTACTTGTGTCGAGAAATAGCCGGACTTGTGCGCGTAGTAGAGATGGTGTCCATCCGGTGCCCGAGCGACGCCGAGAGCATTGTGCCATTTTTCGGGCGGCGTGGCATCCGTCGCGTTGCTTTTGGTGATCGCGACGCCGGAGCCACCGTTGAGGTCGTACTCCCAAAGCTCGAAAGCGGATTTATAGAAGTGCGGCTTCTTGCGCGAGACCAGAACATACTCGCCATCCGCGCTCCACTCGGGAGAGGTGAACATGGCGTGATCTTCGAAACTCAAGGGTCTGGGCGCTGAGCCGTCCACATTCACGATCCACAGGTTGTCGTCTCCGGAGCGGTCGCTGA
>Ga0193753_10002298_pt1 | contig 15264 bp, 5 predicted proteins | sample H1c2metaG_FD_144925 | JGI IMG/M metagenome (GOLD analysis project Ga0193753, IMG submission 144925) | Soil microbial communities from a riparian zone of the East river system, Colorado, United States - H1c2 | ecosystem: Environmental > Terrestrial > Soil > Riparian zone | place: USA: East River... | reverse complement strand
TTTACTATAACCAACTCTGCGGTTTTATTATGCGCATTACAGAATCTGAGTTGCTGACCCAGGAAATAGCACAGGATGTATTTATGAAAATATGGATCAACCGCAGTTCGCTGGCAAACCTGGATTGCTTTAAAGCTTACCTGCTTGTAGTTGCCAGAAACCACACCTTTAATTGTTTGAAACAAATTGCAAGGGAAAAAATCCGGAAAAAGGAATGGGTGAATACGGTGTTGCACCATGCCGTAAGTAATGCAGGGGAAACTGATAGCATAGATACCGGCCAACTGATTGATGAAGCGGTGGAATTACTTCCGCCCCAGCAAAAGAAAGTATATACATTAAGCCGGAGAGATGGCATCAGGCAGGAACAAATAGCCAGGGAATTGAATATTTCTCTTGAAACAGTTAAGAAGCACATGGTGCTGGCATTGCGGTTTCTAAAAAATCACCTGCGTACATATATTGGCCTTTTTACCCTTTTAATGACGGGTTTCTTCCAGGAATAAAAAAAATCACTATTGTCCGGTTAGAAATTTTTTAATTTAATGAACCTCTTTACTGGCAAGGGTTCTGGCTCCCTCTCCTTTGGAGAGGGTCGGGGTGAGGTCACACAATAAAAAAAATATTTAATTCCATTACCTCTTTTTTGTGATACCGTTGTCTTGTATGGGGCAAGCTTCAAAGACATGATTTTTGTAAGCACTGCCCAAGCTGTTATGAAAGAACCAAGACTAACCTGGCTATTCAGGGCTTATTTTGATAAAAACGCTACCCCGGATGAGCGTGATGAATTAATGGAATTGCTGGCACAAGCTGAAAATGATGAACAGGTAAAAAATTTATTAACAGAAACATGGCAACAGTTTACCAGCCAAAACCAGCTATTCAATGACAGGCAGGATGGGGAGGACATACTTGACAAAATATTATATAAAGAGCCGGTACAAAAACCGGTTGTTCTAACTGTTAGCCGTAAGCGCTCATTTAAATGGTTATACCCGGCAGCAGCGGCTGTCCTGCTCTTTGCTGTTTCAGGCGTATATTTTTGGTTAAAAAACAATACAAGCGAAAGGCAAATAGCACAATCAGCAAAAACCGAAGGAATTGTTCAGGATGCTATTGTGCCGGGCGGAAATAAGGCTTTGCTTACATTGTCTGACGGTTCCAATATAGTACTTGACTCAACCCACCTGGGTGATTTGGTAAAGCAGGGCAACGCGAAAGTGAGTAATTTGAAAACGGCTGTTCTGGCCTACCATACCGGCAATGAAAATAACCGGGAGACCGTTTATAATACGCTATCCACCCCCGGTGGCGGGCAATACCAGTTAATATTATCTGATGGTACAAGGGTTTGGCTCAATGCATCTTCCTCCATACATTTTCCCACCGGATTCACAGGAAAAGAAAGAAATGTAACCCTTACGGGCGAAGCCTATTTTGAAGTGGCGAAGAACCCTGCCATGCCGTTTAAAATAACCGTAAAGGATGTGGAGGTACAGGTGTTGGGCACACATTTTAACATCATGGCATATAATGATGAAAATTCAATTAATACAACATTAGTGGAAGGGTCTGTAAAGGTTTCCAGGGACGCTGTACATAAAATGCTTGTTCCCGGCCAGGAATCAACAATCAATAAAACAGGCGGCATTAAGGTAGTGGAGGCCGATATGGAAGAAGTAATGGCATGGAAAAACGGTTGGTTTCAATTCAATGCGTATGATATAGAAAAAGTAATGCGCCAGGTTTCAAGATGGTATGATGTTGAAATAGTGTATGAAGGAAAAATTCCTGCCGGTCATTTTTCCGGGTCTGTAAGCCGGGAAAATAATATTTCACAAGTGCTGAAAATTATGGAAGCAGGCGGGGTGCATTTTAAAATTGAAGGAAGGAAAGTGATCGTTTCATCTAATCATCTTTATTCATCATAAATTAAAAACAACTTATGGGGAGATCAATATGTAAAATGCATTAAACCGTTCATTATTTCATATTTACATTTCAGGGTTTCCAAAAAAAACCAGGAGCGTTTGCGGCGCCCCTGGCAAATAATCTGGTTATCCCATATTAACAAACAGGAATGATTGCTTAATGTTTAAACCAAACAGTTCAAAAGTATGAAAAAAACATGTTCATTGCCGGGCCTTTGCCCGGTTATGGTAATTACCATCAAAACATTGCTGGCTATGAAATTGACTGCTGTCTTATTACTCACCACCTGCTTACAGGTGAGTGCCGCGGGAAATGCCCAAACCATATCCATCTCGCAGCGGAATACTTCGCTGGAAAGGGTTTTCAAAGAAATCCACCGGAAAACAGGATACCAGTTCTTTTACCAGGACGAATTATTACAGCAGGCAAAAAAATTCGATATCAATGTAAAAGATGCATCTGTTGAGCAGGTACTTGAAATATGTTTCAGGGACCAGCCCCTGAATTTTACCATTACAGAAAAAACAATCATTATTAAAAGAAAAGAAGAAATAAAAACTCCCAATGCCGCTCCTCCCCCTGCCATCATCGTTAAAGGAAAAGTAAAAGATGAGAATGGTAAGCCACTCGCCGGCGTATCGGTTTCAGTTACAGGTGGAAAAGCAGGCGTGAGCACAGATGAAGGAGGAAATTTTTCAATTGCTGTTCCAGAAAATGCGGAATTAAGTTTTAGCTATGTAGGCTATAAAACAGTTACCATGCCTGTTAAGGGCAATACCAGCATCGACATTGTATTGACTGCCGAGGTATCATCTTTAAATGATGTGGTAGTGGTGGGTTATGGAACACAAAAAAAGCTATCTGTTGTAGGAGCCATCACTTCAATCGGCACCGCTGAACTGAGGCAAAGTCCGACGACCAATTTATCAAATGCTTTAGCCGGCAGAATGGCCGGTTTGATGGTAAACCAGTTTATTGGCGGAGAGCCGGGTGTTGACCAGAGTGAAGTTTTTATCCGCGGTATCTCAACTTACAATTCCGGGAACAATGCCCAAAAGCCAATCATTATGGTTGATGGGATCGAAAGGGATTTTCAATACCTTAATCCCGAAGAGGTAGAAACATTTTCTATCTTAAAAGATGCATCAGCAACAGCTGTGTATGGAGTAAGGGGCGCTAATGGTGTAATTTTAGTCACTACCCGCAGGGGCAGGGTGATGGATAAAGCCAATGTTACTTTTAAAGCGGCAACAGGTGTGTCCTCCGCAGTTAAATATCCTGAATACCTTGGATCTGCTGATTATGGAATGCTTTATAACGAAGCCAGGTTAAATGACAACCCCAATACATCCTCTGCTCTTTTTACCCAGGCACAGATTGAAAATTATAGAAAAGCAAAAGGAGATAATTCAGATGGGTTGGGATATAATGTAAACCTTTTTGATTATGCTTTCAAACCGAGTATGCAACAGGATTACAGCCTCAACATCCAGGGCGGTACAAAAACAGTTAAGTACTTTGTCTTAGCCGGTTATATGAACCAGAACGGTAACTATAAGCATACAGATGAGAGTGCCAACAACACCAACGCGGTTTTTAAAAGGTATAATTTCAGATCAAATATTGATATAAATATTACGGACAATTTTTATGCAAAGCTAAGCCTGGGCGGTCGTATTCAGAACAGGATAGCTCCCGGCACCACCGCTGCAAGGGTCATCAATATTGCAAATACACAACCTTCTATCTACCCTGTGATATTGGAAAACAATGATAATCCGGCAAACAAAGCTTATATCGCCAAACATCCCGAGGGGCTGCTTTTTGGAACGCAGTTGTACCGGTACAATATGCTGGGCGAACTGGCTTATTCCGGATTCCTGAATGAATACAAAACATTTATGGATGGAAGCTTTGCGCTTGGGCACAAACTTGATTTTATCACAAAAGGATTGACCGTTGATATTCAGTTTTCTTATGATATCCAGGCGGGTAATACCGTAGACCGAACCATTCCGCATGAAACAGAGGGTTACAGGGAGTATGGCGGGTATGCAACCTTTTACCCCAAAGATGGTGTTGATGTGTTTATGAATGGCGGGCATTATACCGGCGCCTATGTTTCGCCACGCCGTGTAGATAATAATACCATGAACAATGGATATAATGCTTCCACTCCCCCGCCTCAGCGTAAAAACAATGTACAGGCATCCCTGAATTATGCACGGGCTTTTGGCCGTCATAATGTTACTGCGCTTTTGTTGGGCAATCAACAAAAACGTACCTACCAGAACGATGTACCATTTGCCAACCAGGGCGTGGCATTTCGTACAACTTATAATTATGATGAAAGATACTTTTTTGAAATAAATGCAGCCTATAATGGCTCCGAAAATTTTGCCAAGGGACGACGCTATGGCCTTTTTCCGGCAGTGGCTGCAGGCTGGGTGCTGACCAATGAAGCTTTTATGAAGAAGTGGTCTTTTATAGATTACCTGAAGATCAGGGGTTCTTATGGTCTTGTAGGAAGCGACCAGCTTCCGGGACTGGCAGCCGACCCCAATACACCAAACAGGTTTGGCTACCTCCAGTTTTTTAATGTAAACGGCGACACTTACAATTTGGGAACCGATCTCAATTCGGGCGTGCCGGCCAATGTATATGAAGGTGCGCTGGCCAACCCCTTATTAACCTGGGAAAAAGCAAAAAAATCTAATATTGGTATTGAACTCAGAACAGTAAAAAACAGGTTGAGTATTACCGCTGACGTTTTCTTTGAACATCGTTACGATATACTTACACAACCCGGATTCAACGGGTCCAGGAACCTGTCTGCTGTAGTAGGACAAAGCGCTCCCCAGTTAAATCTTGGTATTGTTGACAATAAAGGAATTGACCTGGAAATTGGCTGGACCGACAATATCGGTAAAAATTTCAGTTATTATATCCGGCCCAATTTTTCCTTTGCCCGTAATAAGATCATTTTCATGAACGAAGTAGATCGTATTGCACCAGATGGTAAAGGGGTATCTTATGCTGCACGCACCGGTAAACGTATTAATGAACAATTTGATTATATATTTGATCATTTTGTGGCCAACCAGGCTGAAGCCGATAAATTAAATGCCGCTGTTTATCAGAAATGGGGCAAGGTAATTCCGGGCGATGTTGTCTACAGGGATCAAAACGGCGATGGCCAGATTACAGACCAGGAAGACCGGGTAGCAACAGGAAATCCCCGTAACCCGGAAATACAGTTTGGTATTCCATTGGGCGCATCTTATAAAGGGTTTGATATAAGTTTTTTATTACAGGGAGCTGCGCAGACCAGCATCCAGTTAATAGATGCTGCGGCATATGATTTTCCTACATACGGGCAGGATATTATTGGCCGGGTAAAGTTCATGCATTTAGAACGCTGGACGCCTGCTACTGCAGCCACTGCCACTTACCCTGCATTGCATTATGGCACTTATTTGAATAATAAAAACCCAAACAGCTCATTGTTTCTTGCCGACGCCTCTTACATAAGGCTGAAAAGCGTAGAATTTGGGTATACCATTCCCGCTACTGTTTTGAAAAAATTTGGTTTCACAAAGACCCGCTTTTATGCACAGGCCCTGAATCTTTTAACCTGGGATAAACTAAAGAGATTTGATATTGATCCTGAAACAAATACAGCAGGCGACTGGTACCCTATTCAGAAGGTTATCAATTTTGGTGTTTACGTAACATTTTAATCAGCTAATCATGAAACAGAGAAAATATCTTTTCTTACTTATAGTTTTGGGTTTTATATTGCTATCCACTTCCTGCAAAAAATTCCTGGACAGATCCCCGGATAATAAAGTGGATGAAGCAACTGTTTTCACCAATTGGGATAAGGTAAACGGCGAGGCAAATAAGTTGTACAGGGAAATGCGTGACCGCGACCGTGGCATTGTGGGCCTGCAGGATTTTTCCATATCTGGTATCACCGATGAATGTAAGGGAACCCAGGTAGAACAGGGCATTCCCGATCAATTCAATTTCGGCAGCTTTGGCCCTTCCATTGGGATGCCCAGTAAGGCCAATGGAATGTATTGGGCTGATTTTTATGGTTCGATCCGTAAAGCGAATGTATTTCTTACAGGAGTAGAAAAATACAAATCACCGGATAACCCGTTACAGCCCGGCGATTTAAAAAACCGTGTTGCAGAAGCGCATTTTCTCCGTGCATACTTTCACTGGCTGGCGGCACGCTGGTATGGCGATATCGTTTATATGGATTATGTCCCTGATTTAGCAGCCAATGAGCAATTTGTTCGTCAGCCCTGGCCCGATTTTCTCAAAAAGATCCTGGTGGATCTTGATTTTGCCATTGCGCAATTACCTGCCCGGCACCTGGATATTGAATTTGGAAGGATAGATAAAGGTGCGGCGCTGGCATTAAAAGCGATCGTTCTTTATATGAACGCCAGCCCGATGTATAATGGCGGAAAGCTCCCGGGCAACGACACCCGGGCCGGCAAAGAAACATATGCAGGTTATGACAAAGAAAAATGGAAGCTGGCTGCAGATGCCGCCAAAGCTTTAATGACCAGTACCAATAACGGTGCGCCGCGTTATAGTCTTTATACCGGCAAGGGCAGTGATTTCCAGGCTGAGAGTAACGATAAGGTATATGCGAGAATAAAGCAGATTTATATTGACCAGGCTGCTATTCAAAATGAATGGATCCTGATAATGACAAATAATAAAGCCGAATCATGGCAGGGTGATCATATACCGCCATCATATGGTGGCGGATCACGCCTGCAACCCCTGCAGGAGCAGGTAGACGAATATGAATTTATAGGCAACGATGGGTATGGATATGCAACTTACGACCCGCAGGCTACACTAAAAGGTTGGAATGAAAACCAGCCTTACGAAAAACGTGATCCGCGTTTTTATTCAGATGTCATGTACCATGGTGCTACTTACCAGGCAAAGATCATTAATACTGCTACCGGTGCCGATAAAATTGGTGCAAGTAATGCTAGCTCTACCGGCTATTATTTGCGGAAATTTTATCATGAAGACTGGAAAAGAAGTGGAAACTGGCCGCTGCATTTTCCCATGATTCGCCTTCCGGAAATTCAATTAATCTATTGCGAGGCAATGAACCAGTACAGCGGGCCCAGCGCGGAAATATATACTATTTTAAATGCCCTGCGTGCCCGATCTTTCATGGCACCGGTTCCGCCCGGCTTAGACGCCAGTGCACTTCATAAATACATTCAAAGAGAACGCCGTGTGGAGCTTTTTTATGAGAACAAGCGCTATTTCTATGCCCGTTGGAACCTGGAACCGGATTCAGGTATTGAACTTGCGCAGGAAGCGGCTGCCAAAGCTTCCCCTACGCCTGATTTGGTTTGGCCCTACCCCCGAACCCAGAGAGCTGCTCATGGCATGAGGCCGGTTGCAGATCCTGCCGGAACAATGGTGGTTGCCGGTGTAAATTATAAAATGCAAAGGTTTAAACTGGAGGACAGGGTTTTCACTTCCAAAAATTATTTCTTTCCATTGGTTTCAAGTGAGATTTCCAATGCGCCATCATTAAAACAAAGTCCTAACTGGTAATAGATCAGGGAGAGACGGATCAATAAAAACGTATTAATAAAAACGCCCCGCAATGCAGGGCGTTTTTATTAAATATTATTTATGTTACTGCTATTAATTAAACAGGTAACGTATACCAAACTGCATCTGCCAGCGGGAAGTGATACCGGTATTGTAGGTATAACTGTTGGTACGCGGTGCAAAGCTGGTTGTAGATCCGGCATCCTGGTAAGGAAAAGAATACAGTGGTGTTTTACCATCTGCAGCAAGACCTTCAAAGGTTAAAAGCTGGAAGCCCGATGCATTGCTGCTAAGCGTGGGTGTTTTTACCAGGCCCCAGTTCCTGTTCAGGAAATTGCCCACGTTCAGCACATCCAGCGAAAGTTTTAGTGTATGTTTATTTCTATCAGCATTCTTGCCTGTAAAGAAATAAATGTCCTGCGTAATGTTCATGTCCAATTTTTTGAAGAAAGGCATTACAACAGCATTTGCTTCGGCGTACTGACCACGGTGGAAATTCAGGTAATGATCTTGCTTGATAAAATTATCCAGTTGCGTCCACGCCTGGGCGGAGGTTCTTGGATCAGCTGTAGTACCTGTTGTTGAACCGGTATGTGTATTTGCATTGTATGACCCGGCAGCTATCAGTGAAATTTCACTGGCTGATTTTGGAACATAGACCAGGTCATTTGTATTTCCATCTCCATTCAGGTCATTGGCATAAATATAAGAAGTAACGCCTGCAGGTGCAGCTTCAAACACCAATCCGATTGAAGTAGCAAAATGTTTAGCATATTCAAAGCGGTAAGATGCAAACGCAATTACACGGTGTGGCTGATAATATGAAGCATATGCCATGTTATCTCCATTGGGGTCTGTATTACTTACAGCCCTTGCACTCCATAAAGACGAGGCGGTGCTGCCACCTTCCGCAATATTCTTGGCCTTGCTGAAAGTATAGGCAACGCTGGCAAACAGGTTCTTAAATGTCTTTTCCAGTCTTGCCGTAGCTGTGTAAGCATATCCTTTTTTAGAGTTTTTCATTAAAATAGCCGTGCCTAAGGTTGGATCAGCAACCGTGTTATTCTCAAACCTTGATGTATACTGGGCGGTAAGGACCGAAGGTTTGTTATAATAGTATTTGTTGCTTTTGTAGCTGGCGTAATTTTCAGGTACCGTATTGGCGCCGTTAAATATTGTATACCTCGTCCGGGTATCAGTTCCGGCAAGGGCAAAGCCATTTGTTTCATTAAGATTAAGATTCGAGTAATATACTGAGTTGATATCTTTTGAATAACTTCCCTCGAGCGTCACGCTCCAGTCATTACCTAATTTTTTATCAAAAGCCAGGTTGGTTTTTACTACAGTAGGGTATTTAAAGTTATTATCAACAAGTGCTGTACTGTAACTTGTGTTGGGAACACCTGCTGGTGGTCTTGGAATGTTTGTATTGAACGCAGTTCCCGTTCCCGGTATAATAGGACCATTATTATTGGTCACAGGTGGTATGCCTGCAGTAGGCGGCGTTCCAATTGTCTGTACCGCACCAAACTGAATACCATTGTTACTTGCCTGGTTGCTTATCCATACAAAAGGAGGAGGGCCTGAGAAAATACCTGCACCGCCCCTCATTTGGAAGCTTTTATTGCCAAGCACGTCCCAATTGAAGCCAAGTCTGGGGGAAACGATTACTGCATTACCAGGGGCTTTGCCAATATTGTAGGTTTGACCATCTTTGAAAGGCAATGCGTCAAAATAAGGATTGTCTGTAAAATCCTGTTTGAAAATGGTCATATCAACCCGGAGACCGTATGTAACAGTAAAGTCTTTGCTTACTCTCCATTTATCCTGTGCAAAGAAACCCAACTCTGTAGAACCTGCAAATGCAAAAGGGAAAGAGCCATCTTTTAAAGCAGAATACTGCAGGTAATAGTTTCTTGAATTGGCAGCGCCGCCAATTAGACTATTCCTGAAATCGTTCAGAGAATTAAATTGATATACGCCCTGGTAGCCTGGCGCAAAAGCATTCTTGTATTTCCTGTAATAATCCTGTGTGCCAAATGTAAGTTCGTGTGCACCTTTATATAATTTGAAAATATCAGAGAACTGGAATACATCGGTATTCAGCAGGTTATTATAGGTATACATTTCATACCCGAAAGATGTAAAGATATTTCCCGCGCCATCCAGAATGTCTACAAAAGGCATTGTTTGAGAGTTGGAGTGCTGTGAGCGAAAATCCCTCAATGCAGTATACCCAACCTGCAGTTTATTCGAAGCCTTATTGCTGATCCTCGTATTCAGTTCTGCAATGAGAATATTGAAATTATTGTTTATCCTGTAACCGGAAGAATAAAACGGCATCGCGGTATTGTTAGAGGCACCCGAACCGCTTGTTACCAGTGATGTGCCGTTGTTGGGCCTGCTTCCGCTGGGGAACTGGTCTGCATAAGACTTCAGGTAATTATACTTCACAGAAAGCGTATTGTTTTTGTTGATGTTGAAGTCGAGCTTGGCTGTTATTTTATCACTATTAGTGGTGAAATTATATCCTTCAAATGCACCGGGGTTGTAACCATCGGCATATTTATCCAGTAATCCAATCAGTGCATTCAGTGAATCCCTGTTTGCCCTTGAAACGCTACCAGTTACAGCAGGATGACCGGCATCTGATGCAGTGTAACTGGTTGCAGGTACTTGCTGTCTTACCTGTTCGCCGCTTATAAAAAAGAAAAGTTTATTTTTAATGATGGGCCCGCCAACAGTAAAACCGCGGAGATTGAAACTGAGCGGCGTCTTTACAACATCTACATTATCTACATGGTAGCCCTGTGTGCCTGCACCTTTCAGGGCAGTATACACAGATCCTTTAAACTGGTTGGTTCCGCTGCGGGTAACCGAATTAATACCTGCACCGGTAAAACCACCCTGCGTTACATCATAGGGTGATGTGCTCACTTGTATTTGTTCTATTGCCTCCAGGCTAATAGGTTGCGAATTTGTTTGTCCACCCAGGGTTCCCGATAAACCAAATGAGTTATTAAAATTGGCCCCGTCTACAGTCAGGTTATTATACTGGCTGCTGCGTCCACCGAAACTTTGTCCAAATGAAGTGGATGAGGCAGTTGGTTCCAGTTTCGCAAAATCCTGCAGGGAACGGCTGACAGAAGGCAATCTTTCAATCTGCGATCTGCTGATAATTTCCTGACTGCCGGTATGACTGTTATTAAAAACTTTATCAACCCTTCTTGTTGCCACTACAACTTCAGTAAGTGTAGTGGAAGCAGCTGTTAATTTAAAATCGGCTTTAAACTCCTGGCCCAGTAAAAGGGTCACGTTATCCTGTTTGTCTTCCTGGAATCCCACATAAGTTATTTTAACTTCATAAGGCCCTCCAATACGCAGGTTGGGAAGATTATACCGGCCGTCTTTGCGTGTAGTGGTACTGTATTTTGTACCGGTAGGCTGATGGGTGGCTACTACAGTGGCACCGGCCAGCGCTGCGCCTTTATCATCTGTAACGATACCCTGTATTTCCGAGGTGGTTTCCTGTGCATAACCCGTTACTGACTTGCAAACAATCATTAGCAGTGCAGCAATAAATAAGACTACTCTTCTCATATTCATATTTGTTTTGGTGTGTGTTATAAACAAAAGATCATACTGTTTTCATTGCTGAAAACGATTATAAGATATAGTTTGATTTTTCGGAAAGGATTAGTAGCAATAAACGAGCAGGGAAAGCAATCGGGGTAATTTTATTAATTCAGCGGGTAAATAGGCTGCATCTAAAATGACTTGCGAAAATAAGGATAATCTTTACAGACCTGCAAATGTTCCATAAAATCATTTCACATATTATTAACAGCACCCCTCTTTCTGTTTTCCATCGCAAAGATGGTAACAGAACTGTTTGATAGTCTTCGGCAAACGTTATGAAATTATTACTTTATAGCCTGCATAAGGACGACCTGGTACAGTGCAATCCAATAAGCAAGCAGCCATCGTATTTTACACGATGGCTGCTTGCTTTAGATCAATATATTTGAATAAATTAAATATCAAATTACCGGTTGCCTAAAAAAGGTATTTAACACCCAGCTGTATACCCCAGGTGGTAGATGTAGAGCTCACATTAATATAAGGCTGTCTTATCAGATCGTTGTTAAATGTGGACATCTGGTAAGTAGGTACACCATTGACTACAGGATTAACGAGCTTAAGCGGGTTGTTTACAATCAACAGCTTCCTGATACCCCAATTGTGGTTAAGCAGGTTTAGAAAATTAACAACAGATGCATTAAATATCAATGAATTCCTGTTCTTGCCGATATTGGTAAATAGTTCCTGCTGGAAATTGAAATCCACGCGATGGTAGAATGGATACCTGGCAGCATTTCTTTCAGAAGTTTGTCCCATATGATGACTCAGGTAATGATCTTTTGAAACTAATTGGAAAAATGCATCTGATTGTTGCTGTGCGGTAAATGCGGGCGTTGTACCGCTTGCAGGAAGGTTTACAAATTTAATTTCAGAAGGATCTTTTGGTATATACATCAGGTCGGCAGAATTACCATCCTGGTTGATATCTCCATTATAAATATAGCTGTACGTTCCCTGTGAAGATCCGTCATAGAAGAATGTGAAAGTAGAAGCCAGGTGTTTAAGGTATTCTACACGATACGACAGCGTAGCTACGATGCGGTGAGGAACTGAAAAACCTGAATAAGAAACCTGCTGATCATTCTGGGTTCCGGAAGTGGGGTTAGCACTCCATACCGAAGCCGCCTGGCTGCCCGGATTGGCAGTAACCTCGCTGGCATAAGTATAGGTATAGGCAAGTGAGCCATAAAATCCGTGAGAGAAGTTTTTAGTAACCAGCGCTGTTAACGCTATTGATCCACCCTTACCGGTATTTTCAAGTACAACTGCATTTGCAATACCGGCATTCAGCCTGCGCAATGTGTTGCTATTGGTGCTGAAGCGGCCACGCACATCGCCGGGACCCACATTCACTACCGTATCGGTTGCTTTCTGGTTGGCATTGCGCATAACCGCATTGTTAAGATCTTTTGTGTAAAGTGCTTCCAGTGTCAGGTTCCATCCATTACCCAATTGCTTTTCAATGGCAAAATTGGTACGCCAAATCTGTGGGAATTTAAAATTGGGATCAATCACCGCAAAACCACCACTGGGAGCTACAGTACCCGCGGTTTTAGGAAATATGGCAGGATCAAGCCCCGCTTTATAAAAAGGATTGTAGGCATGCGGGTCTTTATCAAACAGGAAGTTTTGAAGATTTGATGTAACCAGGGCACCAAAAGTGTACATACCACTGGTGCTGGGTGCATTGGTAAGGTAAACAAAGGGTATGCGCCCGGTAAATATGCCCGTACCGCCGCGTACAATCATGGTTTTATCGCCCTCTACATCCCAGCGAAAGCCGGCGCGGGGTGAAAACAACCATTTGGGTGTGGGCCATTTGCCATCATTGTAATTAGTAACATTGCCATTTTTGTCATAAAGGGGAAGCGCTGTAATGGCAGGGTTTTCCAGGGGTTGCTCAGGATAAATTGGCCTGTCTATACGCAAGCCATATGTTAACTTAAAACGGGGGTTAATATTCACCTCATCCTGCACGTACAAACCCAACTGGCCCACTTTCAGGTTGGCAGAAAATACAGCATCCTGGTCGGGAACCAGTGAATAGTTAATAGAGAATAATTTGGGGGCGCGGTTATTGGTAAAATCATCCAGGGATCCGTATACATAATAACCCTGTGATCCCGGCATAAACATATTGCCTACCCGCTGGTACTCATAGTTGGCGCCTGCAGTAACCGTATGTTTACCCGTAAAATAACTGAAATTGTCAGTTACGGTATACACATCATTAATGACCTGGTTGTTATTTCCATTAAACGGTTCGTTACCAAAACTGAGGTAATTATTCCTGCTGCCGGCGGTTTGTCCTAATATATCGGCAAAAGGAAAAACATCGCCATCGTGATCTTTAATAGAACTGATCTTGGTAATGGTGGCCAGCAACTGGTTGGCAAATTTGCCATGGAAATTACTGTTTAACTCAAATGAACCGGATCTTACTTTATCTATTGTTTTATAATTTGAATTATTAAAACCCAAAGCATTGAGGCCAAACCTCGATGATTGATAGGTAACAATACCAGCCTGGCCGCTGGCGCCATTGATACCACCACTCTGGCTGGCGATAGAATAGCCGGTATTCCTGAAATCACTGTATTTCAGTGTCAGCTTATGAGAATTGCTGATATTCCAGTCAAGTTTACCCAATACCTTGTAATTATCTGACGCAAAATTGGGGTAGTTATCATACGCACCAGGGTCAAAACCATATTTGCTGTTCAGGTAACTCGACAATTTTTTCATTGAATCTATGGGTACATTGGAAACCGTACCATTTTTAGAGCCACCGTTGGGTGAAAAAGTAACACCCGGCTGATCGGCTTTCTCAATTTCACCACTCAAAAAGAAGAATAATTTGTTTTTTATAATGGGCCCGCCGAAGGTTGCGCCATAAATTTTATTGCTGGTTTTTGCCGGTGAAGGCAGTTTGGTGCCTGCCACATTGGTACCATTATAACTCTGGTTGCGGTAAGAACCGTACACGCTCCCGTGAAAAGTATTGGTACCGCTTTTTGTAATAGCGCTTACTCCCGCTCCGGTAAAACCGGATTGTTTTACATCATAGGGAGAAATATTGACAGATATTTCTGAGAAAGCATCCAGGGCTATTGGGTTGCCGCCACCGGGCAGCAAATCACTTGACAAACCAAAATTATTATTGAGGTTGGCGCCATCTACGGTAACATTGTTCAGCCTGTTATCCCTTCCTGCAAAACTGGTTCCGTTTGACTGCGGGGTAATACGGGTAAAATCCGTAATGCTTCTTGTAATAGTAGGTAAAGTAGCCAGCATCCGGGGATTTATATTGGTTGTAGCCCCGTTTTTGTCTGCAGAAGAACGTCTCCTGCTGCCCGTAATGGTTACCGCTGCAAGATCAGTAATGGTGGTACTCATTTCAGCATTGATATTATAAGCATCGCCCAAAGTAAGCGTAATGTTTTCTGTAACCTGTGGCTTGTATCCCACAAAATTAATGGTTACTGTATAAGGGCCGCCTGAACGCAAACCCGGCAAATTAAATACACCTCCTTTCTTGGATATGGTTGCATATTTTGTACCGGATGGCTGGTGCACTGCTGTAACGGTAGCACCGGAAAGCGTCTCACCTTTGGTATCGGTTACAGTACCATTGATAGAGCTGGTTGTAACCTGGGCCTGCATAGTAGTAGAAATAGAAAGCGCAAGCAAAAATGTTAAGAACCCTGAGATTTTCTTAAGCATATAGTTTTGAGTTTATAGTTGTGCAAAGAAAAGCAATTTGAATGATTGTTAAAGCAAACATAATTGTTTCCGGAGAATAGGCAAAAACCGGCTGGTGAATGCTGCATAACTTGTTTATAGTTGTTGAAAATTTAATACAGTATTACTGCCCTCCCATATCATTTTTGCCAGGGGTAGGTTCATGATAGCTACCCTCTTTTCGGCCAGCAGGCGGCTGTTTCGCCGACCAGGTTTAAAATTTTAACACCCAACAGGGATATTTAAACATAAAGCTTGCAGCAATTGTTACTTTTGTATAAATTTTCACTTATATGCTGGATAGTATTGAGAGTGCCATAGCAGATATTAAGCTGGGCAAAC
>Ga0193753_10002297_pt1 | contig 15266 bp, 8 predicted proteins | sample H1c2metaG_FD_144925 | JGI IMG/M metagenome (GOLD analysis project Ga0193753, IMG submission 144925) | Soil microbial communities from a riparian zone of the East river system, Colorado, United States - H1c2 | ecosystem: Environmental > Terrestrial > Soil > Riparian zone | place: USA: East River... | reverse complement strand
GGCATTCCGTTCACATTTGCGTTATAAAGTTCATACAATTTTTTATTGTCGACATCCAGGGTCAATACATGGCTGTCACCGGTTCCGTAACCTTCTATGGGTGCGTCCAACGGTATCGGATATGGTCCGGCGTCACTTTCGTCACCATAGTTGTCGTCGTAATCGTCGCCCTTAAATGTAATAGTCACATTAGGTTGATCTTTGCAAACTACAACGAAGGGAATGCCTATCGGCGATCCCTCATAGAGCCCGCTTCCGAAGTCAGCTTTAACCCCGGGATTACCTTCCCCAATAAAATCGATGATAGCGTCCGAGCGACTGTCGATTTTTCCGGTAGCAATGGGTGTATTGATAGGATGATTGTCAGGGAACAAGGCTATTGTCTCTGCGTCAGCTAAGGCGGTAGTACACGCGGGCTCTGACGCAGGGTTGGGATCCGTTTCCTTCTCTTCACTGCAGTCTGAAAAAGACAACAGAACGATTATGCCTGTTAAAATATGCTTTGCCTGATAAATCATCATTTGAGCCCTCCTTTGCTTAAAAGGTCAACGGAACAGACGTTAACCTTTGGAGCCAATTTACCTTGATTTCATGTAGGCCTAAAAAAGTTTACCGACGTATAAGTCGCTCTGGCTCTCCTGGTATCTGTAGCTGTATATCTCTCGGCTCAATCCATTTATAAGTCAACTGAATGACGATCGGGCGGAAAATTTTTTGACATTAATTGCCGTGTGAAATTGTTCGCAGTATCATGCCATGGAGATTTTAAACTCCTTTTCCGAGGTTGGGTATCTCTTTCTGCAGAACGTCTATAGCCTTGGAAATTAAGTTGTAGATAGCATCCACTCTGATATTCATTACACCAACAATTTCTCTATAACTGAGATTGGCATAAAATTTTAAATAGATTGCTTCCCGCTGGCGCTTGGTGAGATTGCTGATAGCTTGCCTCAATGCCTCTTGCTGCTCTACGCTGTTCTGATCAGAAATAAGTTGGTCTTCCTTAGAATCCACTAGTTGTATGTCGGGTAGCGCGCTGACCTCCACCAGCGCAGTGCGGTGTCTGCTCTTATACCGTATAAGTTTTCGTTGTATACAAATCAGGAGATACGCCTTGACGGATATGGGCACAGTCAGGTTGAGTTTGTTATTCCATATCTCTACGAAAAGATCATGTATACAATCTTTAACCAAGCCGTTATCCCCCGAAATTTTTCTTCCGTATGAAATCAGCAATTTGAAGTACCTGTAGTATAAAGAGGCGAGCGCCTCCTTATCGCCATCCTGAAAAGCGATCCATACCTGCTCGTCAGAGGTTGTTGTATAGTTAGAAGCTTCCGTAGATACTGCCCCCATAACTTCCTCAGATTACACTCTTGTTTTGCTAAGACCTAATGAATTTCCGCACTTGTTGTCTGAAAATGATAAATGCGCCAGTTTATATTTCTATTCCTGGCAATCAAAAACAAAGCCATTACTTGTTTTTTCAGGTGTCACCATTAGCGAGACAATCGCTATGGGAGGTGAACTTGATAGTTATGTAATTGATCATCAGAACATTACGGGGAAGCGAACGCGGTAGTAAAGCAAATCATAGTTTGAAGCCTGATGAATGTCCTCTGCCAGGTCATCCAAATTCAATACACTTTAAACTCCAGCGAGAGGTTTCTGATCGGTCACGCTCGGAAAGAATTCCCCAATCTATCTCAGAATAGACAATTGATCTACAGGAAGGACTTGTGTTATTGGTGCATACTAATGCTGATCCCTATTGCGTGAGCGAGACGGAAAGAAAAATGGAGGATGCTTGTATAATACCGCTTAGATCTTCCACAACTCTCTTACGCACATCAATAAAATAGAAAAGTCCTGGAGCACAGGACTATTCTAACAATTTGACTTGTTACTATTTAATCACCTGTTGTATAACCCGGATTCTGGCTGCCCAGAATTTCAGCATCGTAGTCAGGGATCGGATACAAGTAATCGTCGTCGGAAACATTGCCGAGATTTTCAGGATGGTATTTCGTTGTTATTTCAACAAGCAATCTTTTTCGTATAATATCGTACCACCGGTCAAACTCCATGACCAGTTCAAATTCACGTTCCTCGATTACTGCCTTATCAAAGGCAGCTTTTGATAATCCAGCAAGATCTATCGCTGCACTCGGGGCATCCAGAGGGAGGTTATTCGCTCGTCTCCGCACCATATTAATTGCTTCATAGGCGTCAGCAGAAGGTCCCCCTTCAGCCATGTTTGCTGCTTCTGCATACATCATTAAGACATCGGCATAGCGTAAGATGGGCATATTGGCAGTGCTTGATTCTGCATCATACTCTTCCTGGGGTATGTAAGGCATAACATATTTACCAAGGAAGGGGCGTGCCTCATCAAAGTCCTGCCAGGGAACACCATCGTATTCGAGTATCAGGTAAGCATCCTGACGCGGTTCATCTGGGCGTGTAGCCAACCAGTTTTCAGCCCATAAGACATCAAGGCTGGCATCACCCCAGCCGTCCATTATCCCCGGCGTCCAAATCTGTGGGTCAGTAGCCTGATCATCCTCTGTCGAATTGTAGCTGAAGATGTTTTCAGGGCCATACTTATTTTCCGGATTAAACACTTCGAAGACATCTGGTATGAGGGAATATGTACCCTCATCTATTAGCGCTTTGGCTACGTCGCGTGCTTTTGCATAGTTTGCTGTTTCATTAAGTGGCGCAGTCGCCATGGTCAGATAGACTTTTGCGAGCAACGCTTGTGCCGCACCTCTGGAAGGTTTAGGACTTTGACCGGAAGGCAGGTTGTCAATTGCAAATTCCAAATCCTCAACGATGAACGCGTACACCTCGGCAATCGGAGTCCGAACTTTGATCGGATTGGTAACAGGGTCCGGTGTATTTTCGGTAATTAACGGAATATCGCCAAAAAGCCGGACGAGGGTAAAGTAGCTAAACGCGCGCAAGAATCTTGCTTCCCCAAGTAACGCGGGAATTTGACTTTGCTCATCACTATTGGTGATTGATCCTCCGGTAACTGCCTTCACCACCCCGTTAATGTTATTGAGCGCGATGTAGTGTTGATTCCAAAGATCTGTGCCAAAGCCGTTGCCTATATTGAGGTCACCGTCATTCAGCACATCGTCATGAATGAAATTGCCGTATCCATATGAATAATTTGAACACCATTCACACCAGAGGGCATTCAGCGAAGCTCCCAGAGCGGCCTCAGCTTGCGCGACGGTCGTATTAAAATTGCCAGGATATACAAAACCTTTAGGGTTTTCGTCGAGATCCTGACAGGCTACGAGGCTGCCCAGTAGGAGGACCGCCAGATAACTTTTTATGCTGTAACTATTTTTCATAGCTGTTAGATTTTAAAATGTTAAGTCGATGCCAAAAATGATTGATCGCGCAGTTGGATAACCACCAAAATCAAGACCCAATCTGGCATCGTTGGAGTTAAATGAACTGACTTCAGGATCATATCCATTATACTTGGTTATGGTAAAAACATTGGACGCCGTAGCATACGTTCGTAGCTTGCTTAAACCCATCTTACTAACAATCGTTCTTGGGATTGTGTAAGCCAGCGTAATATTCTTCAACCGGATATAGGATCCGTTTTCAACCCAACGGCTAACACGCGTGTCAATCCCGGAAACTGTGCTCGTCAGGCCAGCTGCCTTGCGATCACTTTGTGAGATAAAAGCCGGGACATCCGTATCCTGATTTGCCGTTGTCCAACGGTCAAGCATGGCGGAGCTGGTTCCTTCTGAATCCCCGGGACGCTCCAATCGTATCTCGTTAACGTTGAATATATCATTTCCTTTAACACCCTGAATGAGGAACATCAGGTCAAAATTCTTATACGAAAATCTGTTGTTCCAACCGTACATAAAATCCGGTAGGGCTTGTCCGATTATGGTAAGGTCATCCCTATTAATCTCGCCGTCATTATTAATATCTCTATACTTAATATCACCCGGCAATTGTCCAAAGGCTGCGGCTTTATCCTGCTCTGAGGTACTCCATGTTCCCTCTGTTATCCAGCCAGTCATTTCACCAAAAGGACGGCCTGGTTTTAAGTAGAGCAAGGCCGTGTTATTGTTCGTGCTGAATCCATAACCCGCCCCTGGTGTCGTTCGGAAAGGAAGGCTTTCCAACCCACCTAAGTCAAGCACTTCACTCTTGTTGCCGGAAATATTAAAACTTGTGTTCCACTTGAAATCACCGATGATTGGATCGCCACCAATGGTTAATTCAATACCCTTGTTTCCAACAGACCCTACGTTATCGATAATACTGCTGAATCCGGTATAAGTCGGAAGCTGACGGCTCAGAAGCAAGTCTTCTGTAGTCTTTACATAATAATCAAAGGTAGCCGTTAAGCGGCCATTCAGTAATCCAAGGTCAACGCCAATATCAGTTTGTGTGGTTGTCTCCCATTTTAAGTTGGGATTTGCGGCCCGGTTAATGCCATAGCCAACATTTGTTGAGGAGCCACCCTCAAAAGGATAATTGTTTTCAGTGGATGTAAGAGAAGCCAATGTAGCATACGGGCTGATGGCCTGATTTCCAGTTATACCCCAGCTTCCACGGATCTTAAAGTCATTGAACCACCCAAGATCCTTGATAAAACTTTCTTCTGAAACTTTCCATGCGGCTGAAACCGATGGGAAGTAACCCCACTTGTTGTTTGCTCCAAAAACAGAAGAACCATCGGCACGGTAACTTGCTGTCAATAGATATTTCTCACCAAACGAATAATTAACACGACCGAGGTAAGAATTGATTACACGCTTGGTATTGAAAGACGATGCAACAAGTGAGGTAGCGCCACCTAAGTCATCAATCCCAGCGGCGTCTACAAGGAAACCACTTGCAATTACGGTCGATCCTCTGTTTATCTCAACCTGCTGCTCAGCAACAGCAGTTATTGTTAAATGATGTACGTTAATATGCTTATCATACGTTAGGATGTTGGAGTTTTGGTAACGGGAATACTGGCTTGCATCAATCGATCCCTGCCCCTCTCTTTGAAACCCTTCTCTTGTTTTTCGATTTAGATATCTGTAATTATTTCGGTTTGCAGTCACTGCACCACCAGTAATCCTGAAAGTAAAGTCTTTTAGAAACTTAAATTGAACAAATGCATTTACGTTATTTCGCAAAGTGCCATTGTCCGTTACAGGCTCTTTTGCGCTGGCTAAAGGATTCCACATTCCAGGCTCTCCGTAGTTGGAGGGATGTACATTATAATTACCAAACTCATCATAAACTGGTATCGTAGCGGCCCAACGTGGTGCAACACTGGTTGTGTATCCCAGGGCATCGACGTTTCCTGCACCATCAAAAAATGGAGGCGCATTTCCAGTTTCTTTTATTCCTGCCCAACTCAATCCAAAACTTGACCATTTATTAATATCCATATTGACGTTAGCCCGCAATGAAAAACGTTTGAAGGATGAATTGAGGAGAATTCCCTTTTGGTCCAAATAACCTCCAGAAACCAGATACTGAGTATTATCGGATCCGCCACTGAGGGATAATTGATGATTTTGTATAGGCGCCGTTTCGTATATCTCTTCTTGCCAGTCGGTTCCTCCGTTCTTGTCGAAGGCGGCAACTTCCTGATCTGTAAAGATCGGCGTAGGAACAATGATAACATTGCCAGGCATATTTTGAGATGCTTTGTAGGCATTCGCAGTTCGCGCAAAATCTCCCGCATTCATGACGTCCAACTTCTTCCGTAGTTGCTGTACTCCAACAGTATAGGTGTAACTAACTACCGGAGCCCCTTTCTTACCTTTCTTCGTAGTGATCAGGATTACTCCATTTGCCCCTTGTGAACCATATATCGCTGTGGCCGATGCATCTTTTAGAATTTCCATCGACTCGACGTCATTCGGATTTAAAGAATTAATGTCGCCACCCTGGAGACCATCTATCACAATCAAGGGAGCGTTGCTTCCATTGATTGAGTTCATTCCCCGAATGCGAATTGTAGTAGGACCACCAGGCACACCGCTTGGACTTAGCACCATTACTCCAGCCGCCCTTCCCTGTAGCGCCTGGTCAACCCGTTGCGTTGGAAGCTGTACAATGTCTTCACCCTTTACCGAGGTGATCGCTCCAGTCAAATCGCTTTTGCGTTGCTCTCCATATCCCACAACCACAACCTCTGACAACGTGCTGAGGTCCGTCTGAAGGGTAACATTAATAACGGATTGGTTTCCGATCTGGATTTCTGTAGAAGCGTAGCCGATATAAGAGACTACCAGTACATCTGCATTGTCGGGCACGGATAGCGAATAATGTCCATCAGAATCTGTGGTCGTACCGATCGTTGTTCCTTTGACCACAACGTTAGCGCCGGGTAAAGGCTCAGATGTATCATCAACAACCCTTCCAGAAACGATCTTTTCGATAGCTATGGCATAAGCGCTTGTCAAATTGCTTTTGCCTTTCTCGCGCGACGTCTTATCTCCCGAGGCTGTCACGTCGTGAACTGGCGCCGCGAAATAAATTACACTAAGCAGCATACACCAGTATGCTTTAGAATTCTTCAGTAGTGATTTATTCATACTTTTATTAGGTTATAGTAATGTCATAAGGATACTTATTCGCCTGTTTTAAATCTGAGTCCGTAATCGCTTACGTTCACGCTGTTGCTGATCTTTGCCCAAACTTCTTTCAGGTCTTCACGCGAAACGTCGTCGTTCAACGCCGACCTCAATTGTTGCACGATAGCTCGCGCTTCACCTACATTGGTTTTCTTTTCAGAATGCTCATTCCACCAGTTGAGCCTGGCGTCTTCGGCGATACAATGTCCTTCGATAACCCAATCTAGAAAAGATTCATCCAATAAAAGGTTCTTAACAGAATATTTAAGGAAGTTGCTTTTGGGCATTAAATGTGAACGTCCGTTTAATAAAAGAGCACCTTCGACCAGGTTTCTCATGGAAATTGGAAAGTTTTTTGTGTCGACGGGAAAGAAATGCGTACCGAAACCATACCGCAACCTGGACCCTAAGCCGCGTGAGAAGTAAAAAAAGGAGCAACTGTGTTTACTCCATGGTGTATTTGACTCAGTGGATTGGCGGTGGGTCAATGATATCCTCTGCGGCCAACGCATCCCCGGCGGCAGGCCCATACCATACCCCTCCCCCAAAGGTCAGTATGAATACTTTTCCGGAATCCTCAGGATCCATCTCGACACGCCTACCCCATTTAAAGTTGTAGCCGGGAATACGTTCCCAAGATTTGGCATCAAGTGATCTGTATGCGGAGCCAGTAAAGCCACAGGCGTAAAACGTTTTAATCCGAGGATCGTACGTGATATCGTGAATGTGCTGATCCTGGGTTAGCACTGAAACCCAGGATTTGCCGTCGTCATCCGACACAAAAATACCGCCACCGATATCCGGAGAAAAATGACCCGGCGTTACCCTTCCCCAGGCGGACATAATCAGCCTACCTGGATGTTCCGGATCAAGAGCAAGGCCCATAGGCGCATTGGTCGATGGCGGCAGAGGGATCTTTTCCCATGTTTCGGCACCATCTTGCGATCGATAGAGTGCGCCATCAAATTCGTTTCCGATGCTTCCATCATCACTCCGGCGGTTTACGATAAGGAAAAGAACTCCATCTGATTCCCGCCTTATAACTCGCCACGCGAAAGGCTCCTTCCCGGTAATTCCGTCATTCTTTTGTTGCCAGGTCTTACCTCCATCCGTAGACTTATAGACACCTTTTCCAAAAGCACACGCATACAATGTTCTCGAGGATTTATCGCTGGATGGATCAATAAGGATATGAGTCATGGCACCTTCGCCGATCTGCGCGCTGACAGGCTTCCAGGTTTTTCCACCATCCAACGTTTCGACTATGCCTCCATTAAAATCGGAAACTTTGTTTCGCCGCCACATTTTCGGCCGGGGCAAATCGTGAATACCGCTCATTGCCGCCCAGGCCTTACCCTTTACTTCCGGATCAAAGGCGAGCCAATAAGTGCTGTTGAGCCAACCTTTCGGAATTCCATTTTCCTTCGTCGCACTAGACCAGCTTTCAGTCCTGTCGTGGCTTTCCATCAACCCAACATCGGTATTAGTGATGAATACGTGATTTTTATCAAAAGGGTCAAATACGACTCCATAGCTGCATGTCACTTGGATACCACGCGAAATCCATCCCCCTGCTGTTTTCTTTTTGGTGTATACCTGCGTCCAACTGGCACCTCCATCTTCGGTCTTGATGACTCGCCCAAAATCTGTCGTGTAGCATACATCGGGGTTCACGGCCGATACAGCAATTGAAAACGGATTCTCTCCCCAGGTAGGACCATACCGTTCATTGATCCATCCACCTTCCATGTTGGCAGCATGCCTGTCTCCACCCCCTCTGACCAATTTGTCCTTCCATACCAGCGTCCAGGTCATGCCGTAGTCCATGCTCTTCGCCACTCCAATACAAGTTGTATCCCGACCTACCTGGAGATTAGCATAAGACACATAAACAACTTCTGGGTGTAACGCGCTGGTTGCAATACTTCTCCATTCGGGTACAGGCATATTCTTAGCTGCCATGTTTACCAAACCAGCCTGCCTATTTTGCCATGTAGCACCACCGTTGTCCGTGAAGTATATTCCCGATTGGTCGCCCTTCGGGTTAAAATATGATTTGCCGGAAGTCGCATAGATGATGAATGCATTTTTGGAAGGGTCATTCCCACCTGCAAATTCCGTCATGGTGTTTACGCCCTTTGGTGCGTTGTTAATCGTCCAGGCCCCACCTTTTCTCACCGTGACAGATTGTTTTCCCGTGATATAAATGTTTCTGCGTTCTTTTGGCGAGCGAGGATCAACATAAACATTCATCGCTTCCTCTTGCAATTCTTTCTCCTTACTCCAATGCGATCCACCGTCATCCGATACATAAAACGCACTTGCTTTGCTAATTCGAATTGTGGCGTATAGCTGTCTGGAATTTTCGGGGTCCACTGCTAGCGCGGTCACGTTTCGCTGAGTACTGTCTTTGGTCACCATGACTTCATCAGCGTGATCTCCTTTCGCTACAATTCCTGTCACATCTGCTGGCGCGGGATAGAGCAGTTCCCATGTATTGCCAGCGTCGGTACTTTTAAACAACCCACCTGAATGATTCCTCACCAAGGCATACAGTACCATTGAATCCAGTGGATCAAAAATATAGCTGTGAATAACACCGTGAAGCGTGAACATCCGCCAGGACAATCCACCATTTGTCGTACTGTATGACCCCGTCATATCACAACTGACAAAGGCACGATTGTAATTGTGTGGACTTATTGCAGGGTAAAATGTTGCTCCGCCGCCTCCGAATCCAATAAATCCCCAGGCATCGTTTCTTCCATTGGGATTGGCTGTCTTCAATTGATCTGATATAGCATTAGTGGATGGTGATTGACAGCCCATTGTTATGACGCAGGCAATAAACAGTACAGTCCCGGATATAGACCTTTTTTGATGATGGCTGTTTAGAATTCCCATCTTTTGCGCCATTTTCTTATTCGGTTAATGGTTTGCCATGAAGTACACTGGATCCAAACGTGGTGATGTAGACTTTTTCAGGATCATTGCTGTCGACGATAACACGTTGGCCCCAATGAAAATCGTATCCTCTAATCTTCTTCCACGTCTTGCCACGGTCGTCACTTTTAAAGGCGGCCTGATTGAATGTGTTACAATAAAGTCTACCAGGATGATAAGGATCAGCTGTAACATCATACACATATTGTTCCTTATCAAAAATGGAAGTCCATGTTCTGCCCCCGTCTTCCGATAAGAAGATTCCACCCGGCATATCAATATTTTCATTTCCTCCGGTTGCACGTGTTACCTCGCTTCCCACAAGATCGCTCAATCGGATGTCAGCCCAGCAAGCCAGGTAAATGCGATCCGGATTTTCAGGATCAACCGTGATTCCATTGGGAAACAAAGGCCCGCTACTGACGTCCAGCTTTGTCCACGTCTCTGCACCGTCCGATGATTTGTAAACAGCACCTGAATAATATTCGCGCCCTTTCCTTCCATCCTTATGCATCGGCGTGGCGCTGACGGTGGCAAACAAATTTCCGTTATCAGCTAGCGTCAGTTCAAAGACGCACGTATTGGCCCCGATGCCATCATTTTTGAGCGTCCAGTTTTTTCCGTCGTCGGTGGATTTGAATATTCCTTTGCCATAGATACTTGTGTACAGCGTGCGTTTCTCAGCAGGTGACTTGGTATCGAGCACTATGCTGGTAGCAGGAGCGTCAGATCCCATGCCATCGCTGGTGGGCTTCCAGGTTTTTCCCCCGTTCAAGGAGACACATACGCCTCCCCTCGCTTTTTGTTTCCAGGCTGGATTGCGGGTCATTTTCCCTCTTGGAAAATCGTGCATGCCAGACCATACCGACCATACCTTGTCTTTTACATCCGGGTCAAAGACCAAGTCATAACAAGTGTTGATCCATTCGGCGGGTACACCTTCGGCGGCGCGCACCCAACTTTTACCACGATTAAAAGAATGATGATAGCCGATGTCAGTATAACTAATAGCAATATGATTACTGTCGAAGGGGTCGAAGTGAACGCTATATGCAGTCGTTACATCAATACCCCGGCTTATGTAAGTTCTGTCGGGCTGCTCCTCGCTATAAATTTCATTCCATGTTTTTCCTCCGTCCATGGTTTTCATGGTGCGATACCAGTCAGTTACGATGGCCACATTTCCGTCTTTCGGATATACGCCGACATCCATCAAACGAATGTATTCTCCGCCAAATGCTTTTTCGGTCCATGCGTCTTTGAGGTTAGCAACTCCGATTCCATCCTTAACCCCATACTGTCCAGAACCACCCCCACCCTTCCAAACCCATTCCCATTGATCTCCCGCATCATTGGTTTTCATGGCACCATACCAAAAGATCATTTTCCCTGCTTTCTTTTCCTCATACCGGTTACTGACCAGGTAAGCCCGGCCTGCATCAAATTCGGCGCAGGCGATCATGGAGTAACTTGGTTTAATTCCGTTTGCAGCATTCGTGACGACTGGACTTTGCAGGCGGTTCCATGTAGTACCCCGGTCTATTGATTTCCATACTTCACTGTGGCCGAATTCCTCCTGAATTTCTTCCTTGGGATCGTGATGCAAGGCGTAAAAAATAACAGTACCGCTATTTGCCTCAATTCCAGCAGTAAATGAAAAGGCAGGCGACATGGCAGGAGGTATCACATTTTGTATGACCTGATGGGTAACTTTATTGAATTTATAAAGTGATTCAGCCGTGAAGATAAACACGTCATCTTTGAGCGTCGTTGCGTTTGTGTAAACGTAATCAATCGGTTGGTTTAACTTTTCACGCGCCCATGTTGTGCCTCCATTGGCACTGTAGAAGAAAAATGCTCCCATGCTAAAATACATCGCTCCTTTCACCGCGGGGTCTATGCGAATGGTTCGGATATGACCGCTTTCACGCACGTATAACGAGCTATCCGTTGTTTCAATGCTAAAGGTTGCGTGATCATCGTGAAAGGTCTCCCTCAATATTTCATCCTTTCTGGGAAATACGCGGTCCCATGTCTTACCGCCGTCGTTGGAATGATTCAGCGTCGATGATCCGATCCAAATTGATTTGGCATCGACGGGATCGAAGGCATAGGCGTTTGCTCCGTTGGCAAAGTTCACCTGTTGGTAAGAAACACCGCCATCGCTCGTAATGTAAGATCCGGTCATATCGCAGCGAACAATAAATTTTTCAGGGGTATCGTAGGAGAATGTTGGAATAAATGTAGCACCGCCTCCACCGGGTCCGAGCTTTTCCCAATTCACCAGAATCGGTGAGGGGGCCGACTTGTGTGACTCGCATGAGGTTAACACAATACAAAATGCTAAACCAAGAGATCTGAGAAGGTGCATTCTTGGGTTATTCATAATTATTTTGAATAAATAAAATCCGCGCGAATTTTCACCAGAATTTTTTTTTAAAGCGTCAGCTGTGCAAGCCAATCGGTAATTTTCTTATTCATTGCAATCTCATAAATAAAGATCCAATCGGAACTATTCGTACCATTGGCCAGGTGATGGTGAAAGTTTGAATCCAACTTATAGCCCGGCGGGTTAACCATCATTCTTGTTTTCCCATATTCGTCTTCAAAGCGCGCCCTGATCTCAGGGAATTCTTCCAGTTGTTTTTTAACCCGCAGGGCTTTGATTGTCCGCTCTTTTTCGGCGGCCTGATCGTATTGTTGAAGTAAGATCAGCATTTCGGAAGTGTAGGTCTGGAATTCATTGATAACATTAAAAAGTGACAACGCATATTCATTTCTGCGCGTAACTTGCTGCGCTTCGACTATTTGTTTAGCAATTTCGGTCTGCTGCGCGCGTACAACTCCTGCTTTCGAAAGTTTCTCTTTGTACGTCTTGCTCCACATGCCTTTATTCTTGGGATCCGGGAGTGCAATCAGGCTAAAGGTTTTATGATAGATTTCACGATCACCTTCCTGAAGGAACGCTGTAGCCCAAAAAGGTGTGGTGCTTTGTTCAAGAAGGTCCTGGAAATTGAATGATGGTTTCGCCAGAGCAGCCGCGTAAAACCGTTGCTGAAACAAGGCGTGTGCTTGATCTATAGGGATATCTTCATAATTCCAACTGAACAACGCAAAGTCGAACACGCCACGGGAGATAACCTCGAGATGGGGGGACGTATCATCCCAAATCGTACATAATATTCCGCTCATTTTCTTTTCTGAAGTGAGTCGACAAAATCTCTTTATCGGCTCGAACTGCATGATCGTATTGGGGAACATCGAAGAGTATGGTTGCGCCGATGTCGCAGCCATAACAGTAAGGTTATGCGCCTTATACCAGTCGATGGCCATTTGATTGCCCAACAACATGGGATCGTCATAGTTCCATCGCATATAGGCACATACCTCGGGGAAAAGCGGCAAACTTTCCACTAGTAGCGGTGCGTTCTTTTTCCATCGCTCAGCAACTTCATCAGCAGGGATCGATGAATCGTATGTCGTTTGATAGAGATTTGCTAGCTTAAAAACCATGTCATCCCAAAAAATTGGAATTCGGTTGTGTTGTTGCGCAAAAGTCGTCACTTTTTTGAGCCAGTACATTTGGAGTTCTATTGGTTTCATCCCTGACGCTTTCGATAATGCGGATTTTCCCAGGGCTCCAACTTCATCGCCGCCAACATGAAGGTATTTTCCATATGGGGTAGCGGCTATTGCATCTTCATAAAGTGAAAATTGCAAGTCATATGTGCCAGGATTGAGCGGATCAAATACCCAATCCGATTCAGGGTCATCTCTCAGCGCTTTGTATTCATCGTGTTTCAATATGAAAGACGCATGACCAAGGCCCTGGATTAGTGGACTGATTTCAATGTGGCGCTCTTTGGCATACTTGCTCATTGCTGCAAATTCCTCGATAGAAATGGCATTGGGCGAAGCCACCAGAGGAGACTTGCGATACCGGAGCTTGTCTTCAAACTCAATGATGATAGCATTAACTTTTATACTTGCCAGTCTGTCGATTATTGTATAATAATAGTGACTCGCGTCAAGGTGGTGTTTCAGGTCAAGGTGAACAGCACGGTAAGCTATCTCAGGATAATCGGTAATGCGACAAGCTGGTATTTCCAGTTGTTGGTCCTGCGCATCTTCCAGCAGTTGTGATAATGTTTGAATGCCGTAAAATAATCCAGCATCATCCATAGCCTCTATAAAAACCATACCATCGACGATCTCCAACTGATACCCTTCCGGTGAAGGCAGTCCAAGGTTGGCATTGATCGCCAGTGACACTGATCCAAGCGACTTGAATTTTACTTGTGGTAAGTTTGCGAGTAACCCAGTCATCACGGGTCGTTTCACCCCATCGGCTAAACAAACTCCTAAAAGCTCCTTATAGCTTAATCCTTTCCCTGGGATAAGTTCGATTTTCTGCGGTTGAGGAATTAATTTGAATTGTTCGTGAAACTCCGGGAGCGTAAAGGCAATGGCCCAGGTATGAAAAACCAGAACGAGAGCCAGGGAATGAGTTGCCAGTTTCATGTTTGTATTGATGGATTAAGTATTCCGAAGGACAAACGTACCTTTATAAAAGAGACATAGACCTGGTTTTTCTCATCAAAGCATCGGGTTTAAAATGAAATCACGGAAGAGTAGCAGTTAAATCGATGAGCACGAAATTCCCGAATTTCGTCTACTGAGGCTTCGGTTATCCTTTATCGCTAATAAGATCGACCATTGTATTTGGAAAATAGATTAAAGAACTCCTTGTTTGCGTCCTTGTACTAAAGCCCAAAGTAACTTATGGAGGCCAACAACGTTAGTCCAATTTATACATGGTAGAGCCACAACCATCCATCTATCCGTTTGGCATCCGCATCGATGAGCCAATGACGACCCTGACCGATGTTATTGTCGCACTGGTCTGTTTTTATGCGTTCTACCAGTTGGCTGAGCGTCAGCTTCCGGGCAGGTCCCAGATGTACTTGCGTAATTATTTTCTCCTGATGGGCGTAGCTACATTCCTTGGAGGGGTGATTGGTCACGGATTTCTGTACGCGTTAAGCTTTGGGTGGAAACTTCCCGGTTGGATCCTGAGTATGATTTCTGTGGCATTCGTTGAACGTGCTTCTATCTCCCACGCCCGACCTTTGATCAAGGAACGAATGGGCAAGTTTTTCTTGTGGTTCAATCTACTCGAGTTGGTTACCGTGATGACTATAACCATGGTATCGCTCAACTTCAAGTGGGTACAGTTCCATTCGGGGTATGGACTGCTGGCCATCGTGTCTACATTTCATGGCTATACATATTACAGGACCAAAGACAAGGGCAGTTTAACGATGCTTATTGCTGTAAGCATTACATGCGTTGCCTCACTTATCTATATCAACGAAATTTCTTTTAATACCTGGTTCAACTACCTGGATATTAGTCACACGCTCATGGCCATTGCAGCTTATGTTTTCTATCTGGCCGCGATCCGACTGGAAAGGCGAACGGCAAGACAACGCACCAAGAAAAAGAAGCAAGGGGCAAAGGACAGCTTGCCCACACCGAAGCCTGTGTGATCTGGCCGTGACTTGCCCACTAGCCACCATCGATATCGCCACTCTTCTAAGATTGCCTGACGTTGATAGCAATGTACTTACTGTTCGGATTTTGGGCCATTATTAATAACAGACCACTTACTGCCAGCGCCTCGAAAACAGCCGTCCA
>Ga0193753_10002296_pt1 | contig 15271 bp, 13 predicted proteins | sample H1c2metaG_FD_144925 | JGI IMG/M metagenome (GOLD analysis project Ga0193753, IMG submission 144925) | Soil microbial communities from a riparian zone of the East river system, Colorado, United States - H1c2 | ecosystem: Environmental > Terrestrial > Soil > Riparian zone | place: USA: East... | reverse complement strand
CGCCTTCAACCACGCCTCCACCTGGTTCGGCGACGTGGTCTGGCAGGGCCAGAGCACACGGCACATCAGGGCAGCCTTCGAGCAGGCCGGCCTCACCCAGGACCAGATCCGGCAGATGTTCACCATAGTCAGCCCCATGTCCTACATGGATCGCTTCGCCGCCAACCCGAAGCGCGTCCTCGTAGTCCACGCAACCTACGACCTCACCTTTCCCCTGGAGTTCTCCCTCGATGTCCTGTCCACCTTCGACCGCCACAAGATCGACTATGTGTCGAAGGTCCTGCCATGCGGCCACTACACCACCGGGGAGACCCCCTACAAGTACATCGACGGCTGGTACCTGGGATCGTTCGTCTACAAGGCCTTCAAGCACCTGGCCGAGCAGCGCACACCTGCCATCTAGTTCATACCGTCATCCGTATCAAGCCTTCAAATCGTGTCATAAAATACCCCTATGCCCATCGACATGAACGCCGCCCTTACCGTGGAAGATCCAGAGATCGCCGCACAGGTTGAGAACGAAGTGAAGCGCCAGCACGAGGGGCTGGAGATGATTGCGTCGGAGAACTTTGTGAGCCGCGCTGTTCTGGAAGCAGCGGGAACAGTGTTCACGAACAAGTACGCCGAAGGCTATCCAGGCAAGCGTTATTACGGCGGTTGCGAGTTCGCCGACGTAGTTGAAAACATCGCACGGGACCGGGCAAAAAAACTTTTTGGCGCGGAGCATGTGAATGTACAGCCACACTCTGGTTCGCAGGCGAACGCAGCCGCATACATGACGCTGCTAACGCCAGGAGATTGCATTCTGGGCCTCGATCTCGCCCACGGTGGTCATCTTACGCATGGTCATAAATTGAATTTTTCGGGCAAGCTTTACCGTGTCGTTGGCTATCAAGTGCGTAAAGATACCGAAACCGTTGACTACGACGAGCTTGAGGCGACGGCGGTGCGCGAGAAGCCGAAGATGATCATCGGCGGGGGAAGTGCCTATCCGCGGCAGTTCGATTTTGAGCGGATGCGCGCGATTGCTGACAAGGTTGGCGCGTACTTCGTGGTGGATATGGCTCATTTTGCTGGTCTGGTGGCCGGTGGAGCGCATCCGTCTCCTGTGCCGCATGCCCATGTGGTGACTACGACAACCCACAAAACGCTGAGGGGACCGCGGAGTGGAATGATTTTGTGCCGTCAGGAGTTTGCCGTTGGAATTGATCGCAGCGTGTTTCCCGGGCAGCAGGGTGGGCCGTTGATGCATGTGGTTGCGGCCAAGGCCGTGGCCTTTAAAGAGGCTCTGGCACCGGAGTTTGCGATCTATGCGCAGCAGGTGGTGACGAATGCGAAGGTGCTTGCTGAGGCTATTGCGGCGGAAGGGTACCGCATTATTTCCGGGGGCACGGACACGCATTTGATGTTGATCGACGTATTTCAGAAGGGAATTCTGGGGTCTGAGGCGGAGTTTGCGCTGGGTGAGGCGGGAATTACGGTGAATAAGAACGCAATTCCGTATGATACGAATCCGCCGATGAAGCCAAGCGGCATACGAATCGGTACGCCGGCGTTGACGACGCGGGGTATGAAAGAGGGGGAGATGCGCGTGATTGCCGGATGGATCGCGCAGGCGCTCGAGCACAGGGGAGACCCTGGGAAGCTGAAGGAAATTCGCGGAAAAGTGGCAGAACTGGCCGAAAATTTTCCGCTGTATGGATGGCTGCGGAACGCTTAAAAAGCCAATAAAACCGCATTTATCACATGGAAAATGGTGGACATGTGGTGGTTTTTCGCGTGGTAAACGTGGTAACTGGAATGGCACATTTTTCGGCCCGTTGGGAGAATCCAGCTTCTCCTACGGACGGCGACGTTGTACCTTGGTCGCAGCAGGTGGTCAGCCAATCGTGGGCGTGCGCTTTCCGGGACGCGGGTGAAGCGCCGGTGTGCCGGGCCTGAGCACGCGGGTTCTGCGGTGGAGTCTGGAAGGGCGATAGGGGGGACAGCGATGGCAATAGAGATGCTGGCGTGGCTGATAGCGATCCCCCTGCTTGGGCTGGTGACCGGGCTGCGAACGATGACGCCGATGGCGGTTCTCTGCTGGTTCGCGTATGTGGGGCATCTTCCGGTGGATGGGACGTGGGCGTCCTGGACGGCGAAGCTGCCGACGGCGATCGTGTTTACGGTGCTGGCGCTGGGGGAGTACGTTGCGGACAAGCTGCCAAAGACGCCGAACCGGACTTCTCCTGGACCGCTGGCGGCGAGGCTGGTGTTTGGCGGTCTGGTGGGCGCGATTGTGGCGGCTGGGTTGAACGGCTCGGGGATTGAAGGCGTGATCCTGGGGGTGTCGGGCGCGTTGGTGGGGGCGTATGCGGGCTTCCTGATTCGACGTGAGCTGGTCCAGCGGTTTGGCTTCAGAGACTGGCCTGTGGCGCTGCTGGAGGACGCCAGCGCGGTGCTCTGCGCGGTGATGGCGCTAGGGGTTATCACAGGCTAAAACACAGGCTAAGACGTAGATCTGGCGAAACAGGCGCGAGTGTGTCTGCCGGATTGGTGATTTTTGGCATCACACGATAAAGGCTCCAAAAAGAGGACGACACCTATGCTTACGTCGGGTTTGATCAGCGTTATCGTGACCTTGATTGTGGTTGGATTGATCCTGTACCTGATCGGCATGATTCCGATGGATGGGACGATCAAACAGATCATCCGGATCGTCGTGATTATCGCGGTGATCATCTGGCTGCTGCAGACGTTCGGGCTGCTGGGATCGCTTGGAATCGGGCATACGCGTGGGCTGAGGTAGCTGCTTTTGAAAAGATCGATGGCCTGACGGCCGGTCCCACTGCGCGTGGGGCGGTCACTTCGTGACTCGTATATCCCCTTCGGGGTGGGCCTCCCGTTGGTCGCCAGGAAAGAATCTTTGTGCCGACCATCGGGAGGCAGTAGGCGAAGCCGGTATACCCCCACGAAGTGGGCGCCGCCCGCGCAGGGCGCATCTGCCAGGAGAATATATCGATACGTCTTAGGTCGTGGCTGTCGAGCGCAGCCAGGATTCCATGACGTTGTGATCGACCAGGCCGGCCTGCTGCCGGACGAGCTTGCCGCCGGAGAAGACGGCGAAGTTGGGGATTCCGCGGACGTCATACCGGGCTGAGAGCTGGGGATGCGCTTCGGTATCGACTTTGACGACGATAGCTTTGCCAGCCATGTGGGCGGCGGTCTGTGCGACCTCGGGTGCTGCTGCGCGACAGGGGCCGCACCACTCGGCCCAGAAGTCTACCAGGACGGGGACGCGGGATTGCTGGATGATTTCGTCGAAGAGCGCGGTGTCGACTGCAAGGGGTTCGTCGATGGGCGGGAGCGGGGACTTGCACTGGCCACAGCGGCCTGTGTCCGCGAGGTGATTGGTGGCGATACGGTTTTTCTGGCCACAGCTTTTGCAGGTACGGATGGCTGGCATAGAGGACTCCGGCAGGACGAGTTTAACTTTAGAGCAATTTCAAGAGAAGTGCGTGGGATGAGCCGGTGGGTTGGAGCTGTGAGTGGCTTTCGGTCGAGAGGACGGCCTTTGGGTGGGTGGAGGAAGAACGGGCAACGGCGAGGCTGGGGAAGGGTTATATTCCCACCTTTCGCAAAGTGTGTGGTGGATGGGATATCCGGGCTTTGTTGGAGGGTTTGGAAGAGAGCGGTTCGCGCTTTGCGCGAATATCCCACCTTAGCGACGATGAGACCGTCGCGAAGATGGAGCACCCGTCTGGTGGCACTGCGAGCGAAATGCGGGGGTTCCTCGGCTTCGCTACGCTCGCTCGGAATGACACAGGTTTTGGCGGCGCGATGATGCACGCGCAGAGAATCACAACGGAGATGCACCCGGCAGAGAATCGCAACGGACGGCCAATCCGAAAATACCCGGCCTGGGATGAGTTAGCGTCCAATTGTGTGGACAATGCGGAGGTTATGTTCTACAAATGGCTTCCCGGCATGAAGAGTCCGGGCGCTGGAGTACGACAGCCACGACTTCCTGAAGACTTCGTGAACGGGTATGTCACTCAGCCGGCCAGAACGCCCGAAGTGAATCACTCCCGATCAACGGCCATTTCCAAATAACCAGGCAGAAAAAAAGAGCGATATTCGTCTCCTGAGCAATAGGAGGTGACGATCTGTCCCGCTCGAAAAGCAGTAAACGCGGCTTTCATGTTTCAGACAGCCGCATGGGCTTTGGGGTTTACCCGTTTTCCGAGAGGATGCGCCACATGAAATCCGATAAGAAGCTGAGCCTTGCGCTGTTGATCCTGATCATTCTGATCGCGCTCTTCATCTGGGGGATACACCGCAGGGGCTACTTTCTTCCGGGAAGGGTCTCGGTTGCAGTCGATACGAAGCTTGCGCCTACGGTTCGCACGATTCCCGGATTCAGCAAGGATGAGCGGCGGCCGGTTGCGGTGCTTACCGATGGCAGAGGAACGACTACTTCATTCGTCGAAAACGAACTGATCTATGTGAGCGACGACAATGCGGCTGTGGATGCGTTTGCGAAGCGCTGGGGCGGCACGGTTGTGCGCCACATCGTTCCCAGAGACAGTGGGCTGAATGCTCCAAGCCAGCACCTTATCCGTATCGATGCAAAGAGGGGCGATGCAAAGAAGATGATCTCCGATCTGAAGAGACTGAATCCTGGCAGGTCGGGAAAGCTCATTCTTTCAAGCGATGCGGGGATGGCGTTGATTGCTATCGCGAGTCACGAGGCGGCTCAAGGAAATCCGGTCGCGATCAACTTCATCATGAACTCGTCAGGGTATGGCGATAAGCAGTTGGTTGAGGGTATGCCGCCGGCGCCCGGGTCCGCCTCTCCAGCATTGGGATCTGAGAGCTTCAGCCGGAATCCCAATGACTGGAGTTACTTCAAACGCGGACCCGGAACACAGAACATCGGCGTGGGCGATGCGTGGCGCGCGCTTGACCAGATCGGGCATTTGAAGAACAAGGGTGTGGTCAAGGTCGCGATCATTGACGGCGGTTTTCTGGTGAACGAAGACAATCCCGACAACTTTACCATCAACACAAATTCTGTATGGGCGAGCGGTAACCCGAGCCATAGCAACGAGGAGACCTGTGCGGGCGGAAGTACGTGTGACTGGCATGGAACGAATGTGGTCGGGACACTGATGGGCGTTCCGAACAACAACTATGGCGCTGCGGGACCGGCGGGACCGATCGCGACTGGCGTGGCCATTTACCGAAGCGGAGATATTTTCAACTATCTCTCGTCGTTTATCGTCGCGAGGTTGAGCAACGCTCGCATTGTGAACATGAGCTTCCACGCGGCTATCCCATTCCTTCTTTCGTGGTCGGCGCTGCCGGTGGATGCGTTCACGATCCTTATGCATAGCACCGGCCAGATGCTGTTTGCGTCGGCGGGAAACGAGGGAGTTGACGTGGATGGGGAGGATTGCGCGTGGCCGTTCGATTGGCCTTGCTGGGAGCGGGTCTGGTACGTTCCCTGCGAAAACGGAGGGGTGATGTGCATTGGCGCTCTGACGTTGAATTCGGATCAGAAGCTTGGTCAGTCCAATTACGGCAATGAGGACGTCGATCTGTTTGGGCCTGGGGCCGTGTGGGTTGGGCCTGACCAGCAATACCCAGATGTCCACGGTTTCTATGCTACCAGTGCAGCTACGCCTTTTGTTGCGGGAGTCGCCGCGCTTGTCGTTACCGCAAATCCGTCATTGACGAACGACCAGGTGGAAAAGATCCTGATCGACACGGCAAATCCGAGCAGCGATGGCAATGTTCGCCGCTATGTGAATGCTTATGCTGCCGTCATCAAGGCGCTGGGAGGCACGCCCCCGAATATCACGATTGCTGTCGATTCGGCGCAGCAGTTCGGAGCGTGCGAGACCTCGTATGTCTTCTCCGCGACAGTAAGCGATCCAGATGACGGGCCACCGGCGATCAAGTGGTTCAGCGATATACAGGGTCCGTTGGCCATGGGCACTTCGTTTTCGCGCACGCTCTCTCCCGGAACACATCACATCACGGCAACCGCGACCGACGGCATTGGTCTGAGCACGACTTCGAACGAGGTGACGATCATCGCGGGCGTCGCTCCGCCAGGGGCACGACCTACGATCGACATTATCTCGCTTGTGAATCATCAAAAGTTTGCAGCCAATCAGGACATAACATTTACGGCGGGCGGGCTGGACCCGAACAAGGCGCTGGGCGGCCTGGTCTCGGCGAACATCCGATGGTCGGATTTGAATTCGGGGCAGTTCGGTACCGGGCAGAACATCACGCGCAGGCTGAGTGTTGGATCGCACTTCATCATCGTCAACTACACAGGCATCTGCGGAGGGACTGCGGACGCGCAGCGTTTGATCGAGGTGACGCCCGCAGTGGCGGACGCTCCGCCGAACATGCACATCACCACGCCAAGCGGAAACGACATCGTGCAGCGAGTCGATCCGGGATCGGGAGAGGCCTGCCTGCGGGTGGCAGGATTTGGTTTCGATGAGGAGGACCAGGATTTCGCGACGATCGATTTCTGGGAGACGAACCGGACGGATTTGCAGTCCAAGCTGCTCTCGTTCGACCAGAATACGACTGTGTGTCTGAAGCTGGCTCCTAACGCTTCATCGACGGTGCATGAGATTCGGCTTAGAGGAAGAGACAAGAAGGGAAATCTTGGGATATCTGCGCCGCTGCGAGTTACGGTGCTGCCGACTGTGAAGTGATGGCAATGTTCTTATTTTGTTAAGGGCACGGCTTCATCCGCGCCCTTAAACAGGACGGTTCGAGATTCGCTCGAATGCCCACCTCAGCGACGATGGGGCACCCGGTCCTGTGGCTGATTGGAAGGGCAGGCAACGGGAAGGATGAAATGTGGGGGCTTTCCACCGGGTAGCTTACGTGAGGGTGTGAGCTGCTTTGGTCGAGATGATGGCTTTTATCGCTGGGAGACGGTGGATTGGGAGAAGGGTCTGGCTTCCTGTCCGGTTGCCCAGGTTTTGTTGGGTGCGGCGCCCATGACGAAGTGGAGTTCGCCGCCGGCCATGATCTCTTCGTGACGGATGAAGCTGCGCGTGAGCGGCTTTCCGTTCAGCAGGACGGAGGCGACGTAGCGATTCTTTTCTGAGAGGTTTTGCGCGGTGATGCGGAAGTGTTTGCCGTCGGGCAGGTTGAGGGTGGCTTGTTCGACGAAGGGGCGGCCGATGACGTACTCGTTGGACGCGGGGGCGACGGGGTAGAAGCCGAGCGAGGTGAAGAAGAGCCAGGCGGACATCTGGCCGAGGTCGTCGTTGCCGACGAGGCCGTCGGGCGTGGGCTTGTATTGGGTGTCGACGATCTGCTTGAGGCGTTCCTGTGTGCGCCAGGGCTGGCCGGCGAAGTTGTAGAGATAGGCGAGGTGGTGGCTGGGCTCGTTGCCGTGGATGTACTGGCCGATCATGCCGGCGATGTCCTCGACCTCGGCGTAGTCCTTAGGGTCGACCTTGGCATTGAACATGGCGTCGAGTTTGGCGATGAGCTTCTGGTCGCCGCCGAGGAGCTGGATGAGCGCGGCTTCGTCCTGCGGCTGGTACCAGGAGTATTGCCAGGAGTTGCCCTCGGTGAAGCCGCTGCCTGCGCCGACGCGGGCGGGGTTGAAGGGCTCGCGGAAGGTGCCGTCGGCGTTCTTCGGGCGGACGAATCCGGTGTTGGTGTCGAAGACGTTGCGCCAGTTTTGCGAGCGCTTCTCGAAGGTGGAGGCGATATCGTTGCGGCCGAGGCGGCGGGCCATGCGGGCGATGGTCCAGTCGTCGAAGGCGTACTCGACGGTCTTGGATGCGGCTTCGCCGTCGTTGTCGACGGGGACGAAGCCGAGCTTCATGTAGTCACCGAGGTTGCCGTAGGGCGCGTAGGTGGCGGAGGCAACCATGGCGTCGAGGGCGGCGTTGGCGTCGAAGCCGGGAATGCCCTTCATGTAGGCGTCGGCGATCTCGGGGACGGCGTGGTAGCCGATCATGCACCAGGTTTCGAGCCCCTGGAACTGCCAGACGGGGAGGATGCCGAAGGGGCTCTCCTGCTGCGAGGCGAGGAGGGAGCGAACGACGTCCTGGGTGCGCGAGGGCGGCTGGAGGATGGTCATCAGGGGCTGTTCGGCGCGGTAGGTGTCCCACAGGGAGAAGCTGGAGACGAAGTGGAAGCCGGTGGCCTTGTGGACCTGATTGTCGGGACCGCGGTAGCTGCCGTCGACGTCCATGGAGATGCCGGGTGCGAGGAGCGTGTGGTAGAGCGCGGTGTAGAGGTTTTTGCCGGTGGCGGGGCTGGCCTGGATGTCGACGGAGGAGAGGGCTTGCTCCCAGGAGTGGCGGACGGTGGTGCGAATGGCGTCGAAATCGAAGGTGGGGGCTTCGGCGTCGAGGTTGGCGATGGCGCTGTCTTCGCTGGTGGGAGAGAGGGCGACTTTGACGACGAGCGGGCCGCTGAGGTGGGCGAAGTCGAAGACGCCGATGAGGCCGCGTCCGACGATGGCCTGGGTGGTTGCGGGTGAGGTGCCGGGGGAGGCGAAGCCTTTGTATTCGAGGGGGAGGGGTTCGCGGTCGTAGAGCTCGTGCCCGGAGAGAGGCTGCGAGAAGCGCATGGCGAAGAAGAGCTGGCGGCCGGGAGCCCAGCCTCGGGTCTGGCGCATGCCGGTGACGGTGCCGTCGGCGCGGACACGGAGGCTCGACCAGAGGACCTTGCCGGGGTAGGTGTAGATGGAGGAGCGGAGGTCCATCAGGAGGTGGGCGGGCTTGCCGGTGGGGAAGGTGTAGCGATGGACGCCGACGCGCGGGGTAGCGGTGAGCTCGGCGCGGATGCCGTAGTCTTCGAGCGTGACGGCGTAGAAGCCGGGCTCGGCCTTTTCGGTGGTGTGTTTGAAGTGCGAGCGGTAGCCGGGGTGGTCGGCGTCGCCGGGCTCGAGGTTGACTTCGCCAGAGATGGGCTGGATGAGGAAGTCGCCGAGGTCGGAGTGGCCGGCGCCGGAGAAGTGGGTGTGGGAGAAGCCGAGGATGGTCGAGTCGTCGTAGCGATAGCCGGCGGCCCACTTGTAGCTCTGCTTGAAGGGGCGGATCTGGGTGTCGGGGCTGAGCTGCACCATGCCGAAGGGCGAGGTGGCTCCGGGGAAGGTGTGGCCGTCGGGGCCGGTGCCGATGAAGGGATCGACCGCTGTGAAGGCGGGTGTTTGCGCTATGAGCGCGGGTGCGATGCCGAGGGCTGCGGTGAGAAGGACTGTTGCGATTGCTCGCTTCGTGTAGGCAGGGTTCGTCATGGGCATCCTTTGTGTGCGGCAATGCTGTGTGGCTCAGCGGTGGCTCAGGCGGAGACTCTGCCAGCTTCCGTCGGTGGTCCAGCCGCCGTCGACGGGCAGAGCCTGGCCGTTGATGAAGCCGCTCTGCTGCGGGTCGGCGAGGAAGAGGATGGCGCGGGCGATGTCGTCGGGAGAGGCGAAGCGGCCCATGGGGCTGCGCGCGGTGATGTCTTCGTCGGTGTAGCCGCCGCCGGCCTGGTCGGAGACGTCCATCTCGGTCTTGACCCAGCCGGGGCAGACGGCGTTGCAGCGGACACCGCGTCCGCCCCACTCTGCGGCGAGCGTGCGGGTGAGCCCGATGAGGCCGTGCTTGGAGGCGTTGTAGGCGGAGCGGTCGCTGATGCCGACGAGGCCTGCGATGGAGGCAACATTGACGATGCTTCCGGAGTGCTGCTCCAGCATGATGGCGCCGAAGGCCTTGGAGAGAAGAAACGGCGCTACGAGGTTGACTTCGAGGATGTGGCGGAAGGTTCGGGCGTCGGTCTTCTCGGCGGGCGTGATGCAACTGATGCCGGCGTTGTTGACGAGGACGTCGGCGCGACCCCAGCGTTTACGGATGGCTTCGGCGAAGCCTGCGACTACGGCTTCGTCTGCGATATCGCCGGGGAACTCCTGTGCGTCTGCGTTCTGTGCGCGAACGGCGTCGAGGGTGGAGGTGCAGGGTTGAAGGTCGAGGAGCGCGAGCGAGTAGCCCGCCGCGGCAAAGACCTCTGCCGTGCGGCGTCCGATGCCCTGGGCCGCTCCTGTGATGATCGCAACTGGCATATGGATGACTCTAATTGAGAGAGGTGGCGTCAGGCGCGGCGGCGGTAGCGGATGGAGAAGTCGTAGGTGGGGTTGGGGGGGAAGAGCTTGGCAACGAGGCGGAGGCGCTCGGCGAGGGGGTGTGGGGCGAGCAGAGGATATTCGCGCTCGCGGAGCTCGGAGTAGTCGAAGTCGACGGAGAGAGAGAGCTGATAGATGGCCACGGCATCGGAGAAGGCCGATTCGAGGAAGCTGCTTTTGGCCTTCTCGTCGATGACGGGCTTGCCGTCGATCTTCTCTGCTTTGCCGTTGCCCGCGATGGCGAGGTTGCGGCTCTCCCAGGCGTCCTGGCTGGTTTCGCCGCGGACATCGGCGAGGGCCTGGGCCCAGACAAGTTTGTCGAAGGCCTCAGGGACTCCGGCGGTATCGACGAAGGCATGGCCTACGTTGATGAAGAACTCGAAGGCGAGGGCGAAGCGGTCGCCGAGCAGGCGGGTGGAGATGAAGATGCCCTCGGTGCCGTCGAGGGTGACGTTACGATGGCAGATGGCCTGGTCGCCAAGCTCGGGGTTGTAGGCTGGCGCGATCAGGGTGACGTCGTTGCCCCGGCTTTCGTTGAGCGCGAGCGGGACGAAGTAATAGGTCTTACGCGCGAGCGCCGCGGCGATGGCCGTCGGGACAGCCTGGACCATGTGCGCGAGCTCCTTGTCGTCCAGGTTGTTGTCGCCGAATGCGGCATAATTGACGCCGTTGGGCGCTTTGCGCACTGCTGTTTCGCGGGCTACCTGCACCGCCTGCACTAGATCGTTTTGAACGCCTTCTGCCATAAAGCAGTATTCTACTTGTATGACGCACGTATCGCAGAGCGGAAGTTCAGTGACCCCGGGGGGTGGCGGGGCGGGTACCCTGTTTGGCGTGCCGCTGGGGGATCTTGGCTGGTTTACGAGCCTGATCATGAGTCTGGCCATCGGATTCGCGGGGTTCTTCGCCGCGACCTTTTGCGGGATCGTCGGCATTCTTGTGTACAACACGGCGGGGCACCATGCGGTGGACTTTACGTTCAGCTATCTGCGGGTGGGGTTGCCAGCGGGTGTCCTGATCTTCGTGGTTGCGGCGGGTTATCTGGGGACGCTGTGGGTGCGGCGGCAGCTTCGCCGGGCCTGAAGCGACTTCCCAGATGATCGGATTCCTCCGAATTTGCAGTGCGCGAAACCATTTTTCTGTGCTAACCGTCTCTAGTTCATTCTGTTATGCTTCGCTCCCAGAATAATTCTGGGCTTAATTCTGGAGGACCACCGATCATGTCATTCGCTCGCACTCTTGTGCGCTGGAGCTGCTGTACTGCAGCCATCGCAAGCTTTGCTGTTCCATCCCATGCTGCCGATAAGAAAAAAGAGACAGCGGCGGTGGTCGAAACGCCTTCGTACTACGGGCCGCAGCCGGCGACCGAGAATATCGACCTGACGATGTATTCGCGGATTCGCGAAGAGGGCTTCAAGCACTCGCATGTGATGGAGTTTGCGGGAGCGTTGAACGATGGGATCGGACCCCGGCTGACGGGGTCGCCGAACATGGCGAAGGCGAATGCGTGGACGCGGGATACGCTGACGAAGATCGGCCTCGAGAACTCGCATCTGGAGGACTGGGGCGAGTTCGGGATGGGCTGGCAGCAGATCAACACCTGGGTACGGCTGGTGTCGCCCGACCCTGAGCCGTTGTGGGCGCAGGCGGCACCGTGGTCTCCGGCGACTAATGGACCGGTGACGGGCGAGGCGGTCTATCTCGACGTGCAGAACGCGGCCGATCTGGACAAGTACAAGGGTAAGCTGAAGGGCAAGATCGTCCTGTTTGGACCGATGCGCGCGACACCTGACATTACTGAGCCTCTGTTCCATCGCTATACGACTGCGGAGCTGGAGGAGATGGAGACGTATCCGACCGAGGCTGCACGGCGTGGAGGACCGACGGCGATGGCCGAGCGCGCGCGGCTTCAGGCGCTGCGGGCGACTGCCTTGAAGATGCTGACCGACGAGGGCGTTGCGGCGATCATTACGCCCTCGCGCGATGGCGGCAATGGCGGCGGTACCGGCATCATCTTCGACGACAACGGAGCGAACCTCGTTCGCGGCGCGCAGGTGAAGGAGGCGGCGGTCACGATTCCGAATGCCGTGATGATGATCGAGCACTACAACCGGCTGGGACGGCTGCTGCAGAACCATGTGCCGGTGACGCTTGAGCTGAACATCGAGACGAAGTTCACGGGCGACCATGAGCACGGCTTCGACACCGTGGCGGAAATTCCTGGAAACGATCCGAAGGTGAAGGACCAGGTCGTGATGGTGGGGGGCCACCTGGATAGCTGGATCTCCGGCACCGGGGCGACCGACAACGGCGCGGGTTCGGTGGTGGCGATGGAGGCGGTACGCATCCTGAAGGCGCTGGGGCTGAAGCCAAAGCGGACGATCCGGATCGCGCTGTGGTCGGGCGAGGAGCAGGGGCTATACGGCTCGCAGGGCTATGTGAAGCAGCACTTCGGAACGTTTGCCGAGCCGGAGCATCCGGAGCCGGCGAGCGTCCCCTCCTTCATGCGCCAGCGCGGCAAGCTGACGACCACCAAGGAGTGGGAGAAGCTGGACGCCTACTACAACGTGGACAACGGGACCGGTAAGCTGCGCGGCATCTACACGCAGGAGAACTGGGCGATCGCTCCGATCTTCAAGCAGTGGATTGCGCCGCTGGCGGACCTGGGCGTGACGACGATCTCGTACCGGAATACGGGCGGGACGGACCATCTCTCGTTCGACGCGGTTGGCCTGGCGGGCTTCCAGTACATCCAGGACCCGATGGACTATGAGACGCGGACGCACCACTCGGACATGGATACTGTCGATCGGCTGCACCCGCTCGACCTGGAGCAGGCTGCGGTGGTCGAGGCGATCTTCCTCTACAACACCAGCGAGCGTGAGGCGATGATGCCGCGCAAGCCGTTGCCGCACCCGGAGAAGGAAAAGGAGCTGACGGCTCCGATTCCAGGGATCTATCCGAATGCTGGGCCGGAGGCGAAGTAACTTGGCCTGACGGCCGGTCCCACTGCGCGTGGGGCGGTCACTTTGTGACGTGTATACCCCCTTCGGGTCGAAGCTGCCGTTGGTCGCTGGAAGAATTCATCCCGCCGACCATCGGGAGGCAGTAGGCGAAGCCGGTACACCCCCCACGAAGTGAGCGCCGCCCGCGCAGGGCGCGTTGCTCGATATCCCCTAGAGCCACGCGCTGAGGAGGCGGCCTGCAGTGCTGAGGATCTTGAGCTGGTCGGTGCGATCGCTGAAGTAACGCTCGTTGATCTCGCGTGAGCCGAGGTCTTCGACGGTGTGGAAGGCGGCGAGTTCGGCTGCAATCTGCGCGGGGGTGAAGAAGATCTGGAAGGGTTCGCCGGCCAGCGCAACACGTGAGGCGAGGGAGTCGTGGGCGAGTTGCTCGAGGAAGGGCAGGACTTCGCGGGGCTGGCTGTAGTCCAAGATGAGGCCGGAGCCTGGAGGTTGCGATGCGATGAAGCTGAGGGTGGAGCGGAAGGCGGCCTGGGTGAGGTAGGGTACGACGCCTAGCCACGCGAAGAGGGTTTTGGCGGTGGGGTCGAAGCCGGTGGCGAGGAGCTGTTGCGGCAGGGCCTGGTGCTCGAAGTCGATCGGGGCGTAGGTGAGGCTGGGAGGGATGGGGATGTCGTTGCGGTGGAGGAGGTCGCGCTTCCACTGCTGGGTGGCGGGGTGGTCGACCTCGAAGACGTGGAGGTTCGGTTGGGGGTTGCGGTAGGCGAAGGTGTCGAGGCCCGCGCCGAGGAGGACGTACTGGGTGATGCCCTGGGCTATGGCGAGCGCGAGGTTGTCTTCGGCGTAGCGACTGCGGGCGACGAGGAAGGCGCGGAGACTGAGGGAGAAGGGCTTGTGGAGCTTGGTTTCGGTACGGCGGACCTCCTCGGCGTAATCGGCGCCGAGGATGGGGACGGCGAGGGGGTCGTCGAGGACGAGGGGTGGGGAGTCGTAGAGCTGGTGCGCGGCGCGACGCATGGCTACGCGGAGAGCGGTTCGGGATGGGAGGGCGGCTTGCATCTTGCCTTAAGTGTAGATGGAGGCGGGGTCGCGAGAGAGACACGAAGATAGGAATGGGCAAGGCGCGCGGCTGCATCCTATGGAGTACGGATTCATCGAAGTGCAGATTATCGAGGAGAAGGCCGGATGAGAGTTTTTGTTGCGGGAGCAAGTGGAGCTATCGGCCAGCCGCTGGTTGGAGAGCTGGTTCGTCAGGGTCATACGGTAACGGGCATGACCCGTTCCGATGGTGGAGAGCAGCACCTGAAGGGACTGGGTGCGGCGGTGGCTCGCGTGAGCGCGTTCGATGCGGCGGCGGTGGAAGAGGCGCTGCGGCGATCGGAGGCTGAGGTCGTCATCGACGAGCTGACCTCTCTGCCGGGCGATCCGTCGGAGATGGCAGCTGCGGCTGCCGGCGATCGGAAGCTACGGCTGGAGGGTGGCGGAAATCTTTATTGGGCGGCGCAGGCCAGCGGGGTTCGCCGCTATATTCAGCAGACAAGCGGCTTTTTTCTGAAGGCCGATGGCCGCCTCGCCGATGAGTCGAATGGACTGAGAATCGACGCGAGTCCCGGCGTGGCCGCGAGTGCGCGGACGTATACGGAGCTGGAGTCGCGGGTGCTGCATTCGGGGCAAATGGAGGGAGTGGCCCTTCGCTATGGATTCTTCTATGGCCCGAAGACGTGGTATTGGCCGGATGGAGCTGTCGCGGGCCAGGTGCGGCGCGAGGAGCTGCCAATCGTCGGTGAGGCGCAGGGCGTCTGGTCGTTCGTCCATATCGAGGATGCGGCGCTTGCTACGGTCGCAGCGCTGACGGTGGCGCCGGGTGTCTACAACATCGTCGATGACGATCCTTCGCCGGTCAGTCAATGGTTGCCGGAGTTTGCGCGATGGGTGGGAGCGCCGCCGCCGCCGCACGTCACCGAAGAGCAGGCGCGGGAGAAGGCAGGCGAGGATGCGGTGTACTACAACACGAAGCTTAGCGGCGCCTCGAACGAGAAGGCGAAGAAGGCGTTCGGCTTCAAGCCTCGTCGTCTGGAGTGGCTGGGGAAGTGAGGAGACGCCTGTTGCGGAGTTGAGCTAGACGGTCATCCAGGTGAGGGCCTGGGCGAGGTACTGCTTCATCTCTTGG
>Ga0193753_10002294_pt1 | contig 15280 bp, 12 predicted proteins | sample H1c2metaG_FD_144925 | JGI IMG/M metagenome (GOLD analysis project Ga0193753, IMG submission 144925) | Soil microbial communities from a riparian zone of the East river system, Colorado, United States - H1c2 | ecosystem: Environmental > Terrestrial > Soil > Riparian zone | place: USA: East... | reverse complement strand
TCATCAGCCCGGGGGTATTTGCCATGTTCATTCTCGGCATGTTCTGGAAAAGGACAACAGGAGCCGCTGCCATTGCCGGGGTGATTACAGGTTTCGTTTTATCAGTTGTATTCAATATCTACGCTCCCGAATGGTTTGGTCATGAAACCTGGTTGTATACCTCGTATCCAACAACAGAAACTATTGGAGGAGTGGCTCATAAGGTCTGGAGGATTCCCTTCCTGCTGTGCATGGGTTTCTCATTCTTTTTCACGGTGGCGCTGATGGTTGCGATGAGTCTTTCCGGACCGAAGATCAATCCGAAGGCCTTTGAACTCGACAAGTCGATGTTCAAGCTTTCTCCTGCAGTCCTTACACTGATCATCACGATACTACTGATACTGTCGCTGATTTATTTAAGGTTCTGGTAACTGTTTACTTTTTTTTCTTGATAAAAAAAAGTAACAAAAAAAATCAAGGCTATCAGGCAAAAAACTAAAAACCTGATCTTCATGCTAAAGAAAAACAAGTCACAACTACAAAATATATCCGGGCATCAGTAACATCTGTTTTTCTTCTCACGCACTCAGATCAGGTTTTCTTCACGTTTTTTGCCTGAATGCCTTTACGATTTTCTGCCAAAGCACAGGTAGAGTTTGAGTATACTGCTTGAAAAATAAATCTTCTATACCACTCAGATCTGTTTAAGAAAAAAAGGAAGTAAACGATTTACGATCTACTGTCGCTCTTCACCTCGTAAACAATTGAACTGGCGAGCCGGGTATTTTTCATCGCCCTTAGATTGGATTCAAATCCCCTAATAAATCCATTGAAGAAATCGGAACGACCCGTTTTGTATTTCTCACTTAGCAAACTGACATAAAAACTGTCAAACCACATGGGATGTAGCCGACAGATCTCAAATCCATGGGCCTGCAGCAACATCTTCATGGCCGCTGGAGAGAAATGATATAGATGCCGCGGCACATCATATGCCGCCCAGAATTCGCCATAGTGAGCGGCATCATATGAAGTATAATTCGGCACAGCAATCAGTAGAACTCCATCCTTCTTCAAGAGTTTTTTCAACTGTCCGATGTATTCCTGCAACTGGTGCACATGTTCCAGCACATGCCACATCGTGATGACATCGAACCGCTCATCCGCATAACCAAAAAGTTCGGCGGGTGAATTCAATGTTAGTTTATACCTGCGTTCTGCTACCTCGATGGCTTTTGCGTCGGGCTCCACTCCTTCCACCGTCCAGCCCGTGGACTGCATATGATTCAGAAAGGCACCGGTGCCAGCGCCAATATCGAGGAGGCTGCCCTCAGAACGCCCCGTAGCCCGTTTAACCCAACTCCGCTTGGTATTCAGCGTTATTTTTCTCACCTGGTGGTAGAGGGAATTGACCAGTCCTCTTTGGGTATCGCTGTGGGATATGTAATCCTCGGACCGGTAATATCTTCCGATTTCTTCCTGGGGCGGCACATCCTGGGTAAACCGCAGTGAGCAATTGCCGCATTGCCAGATAGTGAATTTTTCTTTCGAAACAGTATGATCCTGAGCTGACAGTACTAACTGAAAATTCGTGGAATGGCAAACAGGGCATTGCGTGTAATGGATCATTGTCCTTCCTTAACGGATGTAATCCGTAAACTTAAACAGGTCTGTTATAAAAAAAATACATCAGCGCTGCTATAACAATCAACACAATGATGACCAGTACATAAATCCACCAGACCCTCTTTCGTACAGTGTGGTCGTCATGGAGGAGGTCGTTCATCTGAACGGTGGTCGTTTCCCTGTCTCCAACCAGCATATGGTGACTGGCGTTCGACCTGATCAGCCTTTCTGCGTGCACCTTTATATCAAATGATCTTGGATGACTGGTGGCTTCGAACCTCAACTCCCCGCCGGCTTCTTTCTTCAGAACTCCAATTCCTTCGAGCCTGGAGGTTTTACGGCTGGTGAGGCTTTCCCTAACCTGTTCAGCCCATTCATTGTATTGCCTGATGGCCTCCTGTTCTTCAACACCTTTTCTGGTGCTCAGGAAAAGAAAGAATTCACGGTCTGGCAAGTCAAAATGCCTGTCAAAACGATAATGGTAGAATGGTGGTAGAATTTGCCTGTTGACAAAGTCCGACTGTGCAGGAACCCTTTCGATATAAATGGTTCCTATTCCAGGCAAGCTGAAACTTTTTTTCTGAGCAAGATATTCGGTAACCAGCTGTATCATAGCAAGAACGGGAAGATACAAATTACCTGTTGAATGAATAGGTTACCCCGCCCAGGATATTGAATCCAAATACATCATATTGATTCCACCGCTGGTACTGGTTGTTCAGGATATTGTTCATCTGGAACCAGAGATTGAAATTTTTCGTTATCCTGAATTCCGCGCCGGCATTCAGGTCGAAGGCTCCCTGGTTTTTGAATGCTTCGCCGGATTTAGTGCGGTATTGGGGACCGTCCCAAGTCATAAGGTCCACACGTAGAAAAAGATCCTTTAGTAATTGCCACCTGATAGTGGTGGTCAGCTCAATAGGAATTAGTCCCCAGGCCTCCGGCTGATCCTGGATCTTAAAGATATTCCAGTTGGCAAGAGCCTTTGCGCTGAACTTTTCACCAACGCGGTATTCTGCCTCCACATGCGACTGGAAAATGTTCAGTTTTGATTCGTACAAAATATCGAAATCCTTTCCGTCAACCGGATTGTTTACAAAAAGCGGCATCTCCCGATGCCACTGATAACCCAGTTTGGCGGAATAAGAGAAATGATCTCCTGCCGAACCCTTGAATCCAAAATAACCCTCCTGCACTCTTGTGTTGAGCAATGAATCTGGCTGGGCAAGCCATGGATTTATTGAAGCAAAACGTTGGTAGGATCCCTTGTTATAATAACCGATCCAGCCAAGTTGTACCGTGAATCTCTGGTCAGACGTGGTGATGTCGGCCATGATATTTGGTAACATGTGGAATTCGGAACGATCCCACGAAGGAATGACACCGGCCTGCAGGTACAAACTCGTAGTCTTCAGCACAAGGGTGGGCGAAACCATAAATACATAGTTGTTCTCAGGGGTTTTTATTGCGGCATCATTCTGATAATTGGTGAGATCAGCATTCAAACCCAGTCTGAAGGAGGTAGTGTTACCTATTTCCTTTTCCAGGGGCAGATTCACAACGGTATTGAACTCAGACGCCCGCGGGTCGTGATTGTCGGTGAAAAGAGCGGCCCTGATCGTCGGATTGAAATTAAGACCGAACTCAGTTGGTTTGATATTTTTCAGACCAAGCCTGCCTTCGATGGTCTGGAAACGCTGACGAAGGTCGTCTTTTGAAAAATTAAGTGTTTCCGGTTCATACCCATAAAGAAAATAATTGTCGCTACTAAACCCAAGGCCCGCATTCCACTCGAGATTGTTCTCTGTTTTGTAAGTGAGTGTTGCTCCAACTTTTGTCATACTGTTTTCCTGGAAAGGTTCATCGCCTTTTGAGCTGTAGTGTTCACCAAAAACATTTACGAAACTGTTCTCACCATCGCCAAGACTAAAACCGGCTTTAATATAGGGCAGATGAACATTGCCCACACCCACTTTTATGTAATTGCTCGAGATCCAGTCGCTTGTTGAATCCACATTCAGGGCAAGCGGTTTAAGTGCTGCGGGTTGATAGGTAAAGAGCAGGTTTTCTGCAGGAATGTCGTATTTGAGTCTTGGCGGAATGGTGTCCCCCATCACAGGAGCAGCATTGAAATTCACTTTGGCAGGTTCCCGCAACACAGGCTTGAAGGTTGATATAATATCGATCGATTTCCTCTTGCTCGTATCCTGCGCCGAAACCGCACCGGAGATCAGCAAGACAAGCCCTGCAAACAGGATATGTTTGGTCAACTGCATTATTGGATCAATTTAGATTTACCTATTTCTTCTTCGGTTACTTTATTGAGCTTGGTCTCTGCTTCTTCCCGGACTTCTTCTGACCTTGCATTCTGAACAACACTCCGGTAGGTGGCCTTGGCGTTGAAATAGTCTTTCTCAGCATAATACACATCACCCAGCAACAGGTAGGCTTTGGTTACCCAAATTTCATAAGAGCCTGTTTTCTTTATGACCTCAAATGCTGCTTTCTCAGCATCATCATACCGATTCTGTAAAAAATAGCAACGGGCAATCTCATAGCGTGCCTCAGCACCATAAGCCGACTTACTCAGGGAGGCCACGGTTCTGTAGGCGGTGATTGCCGATTCATACTTCTGGTTTTCCTGGGCCGACCTGGCTATCGCGATGTTCGCAAGTATTTTATCATCGGTGCCCGCGCTTTTTTGGGCAAGCAGGTCTTCTGCATTTTCTACCGCATCCGACCATTTCTCCAGCTGGAACTGGCTTCTCAGTAAACCGCGCATGGCTTCCAGCCTGGATTCCTGGGTGCTGGCAAAGTCCTTCAGTTTGAGATAGTATTTTTCAGCGCTGTCATATTTCTTCAAGTCGAAAAAATTGATTCTTGCGGCGAGCAGCAGCGACTTCTCGCCGTATTTATGTGGCACTCTTTCTGAAAGTATTTCATATCCCTGTTCTGCCTTGGCCCATTCTTTCCTGTTGTAATAAATATCGCTTTTCAGATACAATGCTTCCAGGGAATTTTTTCCCATTGGATATTTGGCCAGGTAATCTTCGAATTTTTTAGCTGCCGCAGGAAGATTGCCATTGTTGAACTGGACCTCCGCTTCCTGGTAGGCAAGTTCTTCCTCCTGGGTGGTGGTCACTTCCTTGCCCATCGAGCGGGCAAAATTCACGTATTCGGCGGTGCGGCCTTCGTCAACATAGATCGTCTTTGCATTTTCCAGTGCCGGCTCTGCTTCCGCAGAATTGGGAAATTGCTTCAACAAGGAAGTGTACTGATTAAGTGCCTCCTTATTATTATTGAGGTTGTAATAAGCGATGCCGAGACGAAGTTGTGCCTTGGGCTTTAATGAGGCGTTCGGGTCGGCAATTACTTTTTTCAGATAGGGAATGGCCTCATTGTATAGTTCATCAGCAAGCAGTGCATTCGCAACTTCCATATTCGCATCCGCAATCAGCGGAGAATAAGTGTATTTTCTTGTGAGGGTAGTAAGCAGGTTGATCTTATTCGTACTGCTCTTTACACCGGCGATCATCGCCTTCTGAAATGTGGCATAATCAGAAGAGGGCCACGAAAAGTCAAGGACTTTGGTGTACATCTCGTCGGCTTTTGCATAATCCTTACTCATGTATGCGCAGTCTGCACTGCGCAGGTAGGCATCCTGTTCAAGTGCTGGCGAATTGACCTCCGGAGTGGTCACCAGCTGATCAAAGAAACCGGCAGCCTGTGTATAGTTCTCCTTTTTTATGAAGCTATAGCCAAGGTTATATTTTGCAGCTTCCGGGTTTACTTCCCCGTTGGACACGCCAGCCTTAAGGTAATCAAAGTAGTATCTGATCGCCTCATCTGTACTATTGAGGCGATAGGCGATCTCTCCCTTCCAGAATTGCACATAGGGGAGCACAGATGCGTTTGCCGGATCCCGTTCTGCCTTGTTCAGCAATTCCCGTGCAGGCAATAACAAGCCGTCATTGATCAGTTCTGTGGCCCGTCCATACAGGATCTTGGGATACAGTTGCTTTGCAGCGGGTGAAGGATTTTTCATTCCTTCTATCAGCACCAGAGCATCCTGGTAATTGCTGGTGTTGGCGAGCACCGCGATCAGCAAGTCCCGGGCTTCGGTTCCATATTTTGAATTTGGATAACGCTGGAGAAATTTTTGAAATTCAGATAATGCAACGTCCTGGTAACCCAGCTCATAAGAAAGCTTGGCATAATTGAACATTGAAATTTCTCTCTGCTGGTCATTACTACTGTTGATGGAACAGAAAAGAAAGGCATTGCGGGCATTGACCCGCTGGTCGGTCTTCAGGTAGGCGTCCCCCAGCAGATACATCGAGTTCTGGGAAAGGGAATCCTGTTTACCCCCGAGTTGTTTGAATCCGTCGATGGCTTTTTGGTAGTTGCCAAGCTGATAAAAGCTGTAAGACAGTTCATAAAGATCCTGCCTTCCAACCCTTGGTGAATTGATTACATAGGCCTCGAGAAATGGAACGGCTTTACCATAATCCTTTTTCTGGAAGTAACTATGACCCACCAGCTGCCTCATCTCCAGGTCATAGGTTTGTTTGCCGGCATTCAACTTGGATTCGGCGTAGTCGACAGCCTTGTCCTGCTGATTCAGTGCATATTGAATAGTCGAGATGTAATAAGGAACGACCTTTCCATAGGTTTCATGATTTTCCACTACCCTGAGTGCTTCCAGGGCATTCCGATAGTCTTTGTCATAAAATGCAATAAAGCCAAAGTAATAGTTGGCATCCTGATAATTGGGATCCTTTGGCATCTTGCGGATGGCATCGAGCAGGGATTTTGCCTGTTCAAAACGTTTGACGGTAAAATAGGAATACCCAAGATGAAATTTCATCTCCGCGATCTCAGGATTGCTAAGGTTGTCGATATTGGTGTTTTCGTAAGAATTGATCGCCTGGGAAAAATCATGCTTGCGGTAATAATATTCACCCAGGTGAAAATTCATCATCTGGACCCTGGTAGCATTGTCCTCCAGTTCAATGAATTTACGTGCATCAGCCGCTGCCTTTTCTTCATTCTGATCCAGGGCGCATACTATGGTATAATACCTGATCTCCTGGTAATTTAGTGCGTCGCTGCTGCGGTCCGGAACCCTTTGGTTGAGTTCCAGTTCTTTCAGTATTGGATAAGCGAGACTGTATTGTTCTTTTTGGAAAAATTCTTTTGCCTGGTTGAATGCAATCTGAGGATCATTGATAAACCGGGTTTGCTGAGCAAATGAAGAGTAACAGCAAACGGATAGGATCAGCAGGACAGACACATACTTCATCTGGTAAAGTTAATCGGTTAATGCGCCTCCACAGGCGGTTGTAAAGATTCTAAATATTTAATCCTCAGCCAAACATGATTGCAAACAGGTGTGGATAAGTGTCCAGACTTAACATATCATTTTGATAAAATATGCAGTTTCAAATTCTTTACTTTTGAATAAATATCTACCATGGGAAAACTTTTTAGTACCAGTTACAGTGCTTCCACTTTTAACATTGCCCTGCTCATCCTCAGAATTACCGGCGGAATTTTCATCATTCCTCATGGTTACGACAAGTTTGTTCACTATCAGCAATACAAGCCCACTTCTCTCAATTTCCTTCACCTCGGCTCGGGACCCTCGCTTGCACTTAATATATTTGCAGAAGTAATTTGTGGTGCATTGGTCATCCTTGGCCTGTTCACAAGGTTGGCCACCATACCTCTTCTCATAAATATGGCTGTAGTCGTATTAATCGCAGAACAAGCGGATTTTTTTGGAAAGGCTGAACACGGAGCCATGTTTTTTGGCATCTTCCTCACAATACTTCTCACAGGACCCGGCAAAATCAGTGTGGATGGAATGATAAAATAAATTGGAATGAGTGAAATAGTTCCGGTGTCGATCATTACGATTGGTGACGAACTGATGATCGGACAGGTAGTAGACACAAACAGCGCCTGGATCGCGAAGGAGTTGAATGCCTCGGGATTCTGGGTCAGAAAACGGGTTTCTGTTGGAGATGACCACGATGAGATCTGGCAGGCGCTGGATGAGGAAAGCAGTAAGTCGAAGATCGTTCTGATCACGGGTGGCCTTGGCCCTACGGCAGACGATATCACCAAACCTTTGCTTTGCGAATACTTCGGCACCAGGCTGGTCGTCAACCAGGATGTACTTAACTACCTGGAAAAACTCTTTACAGAAACCTTCAGGAGGCCATTCACGGAAAGAAACAGAAAACAGGCCGAGGTGCCGGAAACCTGCATAGTTATCCATAATGCAAGAGGCACGGCGCCCGGAATGTGGTTCGAAAGAGACGGAGTGATCTTTGTTTCGATGCCTGGTGTACCTCATGAAATGAAGGCGATGATCAGCACCAGTGTCATCCCGATGCTCCTTGAAAAAGTTGTCACTGGCATCATCCTTCACCGGACCCTGCTGACATGGGGTATCGGAGAATCCTTTCTTGCGGACACCATACAGGATTGGGAGAGATCCCTGCCATCCCGGCTGAAACTGGCCTACCTGCCAAGTTTTGGGATGGTCAGGCTCAGAATCACGGGCACCGGCACCGACAAGGCCAGCCTGGAAAAAGAACTGGATGAAGAATTTGAAAAACTTAAGGTCATTGTTAAGGAATGGCTGGTGACCGACAGAGATGAGAACCTGCCTGAAGTGGTAAGCAGGCTCCTGAAAACGGCCGGAACAACGTTAGGCCTCGCAGAAAGCTGCACTGGCGGTTTTGTTTCTCACTTACTCACCCGCGAAGCGGGTTCTTCGGAAATATTTAAGGGATCGGTGATAAGCTATTCAAACGAGGTCAAAAATCAACTGTTGAATGTGGATGATGTTGTACTCCGTGAAGAAGGCGCAGTCAGCGAAGCAACCGTCAGGGCTATGGCAGAGGGAGCCCTCGATGTTCTACACACGGATTATGCGATCGCAATATCGGGTATAATGGGACCGGGTGGAGGTAGTCCGGAGAAACCCGTTGGCCTGGTTTGGCTTGCGGCAGGAAATAAAGAGGAACTGATCACCGAGCGTGTACAGTTCCGTTACGACAGGCTGCGCAATATCGAAATGGCCTCGAACGCTGCACTGAACCTGCTCAGAAGATTCCTTGGTAAAACAAACAATTTAGTTGGTTAAATTGATAATCCATTCCAACGCCTTTCAACCAATCAACGCCTCCAAAAGGGCGGAAATTCAGCTACCGGGCTGTAGTAACCTGATTGTCCACCCACCCCAATTCCTTACTTTTGCAGCATTGCGCATGGTAGAAACCGAGCAACATTTTCATAACCAACTGAATTATTTTTATGGCGATAGTTGACCTGGTAATGCCTAAACTGGGGGAAAGCATAACGGAAGCCACGATACTCAAGTGGCATAAGAATCCGGGTGATCATGTCGCCAACGACGAGAACATACTCGATATCGCTACAGACAAGGTGGACACCGAACTGCCTTCATCCGTAGAAGGCATCATGGAGGAACAGTTGTTTGGAGTGAATGATGTGGTGCCTGTAGGAGCCGTAATTGCGCGTATCCGCACCGAAGCGGCTGAACCCGTTCAACCCGCACCGCCCCAGACACCCCTATACGGCGAGAACAGGGGTAATGGGTCCAACAACTTCACATACACGCCAAAACCGGCTGCGGAATCTGTATCGAATGGCAACCGGTTCTATTCTCCTCTCGTCATGAACATCGCATCCAGTGAGGGCATTTCCATGCAGGAGCTGGAAACTATTCCGGGCACGGGAAATGAGGGCAGGGTCAGCAAAAGAGACATACTTCAATACATCAGTGAACGCAAATCGGGTAACAAAACTTACCAACCCCAGCGGAGTCATACCGAATCAAAAGGCTACAATGAAGTGGAGGTGATCAACCATCCAAAGCAGGAACAAAACGAACAGGGCAGCTTCAGTCCACAATTATATTCCGGCAATTCAGAGGTGATAGAGCTGGACCGCATGCGCAAGCTGATAGCCAAACACATGCTCGAGAGCACGCAAACAAGCGCTCACGTTACCAGTTTCTCTGAAGCGGATGTAACCAACATGGTACTATGGCGCGAAAGAGTGAAAAAGGAATTTGAAAAAAGAGAGAATGAGAAGATAACCTTCACGCCCCTGTTTATCGAGGCTATCATCAGGTGTATAAAAAAATACCCCTGGCTGAACAGTTCCATCGATGGTGACCGGCTGATTGTTAAGAAAGACATCAACATAGGAATGGCTACTGCCCTTCCTTCCGGCAACCTGATAGTGCCGGTCATCAGGAACGCAGATCAGCTTAACCTTGTTGGGCTTACCAGGCAGGTGAATGCAATGGCAAACAATGCCAGGTCAAATAAACTAAGACCCGACGATACCGCAAACGGCACATTCACGCTCACCAATATCGGATCCTTCGGTAGTATCATGGGCACCCCAATCATCAATCAGCCACAGGTGGCCATCCTTGCGGTTGGTGCCATCAAGAAGAGACCAGTAGTTATTGAAACTGCCCAGGGCGATTCAATTGCCATAAGACACATGACATATTTGTCGCTATCCTATGATCACCGCATCATTGACGGCGCCCTCGGTTCTACCTTTCTCAATGCCGTGGCCAAGGAGCTGGAAAACTTCAATCCCGAGAGGGAATTCTAGGTACTTGACATTATGGGCAGAGTTTCGTAAATTGATAGGAGAGCGATCATTTCAAATCAACGTTATGAAAACACTGTCAGAAACCTGGTTCGCGGATGGGTACATCGATTTTGAACTGAAAAAGTACACCCTCCTCGCCTATCTTCAGGAGGTCAACAAACATTTCGGGCAAAATAAGCTTTACCCACTACTGGCTGATGTGATCTTCCATTACAACAACATTGTTGCTTTCAGGGAAAACAAAAAATACCTGCAGGAACAATTTCCAAAGAAACTCACCGTCATCCAGATGGAAAAGCTGCAAATGCTTTATGAGCAGATGATCGAGGATGATGAACTGATGCAGGAACTTGAAGAGATCATCAATTATTCGGCTTCCGAAATCAAGTCGACGATTTCCAACGGAACCGAGATCTACGAATTTGTGGAGAACAAGCTAAACATATTCCCCATTGGCATAGTACCGCTGGAGATCAACGAAGGATATTTTTTTCTGCCCGAAGGGGGATCTGCCCGCACCAGGGTTTACCAGTACCGGCTGAGTATATTCCAAAAACAGGATGAAAAGTACAGGTCGATGAAAACTGAATTCATTGATTTCTGGGACAGGACCATTTCTAACACCTATGAACACATAAAGTCTGACCTCATCAGGAGAAAAAAGGAGTTTGCGAATCCCGCGGTCTACTGCATAGAAACAACCATGAGTTTTCCTATTGATGAGACACTGCTGCCGGTAGCCAAAAGGTCACTGGTCAGGTATATATCTACAAACGCTGCATGAAAATTGATCAAACTGCCTGTTTCTGCTCGTGCAATTTCCTCAACCGCGACCTGTAGTCCTTAAAGAGGCTGGACCATTTTAGCTTCAACACCCCAAGAACCCCTTCCTTGATGATGTCCTTGTGCATTTTTGAAATGCCATATTTGCGGTCACGAAAGATGATCGGCACTTCGATAATTTTGAATCCGAGCTTCCAGGCGGCAAATTTCATCTCTATCTGAAAAGCATAACCGAGAAAATGTAATTCGTCAAGGTTGATAGATTCAAGTACTTCCCTTCGATAGCACACAAATCCCGCCGTGGTGTCTTTGACCGGTATCCAGGTGATCAGCCTTGTATATAAGGATCCTCCTTTCGACAACAGTATCCTGTTTCTTGGCCAGTTAACTGTTCCTCCACCTTTCACATAACGAGAACCAATGGCCACGTCGGCCCCATGTTTTGAGCACGCGAGGTAAAGTTTCTGAAGGTCGCAGGGATCATGCGAAAAATCTGCATCCATTTCGATGATGAAATCATATCCACGGGCTATCGCCCATTTAAAGCCATGTATGTAGGCGGTACCCAAACCGGATTTACCAACTCTCTGTTCAAGGAAAAGCGTTGATGAATGTTGTTCCTGCAAGGCCAATACCAGCGTTGCCGTGCCATCGGGAGAATTGTCGTCGATCACCAGTACGTGAAAGTCCTGACCGAGATTCAGGATAGCAGTAATGATGGCTACAATATTCTCCTTCTCGTTGTATGTTGGTATGATTACTAATTTGTGCACCCGTTATTTCTTTAGCATCATCCTGTTGAAAACTTCTGTAAGCTTGAGCTTGGTGTGGAGCGGGAAGTCACCTTTCATCATCCAGTCGTAGTACTGTGGTTCGGCCTTTAGCACTTCGGTAACCGAACGTCCCTTATGCTTGCCAAAATTGAAAACCTCAACCCCCTTTTCCATGACCATCCTGCGCGCAAAATCAACGGTGTTTTCTTCGCCGATACATTTCAGGATGCTCTCAACGGTAAGTCCCAGCTGAGGATATCGTTCAACCTGCGACTGAAGCACGTTCCAGGTAGCCTGCGCATCGGCCTCGGCGCTATGTGCGTCAATCAGGGTCTCGTTGCAATAAAATTTATAGGCGGCCGCAAGGGTGCGCTGTTCCATGGTATGAAATATCTTCTGAACATCCAGCAGTTTCCTGTTCTTGAAATCAAAGTCCAGGGCAACCCTCAGGAATTCTTCGGCAAGTATGGGAATGTCAAAGCGGTTTGAATTGTACCCAGCCAGGTCGGCATTGTCGATGAATTGCCTGATTTCATTGGCGGCCTGGCGAAAGGTAGGTGCGTCCTTCACCATTTCATCAGTAATTCCATGGATCTCGGTGGAAGTTGGCGGAATGCGTATTTCCGGGTTGATTAGTTTTCGTTTTATGAGCTTTTTGCCATCCGGAAATATTTTTACGATGGCTATCTCAATAATCCGGTCCGTGCTAAGGTTTATGCCTGTTGTCTCGAGGTCGATGATAGCAAGCGGTTTAACTAATTGTAAGGTCACGTATTAAGAATTGGTTCCGGTAAGTTGTTTTGCAAAGGTAAGCATATCGAAAAGTCAGGGCGAAGAAACAGAGTGGAGTGCGCTACGCCCGCCGTAGGTGCCGAAAGTGCCCGCCGAAGTTGCCGACTGCGCCCGCCAATAGTCATAAAATGTACCCTCATCCAATTGGTTTTAAGGTGGATTTTCAACCCAAAGTAATTAATGCACAATATATTGTGAAATTCTTTGCCAAACCGGCCACCGGACTTGCATTAATAAGATTTTATTATTTACTTTGGTCTGAAATACTCCAACCCTACACAACTCCCCCGAGCCTGTCCGCCTCCTTTGAATTTCCTGATGATCGTGTATTCCCTTTTCGTCGGGTTTTATTTTGTCACTCTAAATACCAACAAATGAAAAGGATGCTTATCATTGCGGCGCTGGTGTGTTTCACTGCGGTCGGGATCAGTTCTTGTGTAGCCCAAAAAGGTTGTAAATCCACTCAGGGATATGTAGGTTACGGCGGAAAGTAACCGGTGACCGACAGGTCTGTAATTGTTAGCCAATGGGAAATGGTCGTAAATTTGCCATTGGAACTATTGGTTAACAATAACGCAGGCAGAATGGATTGGAAAATATTAACAGAAGAATCCCAGCTTAAAGAAATCATAGAGACCTCAACGGTCCGTCCCCAGGTGATCTTCAAGCACAGCACTCGCTGCTCAATCAGCTCATTGGCAAAAAACCGTCTGGACAGAGCCTCCAACCCGGAGGACATGGATTTCTATTTCCTGGACCTGATCAGCTTCAGGAGTTTATCCGACAAGACCGCCGACCTGTTCATGGTCAATCATGAGTCACCACAGGTGCTGGTGATAAAGAACGGGGACATGGATTTCTATTTCCTGGACCTGATCAGCTTCAGGAGTTTATCCGACAAGACCGCCGACCTGTTCATGGTCAATCATGAGTCACCACAGGTGCTGGTGATAAAGAACGGGGAATGTATTTATGATGAGAGTCATATCAGCATTTCCATGGATGGCATCGTAGAAGTGCTTAATTCTGACAATTAATTTCTTTGGTAAAAACTGAGCGCGGGCTTAACACCCAGGGCTTGTTCGGGCAGCGTGTAAAAACCACTGTTGTCCACCGCAAAACTAATCGCCTCTCCCTGTGCTTCAATTTCATAATCCAGTTCTTTCGCTTCACCTTTAAGCGCATCAGGTATGCTCATACCTTCATCCCTTTTATAATAATACAATTTTGTGTAGGTCTTGATGATGATATCCTTGTTGTCGGGTGACTGAGCGGCGCTGACTACGGCATTGTAAGGAAGGGCGGCAATAAACTCCGCCATATTGTTCCCCGAGGTCACTTGCGGGTAAGCGAGGCGGTAGATCTTTGAGCTGTCATCCGATTTGGTGATGATAAATATATCCAACGAAGAAGCGTCAACCAGGAAGGCCTCAGCGTCGTGAGAAAAGTCCGGATACAAAAAACTGAGTTTGTCGAAAGACGCAACTGTTGAAGCGGCCTGCTGTGGCTCTACCATACGGTAGATATCATAGCTGGTGTACTCCGAATTATTGTCCCCGATGTCGCCGATGTAAAGGTAGTCCTTGCCGGATTCCGGTCCTGCACTTAGTACCATGTCTTCCCAATCGCGGTTCTGTGCACCACTAACGGGTATTGTTTTCCCGATTGTTCCGTCGTGTCCCAGCAAAATAAGATCTGAGGGATTGCCGCTGTCTTGTTCCACCCATAAAAAACCCGGATTCGCCTTGCTGTCGGCAATGCCCGAAGCCTCTGTAATCTCAGTTCCTGAAAGCGTCGTTTTTGCCGGCGTCTTTGCGAAACCACGCGCCGAGTCCGGAACAGAACCAGGGGGCAGGTTGGAATCTACTTCTTTCTGGCATCCGCTGCCGAGAAACAGGACGGACAAAAGGGATATAATTGGCAACAATTTGTAAGATAAAGCCATAACCTTTTTTTGTTTTTTGAAACTTGTTAATCTATCCACTCTCCTTGCAAAGAAATCAAAAAAGCTCCCGGGGGAGCTTTCTTCAGGTAATTTATTATTGAACCGGGTCAGAATGCATTTTTATTTCCCCTGAAGGTGTTGTACACAGTCAGGAACATGATGCGCACATCAAGCCAGATGCTCCAGTTTTCCATGTACCAGATGTCATGTTCCACACGCTGCTGCATCTGCATAACTGTTTTTGTTTCACCTCTGAAACCATTAACCTGTGCCCAACCGGTAATGCCTGGTGTCAGGAACTGGCGGATCATGTACTGTCCGATCACTTTCGAATAATCTTCAGTATGTTTAAGCATGTGCGGACGCGGCCCTACGATGCTCATTTCTCCTTTCAATACGTTGAAGAATTGCGGGAACTCATCAATATTTGTGCGTCTCATAATCCGGCCAATCCTGGTCAGCCTCGTATCGTTCTTGGTGGCCTGTTTGGTGTTTGAATCCTTGTTCACCCTCATACTTCGGAATTTATAGCAACGGAAAGGCTGATTGTCCTTGCCGCTCCTTTCCTGCACAAAGAATATAGGTCCCCTGGATTCGATCGCAATAAGGAGTGCCATAATGGGCACCAGCCAGGAAAGGATGAATACAATGACGAGCAGACTGACAATTATGTCGAACAGTCTTTTCTTGATCCTGTTACTGACATCATTTAGCG
>Ga0193753_10002293_pt1 | contig 15285 bp, 13 predicted proteins | sample H1c2metaG_FD_144925 | JGI IMG/M metagenome (GOLD analysis project Ga0193753, IMG submission 144925) | Soil microbial communities from a riparian zone of the East river system, Colorado, United States - H1c2 | ecosystem: Environmental > Terrestrial > Soil > Riparian zone | place: USA: East... | reverse complement strand
GCGCATGAGGTCGTGGTAGTTGGCGTAGGCCTGGTAGAACTCGAGCATGGTGAACTCGGGGTTGTGGCGGGTGCTGACGCCCTCGTTGCGGAAGTTGCGGTTGATCTCGTAGACGCGGTCTAGGCCGCCGACGACGAGGCGCTTGAGGTAGAGCTCGGGGGCGATGCGGAGGTAGAGGTCGAGGTCGAGCTCGTTGTGGTGGGTGGTGAAGGGGCGGGCTGCGGCGCCGCCGGCGATCTGCTGCATCATGGGGGTTTCGACTTCGATGTAGCCGCGGTGGTCGAAGAAGTAGCGGATGGCGTGGAGGATGGCGGCGCGTTTGACGAAGACTTCGCGGACGTTGCGGGGGGCTTCTTCGGCGGTGTCGGTGATTTCGGTTGAGGGCTCGACAACGGCGGCTTCGGCGGCCTCGGTTGCTAGAGCTGTGGGAGGCGTGGCGGGCTTGAGGGCGCCGGTGTTCATGAAGAGGTCGACGTAGCGCTGGCGGTAGCGGAGCTCGGTGTCGGCGAGGCCGTGGTACTTGTCGGGCAGGGCGAGGAGGGCCTTGGCGAGGAAGGTGAGCTTGGTGACGTGGATGGTGAGCTCGCCGGTGCGGGTGCGGAAGAGGTGGCCGCTGACGCCGATGTGGTCGCCGAGGTCGAGGAGCTTGTAGAGGGCGAAGGCGTTTTCGCCGACGTCGTTCTTGCGGACGTAGATCTGCATGCGCTGGCCGCCCTGCTGGAGCTGGGCGAAGCCCGCCTTGCCCTGGACGCGGATGGCCATGATGCGGCCGGCGATGCGAACGGTGATGGGAGTGGGGGCGGATTCGAGGTCCTGGGCGGTGAGGGGGTCGAAGGCGGCGCGGAGCTCAGGTATGGTGTGGCTGGTGGGGAAGGAGTTGGGGTAGGTGGCCTGGGCCTCGGTGAGGCCAGCTTCCTGTCCGAGGGCGGCGATCTGCTTCAGCTTGTCGCGGCGGAGGGCGTAGAGATTTTGCTCAAACTCGGACTCGAACACGGGGTTTTCCTTTTGGCTGATGGGATTGAGGTTTCAGTATAGCGGGACGGGGCCGACCGCGGATAAGGGCAGAGGAACACGGATAAGTGCAACTGCTTAACACCGATTTTCACCGATTGCAGCGATTGGTTTTTTTATCTAGTACAGGACAAGTAGTGTGTCGGGTTTTGTCTCTATCCGTTTGATCCGTTTGATCCGTTTTGATCCGTTTTGATCCGTTTTGATCCGTTTGATCCCGTTTGATCCGTGGTCGGGTTGTCGTGATGTAATGGTTGAGTTATGGCGGATGATGGAGCGGAAAAGAATAAGGGTAAGGCGCTGGGCGAGTTGGTGAAAGCCGAGTCGATGATTCAGCTGGCAATTGCGCTGCCGGCGGGATGTGTGATCGGGTGGCTGATTGGGGCGTGGCTGGATAAGCACTTCCATCAGAACTGGATGGGGATTGTGGGGATTCTGCTGGGTGCGGCGGCAGGTTTTATGCAGATATTTGTGACGGCTTCGCGGTATTTGAAGAGGGACCGTTGATGCGGGTGTCGATGTGGACGGGGCAGAGCCGATGAGAGCGATGGAGAGCTTCAGCGACGAAGATTTCAAGCGGACGATTATGGCGGCGTTGCGGCTGCTGGTGGTGGTGACGGTGGTGGTAGCTCCGCTGCTGTGGTGGAAGCTGGGCTGGCAGAGTGCGGTGCTGCTGTTGGTGGGAGCTGCGATTTCGGGGTCGGGGCTGTATGAGTGGCTGCGGTTGATGACTGCTGTGATGGTCCGGATGGACGGCGGGGCCAAGGCGCGGCCGATGGGGATGGTTTTGGTGGGATTCTTCCTGCGGCTGGGGCTTACGGTTGTGCTGCTTTATGTTAGCCTTAAGGTACTGAATGGTTCGGTCTATGCGCTGGCTGGAGGCCTTGCGCTGGGAGTGTTTGCACTCTCGGTGGAGGGATTGAGGCTGATGAAGGCGTGGACTGTCTAGACCGGCGTTCGGGCAGATTCGACTGAAATTTATATGCCGACACAGACTTTGTTGACCCAATTTTTGAATGCCCACTTTGCTGCGCCCGTAACGGCGCTGCTGCGGGCTGTGCATGTGCACCCGAAGTATCCGCAGGCTCCGATTACGGATGCATTCGCTATGGAGCTGCTGGTATTTGCCGTGCTGATCGCTTACTTCGTTGTGGTGCGGCTGACGCTGAACGTCGAGAAGCCGAACGGCGTGCAGCACCTGGCGGAGATGACGAATGAGTTTGTGGCCGACCAGGGCGAGCAGATCATCGGGCATGGCTATGAGCGGTTTGTCAGCTACCTGACGGCGCTGTTCCTGTTCATCCTGCTGAGCAATCTGCTGGGACTGATTCCGGGGCTGGAGTCGCCAACGGCGAATGTTGTGGTGCCGCTGGGATTTGCGTTGGTCACGTTTATCTACTACCACTACCACGGTATTCGGGCGAATGGTCCGGCTTACATCAAGCAGTTCCTGGGGCCTGTGTGGTGGCTGTATCCGCTGCTTCTGCCGATCGAGATTATCTCGCATTGCGCACGTGTGCTTTCGCTGACGGTTCGACTTTACGCGAATATGTTTGCCGGCGACCTGTTGACGCTGGCGTTCTTCTCGCTGATCCCGATTGGAGTGCCGCTGGTGTTCCTTGGGCTGCACCTTGGTGTGGCTGTGATTCAGGCTTATGTGTTTCTGCTGCTGGCGGCGATCTATCTGTCACTGGCTGTAGCGCACGACCATTAGAGATTTGGACTGGGGTAGGAAGGCATACCCCAGGGGCTAAAGCCCCGCTTTATTGGCGTTCCATAGAGACCCAAGGCTGAAGCCTTGGGCTACCTAGAAGCTAGGCAAGAGCAAAGGCCATGGCAAGAGCAAAGAGCAAGAACAGATTGCTCAAGTAGGATCAGGTTTGAGTTTGCCGCGAAGGGGCTCCCTCTTTGCGGTAGCAACAACGTCGCATAGCGTGAGGGTGCCAGCACGGTGAGCATCAACCACCCACTGGCGGCGTATCTGATGGGAGACGGAGTAATACATGAAGAAACTGCAATATCTATTTATGTCGTTGGCCGCGATGCTGCTTGCAACGCCGGCTTTTGCTGCTGAGGCAGTCAACGGTGGTTCCCCTGCTGGTCAGTGGGTTCCCCTGGCTGCCGGTCTGGGTATGGCCCTTGCCGCTGGTCTCTGCGGTCTGGGTCAGGGTAAGGCAACGGCCTCGGCAACTGAGGCTCTGGCGCGTAATCCGGGCGCTCGTCCTGGAATCTTTATCTTCCTGATTCTCGGTCTTGCGTTTATCGAGTCGCTCGCGCTGTTTACGTTCGTCATCATCTTCCTGAAGGTTCGGGCGTAAGTTTCAGGTTTTTGAGTGTGGAAGGCCTCCGCTTCGGCGGGGGCTTTTCTGTTTGGGGGCACACCGGAGTTGTCGGTATTCTAGGGGGACACGGATTAGGTCAGGAGGCCGAGATGCAACGGCGTCGCGCGGTTCTATTACTGGCAGGGGCTGCCGTTGGTGGCGGTAGTGGGGTACAGACAAGTCCCACGGAATGACGGGGGCTGGCCTCTGAGGCTCATGTGGCCTGGGTTGTTGAGGTTTTGACCCGAATGCAGACGATCAAGCCGGGCATGACCAGAAAGGCCCTTCTTGCGGTATTTACAACAGAAGGTGGGTTATACACGGACTTGCAGCGCACGTTCGTGAGCCGCGATTGTCCCTACTTCAAGGTTGATGTCGAATTTCGTCCAGTCGGCCGTCCGGCGCGGGATGCGGACGGCCGGGCTACGCTTGTCGAAGGCGAAGAGGACACCGTCCTTACAATATCGTGACTGTTTTTACAGTTCGGCATTGACGACTAAAGGCTGGAGAAGACGCGATTTCGTTAGCGGAGGTCAGAGTCTGGTTCGATGTGGCAGTCTTGTGGGTGGTTGGCGCACTGCTGGCGGGCCTGCTCGATGCGGGTGGTGCTGCTGGCGTATTGGGCCAGGCGGAGCGCGCCATCGGGGAGGATGCCGAGGATGAGGGTGGAGAGGGCGGCGAGTGCGAGTCCGATGCCGGCGGGGACGCTGACGGCGCGGCTGCTGATGTGGCTGCTCTCCGTGGCGGGGCGGCTGTAGATGGCGGATAGCAGGCGGAGATAGTAGAAGCAGGCTACGCCGCTGTTAAGCAGGCCGATGACAGCGAGCCAGACGTGGCCGGAGCTGATGGCGGCGGAGAAGACGTAGAACTTGCCGAAGAAGCCGCCGGTGAAGGGAATTCCGATGAGCGAGAGGAGGAAGAAGGCCATCAGGGCGGCGAGAATGGGTCGCTTGAGGGCGAGGCCGGTGTAGTCGGTGGTGGTGCGGGCGGTCTCGTCGTAGCCGGAGACCTGGGTGATGACGGCGAAGGCGCCGACGTTCATGGCGGCGTAAGCAGCGGTGTAGAAGCAGGCAGCGGCGATGCCGTCGAGCGGGAAAGCGGTGAAGGCGACGAGGAGGTAACCGGCGTGGGCGATGCTGGAGTAGGCAAGCATGCGCTTAACGTCGCGCTGGAGCAGGGCACCGAGATTACCGACGGTCATCGAGAGGGCGGCCAAGCCCCACATGAGGATCGACCAGCGGTGCTGGTAGGTGGGGAAGGTGGTGAAGGTGATGCGGAGCAGGACGGCGAAGGCGGCCGCCTTGGGCGCGGTGGACATGAGTCCGACGACGGGTGCCGGGGCTCCCTGGTAGACGTCGGGCGTCCAGACGTGGAAGGGAGCGGCGGAAACCTTGAAGCCGAGGCCGATGATGATGAGGGCGAGGGCGGTGAAGGCAAGGGCCGGGGTGGCGGTGGTTTCGAGGCCGTGGGCGATGGCGTAGATGTTGGTGGAACCGGTGGCTCCGAAGGCAAGCGCGATGCCGTAGAGGAAGAAGGCGGTAGCGAAGGAACCGAGGAGGAAGTACTTGAGGGAAGACTCGGAACCGGTGGCCTGGCCCTTGCGGAAGCCGGCCATGATGTAGGTGGAGATGGAGGAGATCTCGAGGCCGATGAAGACCATGAGGAGCTCGACCGAGCAGGTCATGAACATCATGCCGGTGGCACCAAAGAGAACGAGAGCGAAGTACTCGCCGGCGTGGGTGGCGTTGCCTTCGAAGTAGTCGAGCGACCCGAGGAGGGTGGCGAAGACGACGGCGGCGATGAGCATGTGGAAGAACGCGGAGAAGGCGTCGGACTGGATGGTGTTGGAAAAGGCGTGGAGGGTGCCGAGCTGAAGCTGATAGTAGCTGGCGAGGCCGGCGACGGCGGTACCGGCGATGGCGATCCAGCCGAGGGGCTTGCGGGAGCTGCCGGGCTTGAGACAGGGCTCGGCCAGCATGATGAGAATACCGGTGAGGGTGAGGATGTATTCGGGGAGGAGGGCGAGGATGTTGGGCGATAGGCCTGGCATTAGCGCTGACCTCCTTCTACGTTCGATATGGGTGCTGCTGAAGTTGTGGCCGCCGGTTCGAGCTGCGCCGGTTCTTGTGCCAGCCAGACGCCTGCGGTGTCGATGGCGCGGATCCAGTAGGGCGATCCGAGGCCCATGAGGAGGAAGAGGGCGACGAGGGGCCAGAGGGCGGCGTGTTCGCGGGCGTTGAGGTCAGGCGCGGTGACGGTGGAGGGCTTGAGGCCGAGGTCGCCATAGAAGACGCGTTGGATCATCCAGAGCATGTAGGAGGCCGTGAGGATGACGCCGGTGGTGGCGAGGACGGTCCAGCCGACGTGGTGGGTGATGGCCGATTGCATGGAGCCGGAGAGGACGAGGAACTCGCCGACGAAGCCGTTGAGCATGGGTAGCCCGATGACGGAGAGCGTGGTGATGACAAAGAGGGTCACCATCCAGGGGAGTTGCGCGGCGAGACCGCCGTACTCACGGATGTCGTAGGTGCCGTAGCGCTCGTAGAGGAAGCCGAGGAGGAGGAAGAGTGCTGCGCCGCCGAGGCCTTCGTTGAGGGTCTGGAAGATGCCGCCGTCGAGGCCGGAGATGGTGAAGGAGAAGATGCCGAGGATGACGACGCTGACGTGACCAAGGGTGGCGTAGGCGGCGAGACGCTTGAGGTCCTTCTGGACGAGGGCGAGGAGTGCACCGTAGACGATGCCGATGGCGCCGAGGGCGATGAGCCAGGGGGCGATGTGCCGGGACTGTTCGGGGAAGATGCCGAAGGAGAAACGCAGGATGGAGTAAAGGCCGAGTTTGCCGGCGAGGACCATGACGGCGGCGGTGGGGGCTTCGGCGACTGCGTCGGAGAGCCAGCCGTGCAGGGGGAAGATAGGAACCTTGACGGCGAAGGCGGCGAGGAAGGCGAGCGAGGCCAGCCAGAGGGCGGCGGAGTTGGTCGAGATGCCGTGGGTGGCGGCTAGGGCCGAGAGGGTCGGGAGATCGAAGGTGCCGGTGCGGGCGTAGAGCCAGACCATCGCGACGAGCAGGATGGCGGAGGGGATGAAGGTGTAGAGGAAGTACTTGATGGCGGCGCGGCGGCGGTTTTCGGTGCGGCCGAAGGTGGCGATGAGCAGGACCATCGGGACGAGAGAGAGCTCCCAGAAGGCGTAGTAGAGGAAGAGGTCGAGCGAGACGAAGACGCCGTACATCGCGACCTGAAGGAGAAGGAAGAGGATGTAGAAGAGTCTTTTGCGGGTGTCGATGGCGCGCCAGGAGGCGAGGACGCCAAGAGGCGCAAGGAAGCCGGTGAGCACGACGAGCCACATAGAAAGGCCATCGACGCCGAGGTGGTAGCGAATGGCGGGGCTGGAGATCCAGGAGACGTTCTGCTCGAACTGGAAGGTTCCGGCGGCGGCTCCGGTGACGAAGTGGGCGGGCAGGTGCAGGGTGAGCAGGAAAGTGACTAGAGTGACGGCGAGCGCGCCCCACTGCATCAGCTTGCCGTTGTCCGGCAGGAGCGCCAGGAGGACCGCGCCCGCTAGGGGGAGGAAGGTGATGAGGGTCAGGATGGAGTGGTCGATATTCATTGAATTTTTGGTGGTGCATGATACGAAAAAACAAAGCAACGACAGAAGCAGATCCCTACGGGATGACAAACAAAAGAATAAGCAACGGCAAAGCAAATACAGTGATCCTTCGCTACGCTCAGGATGACGACGTAAAACTAACAACAGCAAGAACAACTAACCACAGCAAGAACAACAACAGCAAATTGCGACAAGTACAACGATGGATGTTTAGTGCATCCAGAATGAACGGCCAAAGATCATGACGACAAGGACTGCTGCTGCGCCTAAGGCGAGCCAGCCTGCGTAGGAGCGGATGTTTCCGGACTGGATGCGGCTGGTAAGAGCGCTGAGGCCTCTGGTGGTTGCGCCAGCGGCTTTCCCTGAGCCGTTGACGAGGACGCTGTCGATGAGGCCGCCGAGGAAGATGCGAGTGAACATGAGCAGCGGTGTGACGATGACGGCCGAGTAGATTTCGTCGACGTAGAACTTGTTTTCGACGAGGCGATAGAGGGCTGGAGCCTTCTTTGCGAATGCCGTGGCTGTGCCGCGCTTCTTATAGTAAAAGACGTAGGCGATGAAGAAGCCGAGGGCCGCGGTGAGGACCGAGACTGCGGCCAGGCCGAGTTCCAGGCCGTGGCTTGCGACGTTGGTAGCTGTTCCAACGACACCTGCGGCGAAGACCGGCTCGAGGAAGTGCTCGACCTCGTTGTGGCCTCCAAAGGCAATGGGAATGCCGACCCATCCGCCGATGACCGAGAGGATGGCGAGGACGACGAGAGGGAAGAGCATGATCCACGGTGATTCGTGGACGCCGTGCGAGTGAGCGGTCTGGCCTTCATCGTGCCCGGCTTCCATCACGAGATGAGTGTCGTGGCGGGAGTGGACTGCGGCTTCGTGGTCCTGGGTGTGGTCGTCGAAGCGTTCGGGGCCGAAGAAGGTCTTGAACCAGAGGCGGAACATGTAGAAGGAGGTCATGCCTGCGGTGACGAGGCCGACGAACCAGAGGAGCTTGCCGAGCGGATTGTCACTGGTGAAGGCGCGGAAGAGGATCTCGTCCTTGGAGAAGAAACCGGCCAGCGGCGGGATGCCCGCGATGGCGAAGACGCCCATCGTCATGGTCCAGAAGGTGACGGGGATGCGCTTGCGGAGACCGCCCATCTTGCGCATGTCCTGCTCGCCGGAGAGCGCGTGGATGACGGAGCCGGCGGAGAGGAAGAGCAGCGCCTTGAAGAAGGCGTGGGTCATCAGGTGGAAGATTCCGGAGGCGTAGGCTCCGACACCGCAGGCCAGGAACATGTAGCCGAGCTGGGAGACCGTGGAGTAAGCGAGGACGCGTTTGATGTCGTGCTGGACGAGGCCGATGCAGGCGGCGAAGATTGCTGTGGCCGCTCCGATGAGGGCGACCACGCCGAGGGCATAGGGGGAGCGGTCAAACAAGGTGTGGCAACGCGCGACCATGTAGATGCCAGCCGTGACCATTGTTGCCGCGTGAATGAGGGCGGAGACCGGGGTGGGGCCTTCCATGGCGTCTGGGAGCCAGACGTAGAGTGGGATCTGCGCGGATTTGCCCGCGGCTCCGACGACGAGCAGAAGGGCGATGGCTGTGAGGATTCCGCCGTGCCAGTCGGGGTTGGCGCTGATGCTGGAGAAGACGTGAGAGAAGTTGAGCGAGCCGAAGTTGGCGACGATGAGGAACATCGCGAGAAGGAAGCCGAAGTCGCCGATGCGATTGACGATGAAGGCCTTTTTGCCAGCGTTGGCGGCGGAGTCCTTCTTGAAGTAGAAGCCGATGAGGAGGTAAGAGGCGAGACCGACGCCCTCCCAGCCGACGAAGAGCAGAAGGAAGCTCTCGGCGAGGACCAGGATGGACATGAAAAACATGAAGAGGTTGAGGTAGGCGAAGAAGCGCCAGTAGCCTTCTTCGTGCGCCATGTAGCCGACCGAGTAGAGATGGATGAGGAAGCCGACGCCGGTGACGACGCTAAGCATGATGAGGGTGAGGTGGTCGACGGTGAGGGCGAAGTCGACCTGGAGGCCGGTGATGGCGATCCAGGGGCTGCTGACGAGGTTGATACTTTCGGGTGCGCCTGGGGCACTCAGGGTGGTCCAAAGCCATGCCACGAGGATCGCGGGGATGGCGGTGCAGATAAGAGCAACGGCGGTGACAAGCGCGCGCGGGAACTTGCGGCCAAGGATTCCGTTGATGAGGAAGCCAGCGAAAGGAAGCAGCGGGATCAGCCAGAGATAAGGAGCGGGCATCAATATTTCTCGAATCTCAAAGTTTCATCAGGTTGACCTGATCGACGTTCAGGGTCTGGCGTGTACGGAAGATAGAGATGATGATGGCGAGGCCTACGGCGGCTTCCGCAGCGGCGACGACCATGACGAAGAAGACAAAGATCTGTCCGGAGACCTGGTGCCACATGTGAGCGAAGGCAACGAAGGTAAGGTTGACGGCGTTGAGCATGAGCTCGATCGACATGAAGACAGTGACGATGTTGCGCTTGATAAGGAACGATGCGACACCGACGGAGAAGAGGATGGCGGCGAGGACGAGATACCAGGAGATGGGAACCATCTAGAGTGCCTCCTCTGTCGTCCTGCGATGGGCGAGCTTGAACATGAGACCGAGGAGTCCTAATCCGCCGCCAATTGCCAGCGGAATTTTCGAAGGGTGTCCGTCATGCCCTAGCATCAGGGCGAAGAACCAGCCGAGGGGACCGAAGGCTAGAAGTTTCTCAGCAACGCGATTCGAAGTAAGAGGCACGATTTACTGCTCCTTTCGCGCGAGCACAACGGCTCCGAGGATGGCTATGAGGATCAGGATCGAGGTGACCTCGAAGGGGAGAAGAAGTTTGGTGAAGAGGACGGCGCTTAGCTCGGAGATGTTGCTGATGGCGTGGTTGAGGTGACCGCCGAGGTTAGCAGTGCCGAGAGCCTTGCCTTCGGAGAGGAAGACGAAGCTGAGCAGACAGAAGATGGCGGCGGCTCCGGGGAATCCAGCGATGTAGGCCGCGCGGCTGCCGGTGGTGCGTTCTTCAACACCCGCGTTGAGCAGCATGATGATGAAGACGAAGAGCACCATGATGGCGCCGGAGTAGACGATGACCTGAGCGGCGGCGAGGAACTCCGCGCCGAGCGACCAGTAGAGGACGGCCAGCGACATCATGACGACGACCAGCGAGAGGGCGCTGTTGATGGGATGGCGTTGGAACAGGAAGTTGAATGCTCCTGCGACCGCCAGCGCGCCAAAGATGATGAAGAGTGCCAGTTGCATGATGATCCGATGAGTCCTTCTTCGATCTCGTTTGAAACGGAGCAGATGTTACGGGCTATCTGCTGATTGTAAAACAGCTTGCCGCAAGGCTAGCCGCGCAAAGCATAGATGAGGCTGGTGACGATGATATTGGCCATGGACAACGGAAGCAGGAACTTCCAACCGAAGGACATGAGCTGGTCATAACGGAAACGGGGAACGGTGCCGCGAACCCAGATGTAGAGCAGAAGGAACGCGAAGACTTTGACAACGAACCAGAAGATGGGCAGGATGGCCTGCACGATGGGGCCGCCGATGGCGGGGAAGAGATTGCCAAAGGGACTGGACGCTCCGCCGAAGAAGAGAAGGGTGGCGACGCAGCTTACGGTGATCATGTTGGCGTACTCGGCCATGAAGAACATGGCGAACTTCATGGAGCTGTACTCGGTGTGGTAACCGGCGATGAGCTCGGACTCGGCCTCGGGGAGGTCGAAGGGGGCGCGGTTGGTCTCGGCGTAGGCGGCGAGGAGATAAACGAAGAAGGCGACGAACTGGAAGCCGCCGAAGACGTTCCAGGAGAGTGCTCCGTGGGCGGACTGGCTGTTGACGATGTCGCGCAGGCTGAGGGACTGGGCGCGAAGGACTACACCGACCAAAGACAGGCCGAGGGCGAGCTCGTAGCTGATCATCTGCGAGGTGGCGCGGAGCGAGCCGAGAAGAGCGAACTTGTTGTTCGAAGACCAGCCGGAGAGCGCGATGCCGTAGACGCCGATGGAGGTGATGCCGAGGATGACGAGGAGGCCGATGTTGAGGTCGGCGATGTTGAAGATGTCGACGGCGACACCGTTGACGACGACGTGCTGGACCTGGCCGAAGGGAACGACGGCGATAGAAATAAGCGAGCAGGTGAGCGCGATGATGGGCGCGATGATGAAGAGCGGGCGCTCGGCGGCGAAGGGGAGCAGGTCTTCTTTGAGGAAGAGCTTGGCGCCGTCGGCGAGGGGCTGCAGCAGGCCGAAGGGGCCGACGCGTGAGGGGCCCCAGCGGTTCTGGATGCGGCCGAGGACCTTGCGCTCCAGCAGCACCGTGTAGGCGACCGCTGTCAGAGTGATGACGAGGACGACTATGATCTTGAGGATGCTGAGCAGCAGAAATGTCTGGAATGGAGTGAGGTGGCTCATTCGGTTTTAGCTTCTGGCTCCTGGCTCTTGAATCTGAAATCTATTGGTTGCTTTCGGTTGAGCTGCGTTTGATCAATCGCCGGTGGCCTGGATCTGAATCAAGGGTTCGTTTGCTTGGAACTGCTGTACATCGTTCAGCATGGGTGAGTAGCGACCGAGGGTGCCGGAGGTGAAGAGGGTGTCGTTTGCCGGGAGTACGAGGTCGCGGCGGCTGGCGATTTGTACGAGTTCTGCGGGTGCGGCGGGATTGAGGTGCTGGTCGTTGCCGCTGAGGAGCTGGAGGCGGAGGAGATTGTAGCCGGGAACGAGGCGCTGGATCTCGTCGAGGATGGCCCAGGGATCGAAGGGGCTGAGCTTGGGCTCGAGATTGTTGGCGGTGAGCCAAACGGCGTGACGGTCGGCTTCGCCGGATTGCGCGCCGCGTGACTGGCCCATGTCGGCGCGGGTGCCTTTGCCGAAGGGGACAAGTTCGGAGATGTTGGCGCCCATCCTGTCGGCGATGCGGACGATCATTTCGAAGTCAGTGCGGACGCCGGCGCGGTCACCGGCTTTGTTGACCTGCTGGAGGTCTCCGTAGCTATTGGTGACGGAGCCGGATTTCTCGTAGAGGTTGGCGGCGGGGAGGATGACGTCGGCGAGTGCGGCGGTTTCGGTGAGGAACATGTCCTGTACGACGACGAATGTGTTCTTCAGGGTAGAGGGATCGACGCTGTAGCGGGCGACTGGGTTGGAGCCGACGACGTAGAGCGTGGAGAGCTCACCTCGACCGGCTGCCTCGAAGATTTCGAGCATGTCGAGTCCGGGAGTGGCGGGGGCGTTGTACTCGGCGAAGGTGGCTGCAGATGCGACCGGGGTGTAGCCGGGGAGCATGTCGGGGAGCAGGCCCATGTCGGCGGCGCCGTGGGCGTTGACGTAGTCGGAGAGAAGCGCGAACTTCCTGTTCGGCAAGGTAAGACCGAAGGCAAGAAGGCGCTTCAGGTCTGCGCCGCGAATCTCGGAGCCGATGAGGACGACGAGGCTCTCTTCGGCACGGACGGTTTCGCGGAAGTTATGGAAGGAAGCGGCGTCTGCGCCGGAGTGTGTCAGAGTATCGACGGCGGTGTCGTCTCCGGTGAGGAAGCTGGCGAGTGCGCCGTAGCTGAAGGGAGCGATGTGCGCGAAGGCGCGAGCCTGGCGGCGAAGTTTGATCTCTTCGGAGTTGGCGACGTAGAGACGTGCACGATTAATGCGGACGTTGGTGCGAATGTTCCATGCGGTGCCGGGAGCCTGGTTGGTGGGATCGCCGCCAAGGATCATAATGGCCGGTGCAGTCTGGGTATCGCGCAGGGAGGCGGCGCGACCTTTGGTTCCGGCGAGGGCCTGGGCGAAGGTGACGTAATCCGCGGTGCGATGGTGGTCGATGTTGTTGGTGCCGAGGACCGTGCGGGCGAACTTCTGGAGGAGATAAGACTCTTCGTTCGTTGTGCGGTTGGAGCCGATGACACCGATGCTCTTGCCGCTGCGGGTGTCGCGGAGCTCCCGGAATTTTTTGCCGACGTGATCGAAGGCGTGGTCCCAGGAGACGGGCTTGAGCTCGCCATTGGGCTGGCGGACGAGAGGCTGTGTGATGCGTTCTGTGTGGTTGGCGAAGTCGAAGGCATAGCGGCCCTTGTTGCAGAGGAAGTCGCCGTTGATGCCGGACTTGTCGCGGTTGTCGCCGCGAACGATCTCGCTGCCGTCGGAGGTGGAGCGGACGCCGAGCGTGGTCTTGCAGCCATCGCCGCAGTGGGTGCAGATGGTGGCGACGTGATTCATCTCCCAGGGGCGGGTCTTGTAGCGATAGGTGCCGGAGGTGAGGGCGCCTACGGGGCAGGCATCGATGCACATGCCGCACTGCTCGCAGTCGACGTGGGCGAGGTCGTCGGGGCTTTGAGCGGCCGGAATATTCGGTGCAATGACGCTCGAGCTGCCGCGGTTCTGGATGCCGAGAGCGAAGACATCCATACCTTCGCCGCACATGCGCACGCAGCGGTAGCAGAGGATGCAGCGGGGGCGGTCGAAGTAGACGACGGGCGACCACTTCTGCTCTTCGCGGTGGTTCTTGGGCTCGGCATAGAAGCTGTCGGCGGCACCGTACTTGAAGGTCATGTCCTGCAGCTCGCACTCGCCGCCGGCATCGCAGACGGGGCAATCGAGGGGATGGTTGCCGAGGAGGAGTTGAAGTGTAGCTTTACGGGCCTGGGCGATCTCGGGGGTTTCGGTCTGGACGACCATGCCTTCGGCGACCGGTGTGGTGCAGGCGGTCTGGAGCTTCGGCATCTTCTCGATGCGGACGACGCACATACGGCAGGCTGCCTGGAGCGAGAGGCCGGGGTAGTAACAGAAGGCCGGGATCTCGATGCCGGAGGACTTGCAGGCGTCGATGAGCAGGGTGCCGGCGGGTGCGGTGAGTTTCTTGCCGTCTACGATGAAATTTGCGTCTGGCATGGTTTAATGTGCTCCAACGAGCTGCTCAACGGTGATGATGGGGGTTCCGGCCTTGCGGCCTTCAATATAGTCTTCAAACTCTTTGCGGAACTTCTTGACGAAGCCGAGGGTGGGCATAGCTGCGGCGTCGCCGAGCGGGCAAAAGGTGCGGCCCATCATGTTTTCGGCGAGGTACTGAACGTTGTCGATATCTTTTTTGGAGCCGCCGCCTGCGTGGACGCGGGTGAGGGTCTTCTTGATCCAGTCCGTGCCTTCGCGGCAGGGAATGCACCAACCGCAGGATTCGTGCTGGTAGAAGGCGATGGTGCGGAGGGCGAATTCGACGATGGAGACGGTCTCGTCCAACACGACGATGCCGCCCGAGCCGAGCATGGTGCCAGCTTTGCCCATCTGGTCGAAGTCGAGGCCTACGTCGATCTCGTCGGCGGTGAGGACGGGGCAGGAAGAGCCGCCGGGGACGACTGCTTTGAGCTTCTTGCCGTCCTTGATGCCGCCGGCTACGTCGTAGATTGCCTTGCGGAGCGAGTAGCCCATGGGCAGTTCGTAGACGCCGGGGCGCTCGACGTGACCGCTGATGCCGAAGAGACGTGTGCCGCCATTGCGCTCGGTGCCGAGCTTGGCATAGGCCTCGCCGCCCATGAGAAGGATGTGCGGGGCGTTTGCGATGGTCTCGGCGTTGTTGATAACGGTGGGGCCACCGTAGAGGCCGACGACAGCAGGGAAGGGTGGCTTGATGCGAGGGACGCCGCGCTTGCCTTCGAGTGACTCCATGAGGGCGGACTCTTCGCCGACCTCGTAGGCTCCGGCTCCGGTCTGGGTGATGATATCGAAGTCGACGCCGGTGCCGAAGATGTTTTTGCCGAGGAAGCCCCGGGCGTAGGCGTCGGCCACGGCCTTTTCGACGATCTTGAGGAGGTAGCGGTACTCGCCGCGCAGGTAGATGAAACCGAGCTTGGAGCCGATGGCGAGGCCGGCGATCATGGTGCCTTCGATGACGGCGTGCGGGTCTTCGAGGAAGATGACATGGTCTTTGCAGGTTCCGGGCTCGGACTCGTCGCCATTGACCAGGACGTACTTGGGCTTTTCGCTGACTTTAGGAACGAAGGACCACTTCATGCCGGTGGGGAAGCCGGCTCCGCCGCGTCCGCGAAGGCCGCTGGCCTTCATGGTGTCGATGATCCAGGCGGACATCTTCTCCGGGCCTTCGGCGAGCGCCTGCTGTACGGCTTTGTAGCCATCGAGTTCGATGTACTTATCGATGTTGGCTGCACCCATGCCGAAGCGGCGGGAGATTACTTTGACTTCATCCGGATGAGAGACGAGGGTAGGCATCTACTTCACGTCCTTTCCCTGGCCGTTGCGGTAGGTTTCGAGGATCTCGTCGACCTTGATGGTGGTGAGGTTGTCGTGGAAGTCGTAGTTGACCTGCATGGCGGGAGCCCAGCACCAGGCGCCGATG
>Ga0193753_10002292_pt1 | contig 15285 bp, 14 predicted proteins | sample H1c2metaG_FD_144925 | JGI IMG/M metagenome (GOLD analysis project Ga0193753, IMG submission 144925) | Soil microbial communities from a riparian zone of the East river system, Colorado, United States - H1c2 | ecosystem: Environmental > Terrestrial > Soil > Riparian zone | place: USA: East... | reverse complement strand
GCGCCGTTCGAAATCCCGCGCCATGGCCGGATCGAAAAACACCACGGCGTCGGCGGCGAGCGCTCCGTTCTTGGTGGCGCCCAGCGACAGCACATCGACGCCGCATTTCCATGTCGCGTCTGCGGGCGTACAGCCCAGGTGCGCCAGAGCATTGGCGAATCGCGCACCGTCCATATGCACGGGCAGGCCATGCTGCCTGGCCGCAGCGCTGATGGCGGCGATCTCGTCGAGTCCGTATACCGTTCCCCACTCCGTCGCCTGGGTCAATGTCACGGCGCCCGGCTTGACGTGATGAATCCCCAGGTCCTCCGCAAACGCGACGGCCTTGGTCAGCTGCTCGGGGCGAATCTTGCCGTCGGCTGCCGGGAAACCGATGAGCTGGGCGCCGCCGGTGAAGAACGCCGGTGCGCCGGCCTCGTCGGTGACGATGTGCGCCCCCTCGTGGCAATAGATCGCGCCGAAGGGGGGGACGATTTGCGACAGTGCCAGCGCATTGGCCGCCGTGCCGCTGGTTACCGGAAATACGGCGACCTGCTTTTCGAATATCTCGCTCGCAACGGATTGCAGTTTGGCCGTCAGCTCGTCGCCGCCGTAGGACGTGACAAATCCCTCGTTGGCCTTGTTCAGAGCGGACAGGATGGCATCGCATGCGGGAGCGACATGGTCGCTGCTGAAATTCCGACCCACGTGGACTCCTTGAGCGGTGTTACTAAAGTATGCGCGGCGGATTGTACCCGCGGCGCCACGCCCACGTCATCGGCGCCAGTCCTTTGCGAGAAACTCCTGGCTCTGTCCCTCGCGTTGCCAGATCGCCGCCTCGGGCCGAACCGTGAGGAGCCAGATGCGCTGCTCCAACGGCTGACGCGGCTTGAAGCAGGAGGGACTCAAAACGGCCACTGCGCCGGCATGCTCGGGATCGCGGACCGACTCGTAACGGATGGCATCCACGCCGGCCTGCCGTGCCACTTGCGCGAAGCGCTGTGAAGCGGCGTAGTCATTCGGATTCGTCCAGTCCGAACGCGCGCGCTTGAAGGGAGACGCCGTGAGATCGACCATGCGGCCATCGATGCCGGCACGAAATACGGTTTGCGGCGAGGGACCCAAGCTCTCCAATCCCGCGGAGTCCATCAAAAAGCGCCAGCGCCAGAATCCCAATTCAGCACAGGCGGTGCGCTCCTTTTCCGCCCCGTACCAGACTCCGGCATCCGCCGGCGCGCGGAACCGCGAGCCGATCGGCGACACATAGCGAAACGGCGTCGACAACAAATAATGCAAATCGGCCGCGTCCTGCGGCAGTGCCGGTTTGCTCCTGTCCAAGATCCGCTCGAGCAGCAGCTGCTCCTCCACGTTTGCCACCAGGCGCAACGTGGAAGCGACGTGTTGGGCCTCGACGGCTCGCCACAGCCGCCGCGTTGCCCGACCCGCCTCAGAGCCGACCGCGGGCGGCGTCCAGGTATTGGACGACACGCACCAACCCTTCAGTGCTGCGAATCAGATCGATCGGCTTGGCCTTGAGGCCGCGGTTCTCGCCGTTGAGCCAGCGCCGGGCCGTCTCATCATTGGAGCCGATCACCGCATCCAGCGAGCGGAACAAGCGCACGAACAGCGCCCCCAGCTCCCACTCCTTTTTTTGATCGTCCAGGGTGTAGGCGCCGTTCGCCATGCGCGAGATCGTCGACGGGCTCAATCCGAGAATTTGCGCAAGGCTCGACTGCGTGATTTCCAGCAAGGCGCAGGCGCGCAGCACGGCGCTCGTCAGGACCAGGCGGGGTTCGGGTTTCGACTTGGACAGGGCACGCGGCATGAATGCCTACAGCAATATTAAGTGCCTTTGCATTCTACCGAAATATCGGCGGAATGACAAAATCAGCTCAATTGATGGTAAATGCCGGTATTGGACGGCGGCGTGCGCTTGCTGTTGAGCTTGATGTTCAGGCGCAGCTCGTTGGCCGAATCGGCGTTGCGGATGGCTTCGTCGTAGGCAATCACGCCGTTGTTGTACAGCTCGAACAGCGACCAATCGAAGGTGCGCATGCCCTGTTCCTGGGACTTGCCCATGATTTCCTTGAGCTCGTGAAACTCCCCCTTCAAGAGCTTGTCGGACACGATCGGCGTATTGAGCAGGATTTCGATCGCGGCAATGCGGCCGCTGCCGTCTTCCTTGCGCACCAGGCGCTGGGAAATGATGCTCTTGAGATTGCTCGACAGATCCATGAGCAACTGCTTGCGGCGTTCGTCGGGAAAGAAATTGATGATGCGGTCCAGCGTCTGGCTGGCGCTGTTGGAATGCAGCGTGCTCATGCACAAATGCCCGGTCTCGGCAAACGCGATGGCATGCTCCATGGTTTCGGCATCGCGGATTTCGCCGATCAAAATCACATCGGGCGCCTGGCGCAGCGTATTCTTCAGCGCGTGATGCCAGGTGTGCGTGTCGATGCCCACGTCGCGATGCGTCATCAAGGACATCTGCGATTGGTGGATGAACTCCACCGGGTCCTCGATGGTGATGATATGCCCCGGCGATGAGCGGTTGCGGTGATCGATCATCGCGGCCAGCGACGTCGTTTTACCCGAGCCGGTGGCGCCCACGACCAGCACCATGCCGCGCTTGGTCATGACAATTTCCTTGAAGGTCTCCGGCAGCCCTAACTGTTCGAAGCTGGGCATCTCATTGGGGATCGTGCGGATGACGATGCCGACGTTCAACTGCTGCATGAATACATTGACGCGATAGCGCGCGAGATCCGGTATCGCCATGGAGAAGTTGCATTCCCATTCCTTGGCGAACTCGGCGCGCTGGCGCTCGTTCATGAGGGAGTGAGCCAGCTCGCGCGTCACCTCAGCGGTGAGCTTTTGGGTCGCCAGCGGCTGCATCTTCCCTTGGATCTTCATGCTCGGCGGGAAGTCCTTCGAGACGAACAGGTCTGACCCGCCCGCCCGCGTCATCGCACCGAGCAGCTTGAGCATGTAAGACCTGGCTTGTTCTTCACTCAGCGCCATTGACCACCACCCCGCCCGTTTGCCACCCGCGAATATAGGCCGCGGCCTTAGCTTAAGACCGCGACGGAGTTAACATACAGCGGTTTACGGGCGGAAATAGGCCGTAGGCGACCGGCTTTGGCCGTTCGCGCGGCGGCGATAGCTAGCGGTGCGGCGCACCGGTCCGCCAGCGCTGCGTAAATTCGTGCCGATCGGTCTCGGTCTCCAGTTCCGTCGCGACTTGGCGCACCAGTTCCTCGAGACTGGACACCCGAGCGGCAGCGGTTTTCACCAAGTGTCTGGCAATGGGTCCGATATAGCCGGCCAGCAGCCGTTCGATGCGTATCACTTCGGTGGACTCCAACGGCGCCGCGCTCTGAAAAATCGGCGTCGGCTGAGTACCGGCGAGGTCCGGGGCCTGCCCTGCAGCTCCCAGCTGGGCCCTTAAATAGTCGACCAGCCGCGCATAGTGCGGCTCGCGCGGCGGCGGAAACGCATCCAGCCAATGCTGAGCGCTCAGGAAATATTCCAGACTCTTGGACGGCAGCACGCTTTCGATGCGAAACGGCAAGATGCTCACCTGCTTGTGCACCGCGCGTTCCACCTCACGGCGGACCTGAGGGGAGGCGTTGCTGCTCGCGGAGAAAATCAAAATCATCACGCGCGCATTGGCGATGGCGTCGATGATTTCCGCCGCCCAGTCCGCCGAGGGGGCAATATCGCGCGGAGCAATCCAGCAATGGATGCCTTCCCTTTCAACGCGCGCGACCAACTCCATGGCGCAATCGTAGTCCGGCTGCGAGTAGCTGATGAAGACTTCGCGTGCCATCGCCTTCAAGCCCCCAGGAGGCGCATCGCCTTCTCGAGACTCTTGCGCATGCGCTCGAACGAGCGCGTCACGGAGGCGATTTCGGTGGCGCCGCCCGGTGGAAAATCCTCCACCGACATGTCGCCGAGGCTCACCCGATCCGCGACGGCCGCGATCCTTCGAACCGGCCGCACCACCAAGCGATACAGCAAAATGTTCACGACGCCGAACGCCGCGGCAAACACGGCTCCCAGCAAAAGCATGAATGCGCGGAACTCCCGGTTGGCATTGGCTGCAGCGCTGGCAAAAGGTACGGACACCACTTGAGCCGCCACGACTTCGTTGGGCTGCCAACCAAAACCGTTGTCGCCGCCATAGCGTGCGATCAAGCTTGCCGGCGCCGCCGAGGGCGTGCTGTGGCACACGAGACACTCCGGTTTCGCCCGAATCGGCCGCGCCAGATACAGCGACCTTCCCATGGGCGTGTCGCGTACGCCGATAACTTGTTGCGTCTGCGAATCATTGCGGAATCGCTGAATGATGTCGCTTTCCCAATCCGCAGCGCGATCGCGCGGATTGGTCGGGTTGAGCGTCGCTTCCTTATAGGCATACTCGGGATGATGCTCATGAAACTTCAGGAAATTTTGCGTGGCCGCGTAGGAAGGCACGCTCTGCGGCGGGAACTCATCTTTCATGCGCGCCGAAATCAGCGGCAAAATTTCGTTCGCGGTATAAGTGCGCACGGCGGCGGCGCTGTCCATCATCAAGCCCGCTTCGGCGAGCACCTCGCGTTGGGCATTGTCTTCCAGCATGGCCCAACAAACGTAGCCCGCGAGCAGCGCAGCGAGCAAGAAGACGCCGCCCAGCGCCGCATTGATTCGAAACAGCAGACTCATCGCGCAATCGGCACTTAGGATGCCTTATAGAAAGTGTCAGCGTGCAGGCGCCGCATTGTACACAGTCTTACTCGCGCAGGCGCCCTTTGAGATCATCGTGGGTCGACTTGATATGCGCGTGCATGAGGGCGCGCGCCTCCCGCGATTTTCCGGCGCTCCAGACCCGCAACAGGGCCGCATGCTCGCGCGTCGCGCGTTTTGCCCGGCCTTCGGGGCGCAGGTGTGCCTGTACATAGCGCTGCGCCAGGGTGTGCAGCCGGCTCAGGATTTCGGCCGCCACCGGCTGCAAGCGCGGCACGATGAGCAACAAATGGAAGGCACGATTGAGCCGGCCGGAGGCCGCGAATTCGCCGGCGGCAGTGGCGTCGTTCAATTGCTCCAGCGCGACGCGCGCCGCGGCATGATCGGCCGCGGCCGCAAGCCTGGCACCCCGCGCCACGGCGATCGGCTCGATTTGCAGGCGAAGCCTGAATACTTCATCCAGTTCGGCGCTCGCCAGAGGCCGCACCTGAAAACCGCGATTCGGAAAGATGTCGACCAAACCTTCGGATTGCAGCTGCACCAGCGCCTCGCGCACCGGAATCTTGCTGGTGCCGAATTCGGCCGCAAGGCTGTCCTGGCGCAGGGCGGAACCCGGCGCATAGGCGCCTGAAAGAATGCGGTCGCGAAAGCGCACGATCAGCTGGCTGGTCATCGATTGCACCAGCGGCTCGGTCACGCGCGAATGCCCCAGCAAAAAGGATCATCGGGATCGAGCCTGAGCAGATTTTCCCCGGTCACGTGCGCCGTACCGGTGATGATGGGCACGACTTCACCCCGGCTGCGGTCGTGCCACCGATAGCGTGCCTCAAAGCGGCTGGCGATCAAACTCTCCTGCAGCCACACATCGCCCTCTTTCAGTTTGCCGTCGGCGGCCAGGCAGGCAAGCTTCGCGCTCGTACCCGTGCCGCAGGGAGACCGGTCATAGGCCTTGCCGGGACAGAGCACGAAATTGCGGCTGTTGACGCCGGGCTGAGCCGACGCGCCAAACAGCTCGACATGATCGACGAGGGGATGCCCCTGCGCGTTGAGCGCCGCCCGCACACGCCAGGCAAAATCGGTCAGGGCCTCTACATGCGCCAAATCGATCACCTGGCCATGCTCCGACACCAAGAAGAACCAGTTGCCGCCCCAGGCAACATCGCCGACCACGCGGCCGATCCCGTCGACATTCACGGACACTTGCTTGTGCGAGCGATGGCTCACCACATTGGTCACACTGATCCGCCCATCCGAACCCAATTCCGCGTCCACCGCACCCACCGGCGTGTCGATCTTGACGGCGCCCGGGGTAATCCGGCCCAAGAACTTGAGCGACGCCATCAAGCCGATGGTGCCGTGGCCGCACATCCCCAGGTAGCCCACATTATTGAAATAGATGACCCCGAACCGGCAGTCGGCACGGTGCGGCTCGACCAGCAGCGCGCCGACCAGGGGGTCCGAGCCGCGGGGCTCGTTCACGATGGCGCAGCGATAGTCATCGAAGTGCTCGCGAAAGCGCTGCACGCGATCGGCCAATGGCCCGTCGCCCAACTCAGGGCCGCCCTCCAGCACGAGGCGCGTGGGCTCCCCGCCGGTATGGGAATCGATGACGCGAATCGAATGCATGCTATGCCTTCATGTCGCGCGGCCGCGTATCCCGCGCCCGTTCGATCATCGCGATCACTTCGGCGCGCCGAGCACCCGCGAGCGGTAGACGCGGCGGCCGCACGCGCTCCGAGCCGCGCCCCATGATCTGTTCGGCGAGCTTGATGGATTGCACCAGATCGTGCTCGGCATCCAAATGCAGCAGCGGCATGAACCATCGATAGATGGCAAGCGCCCGCGCGAGGTCGCCCTTGCGCAGCGCCTCATAAAAAGACAGGGATTCCACCGGGAATGCGTTGGTGAGCCCGGATACCCAACCCTTGGCGCCGAGCGTCAAGGCTTCGAACGCAACGTCGTCGAGCCCCGCGAACAGGACGAAGCGCTCGCCGAAGGCATTGATGATATCCGTGAAGCGGCGCGAATCGGGCGCGGATTCCTTGATCGCGACGATGTTGGGCACGCCCGCCAGGCGCTTGAGAGTCCCCATGTCGATATTGACGCGATAGGAAGGCGGATTGTTGTACAACATGATCGGCAAGCCGGTCGCGGCCGCGACTGTCTTGAAATGATATTCAAGTTCGGCGGCGGTCGGCACGTACACCATGGCCGGCAGCACCATGAGCCCGGTGGCGCCCAGGCGTTCGGCATCGCGGGCAAAATTCGCGGCCGTCGCCGTCGTGAATTCCGAGACTCCGACGATGATCGGTGTCTTGCCCGCGCTCACCTCGACGGCCGCCCGCAGCACGCTGCGCTTCTCTTCAGCGCTGAGCGAATTGCCCTCGCCCACCGTCCCCATCAATACCAGCCCATGGACCCCATCGTCGAGCAGGGCCTTTTGCACACGTTGCGTCGCAGGCAGGTCGACCTGCATCGCGGCGTCGAATTGCGTGGTCGCCGCCGGAAATACACCGGACCAGGTACAGGAAGATGGGTTGGTCATGACTGGCTTCCAAACAGGGGTTGCTAGCAGGATCGTAGATCGTATACGGTATGGTCATGGGGGAGCAAGATACGATCGCGGTGATCGGTGCCGGCGTCGTCGGCGCCGCCGCGGCTTTCGCCTTGGCGCGCGAGGGCCGGCGGGTTCTGCTGCTCGACCGCGCCGAACCGGGCACCGCCGGCGCGAGTTTCGGCAATGCCGGACATATCGCCGCGGAATTGGTGCAGCCGCTGCCCTCACCCGCGCTGCTGTTTGGATTTTACCGTGAGCTGTTTCGATTCGGCGGCGCGCTGGATCTGCCCCCGCGCCAAGCGTTGCGCATGTCGCCGTGGATACTCAAATTTGCCGCCGCGGCATTCCGCCGCGCCGAGAATACCCGCCATCTGGCGCCCTTGGCGCGTCCCTCCGCCGAGGTCTGGGAACGCTGGGTCAAGGCCATCGGCCGGCCGGAGCTGTTGCGGCGCCATGGTCACTATGAGGTTGCGTTGGGGCCGAAGAGCCACGCCCACATGCAGGCTTACGCCCGCGAAATGAGCGACCTCGGCGTCAAAACCAGCCCCATGTCCGCCGAGCAATTGCAGCCGCTGCAACAAGGCGCACGGGCGGCAACGTCCGCGGGTTTGTGGTTCGAAGATTCGGCCTATGTGATCGACCCTCTCGAGGCGGTGCGCGCGCTGGCCTCCGCGGCTTACAACTGCAATGCCACCTTTCGAAAACTGGATGTGACCGCGCTGCGACCCCGCGGCGATCAGATAGAAGTGTTGAGTCGCGAAGCGACATTCGTGGTAGACGCGGCACTGGTCTGCGCCGGCGTGCGTTCCGCGCCGCTGCTCGCGCCCTTCGGATTGCGCGCTCCGCTGCAAGCGGTGCGCGGTTATCACATTGAAATGCCGGGACAATCGGCTTTTTTTGACGCGCCCGTGGCCTACGTCGATGACCGCGTGATCGTCACGCCCATGAGGGGCCGGCTGCGCGCGACCAGCTACATGGAATTTGCCGAGCCCGACGCGCCGCCGGACGCGCGCAAGCCTGCGCGCCTGCGGCAAAAAGTGCGTGCATTGGGCTACCACTGCGAACTGGAGGGCCCCAGTTGGCTGGGCTCACGCCCGGTGCTGCCCGATTACCTGCCCGGAATCGGCCGCGCGCCGGGACCGGCGAAGCTGTTTTATGCCGTCGGCCACCAGCATATCGGGTTCACCCTGGCACCCTTCACCGCCGAATTGATCGCCGACCTGGTGGCGGGCCGTACACCTGCGATACCGGTCGCAGCCTATGATTTGCAGCGCTTCTAACATCGTCAAACAGTACAAAGGGAATCTCCTCCATGCACACACCTTTACCCTGGGCTCTAGCCGTCACTTGCGCGATGTTGACGATGTCGGCTTGCACCCAGCCGCAGACGCCGAATGCCGATGCCCGCCTGCAAAAGATCTATACCGACGAGTGGCAGTGGCGCGAGCAGCAGTTTCCGGACCATGAGGATTCACAGAAACCGATCCAGGCCCACCTGACGAAAGTCGACTCTGCCACTCAAGCAGCGCGGTTGCAGATGTGGCAGGACGTGCTGAGGAAGCTCGATGCGATTCCGCGCGCCGAGCTGTCGGCCGCCGAACAACTGAACTTCGATATTTATCACCCGCAGATCGAAGCGCTGATCGCGGAGCAGCAGTTTCATGAATACGAAATGCCCGTCAATTCGGACACGACATTCTGGACGAATCTCGGCTATACCGCCCGGCGTCAGTATCGATCCCCGCAGGACTACCGCAACTGGCTCAGTCAGATGAAGGATGTGCCGCGCTACTTCCATGAACAAATGGATGAAATGCGCGCCGGTTTGAAGCGCGGCTTCACACCGCCCCGCGTCACGCTCGAGGGACGCGATGCCTCGATTACCGCCGTCACGGATGCGGCGCCGGAAGCCAGTTTGTTCTATACGCCTTTCAAGGAGATGCCCGGCATCTCGGATGCCGACCAAAAGGCGCTGCGCGAACAAGCGGTCGGCATCATCCGCGACACCGTGCAGCCCGCGTATCGCGAACTGCTGACGTTCTTCCGGAGTGAATATGTCCCGGGGACCCGCACGACGCTGGCCGCCTTCGATCTGCCGGATGGCAAGGCCTACTACCAATCGAGAGTTCGCGAGTTCACCACAATTAACGAAGATCCGGCCGCCATCCATGCGTTCGGCGAGGCGGAAGTCGCGCGTCTGCACGCAGAAATGCTTGCTGCCATGAAGGAGACGGGATTCAAAGGCGATTTTCCCGCGTTCCTGGCGTTCCTGCGCAAGGATCCGCAATTCTACGCAAAGACGCCCGAAGAGCTGCTGATGCGAGCGGCGTGGATTGCCAAACGCTTTGACGGCAAGGCTGCGCAGTACTTCGGACTGTTGCCGCGGGCGCGCTTTGCCATCAAACCGGTGCCCGATGATCTCGCGCCCTTCTATACCTCCGGGCGCGGCGGCCCGGGCGCCTACTTGCTCAACACCTATAACCTGCCCGGCCGGCCGCTCTATAACTTGACGGCGCTCACACTGCACGAGTCCGCTCCCGGCCACGCCTTCCAGATGCCCATTGCTCTCGAGCACAAACAGCAACCGGAATTTCGGCAGCACACGTATTTGTCCGCGTATGGCGAAGGCTGGGCGCTGTACTGTGAGACTCTCGGGGTGCAGATGGGCATGTATGACACGCCCTATGATCGCTTCGGCATGTTGAACTATCAGATCTGGCGCGCCGCACGCTTGGTGGTCGATACCGGCATTCATTCTCAAGGGTGGACCCGCGACCGCGCGATTGCCTATTTCCGCGAATATACGGCGCTGCCGCTGCACGAAATCGACACTGAAATTGACCGCTACATCGCCTGGCCGGCCCAGGCGTTGTCCTACTACCTGGGCGAGGACGCGATTTTGAAATCGCGGGCCAAGGCGGAAAAGGCGCTGGGCGACAAGTTCAACATCCGCGCCTTCCATGACGCCGTGCTGGAGTTGGGCTCGGTGCCGATTCCGGTGCTGCAGGCGCGCGTCGATCGCTTCATCGCGGAAGGCGGCAAGGGCCCCTACCCCGAGATGGAATAGCAGTCCGCGTGAACATAGCCAGAAATCTCTTGCTCGGGGCCATCGCGTTGGTGGCGGTGACGTACATTGCGCGATGGTGGCGGCTGGAACGCGCCCGGCCTGCGGATCCTGCACGGCCGCGCAAACCGCGGCTCTCCGACTTTGCGGTGGGATTCGTCACCAACTTTTTCGATACTTTGGGTATCGGGTGCTTCGCGCCTACCACGGCGTACTACAAGCTGAGCTCGCGCATGCCGGATGATGAAATTCCGGGCACGCTGAACACCGGTCACGCGCTGCCGGCGATGACCGAAGCCCTGATTTTCATCCTCATTGTCAGCGTCGACATGACCACGCTGGTGAGCATGATTGTCGCCGCCATACTCGGCGCGTGGCTTGCGGTGGGACTGGTCACGCGCCTGTCGCGGCGGGCGATTCAGATGGGCATGGGCATTGCCCTGATCTGCGGAGCGCTGCTTTTCCTGGCGAAAAATCTCAACTGGGTACCGGGGAATGGCGAGGCATTGGGATTGCACGGCTTCATCTTGTTCGTTGCAATCGCCGGCAATCTGCTGTTGGGCGCCTTGATGATGCTGGGCATCGGCCTATACGCGCCATGCCTCATCATGGTGAGCCTGCTCGGCATGAGCCCTATCGCCGCCTTTCCCATCATGATGGGGTCATGTGCACTGCTGATGCCGGTGGGCGGCGCGCGATTCATCCGCAGCGGCCGCTATAACGTAAGCGCGGCGCTCGGTCTCGCGATCGGCGGCATTCCGGGAGTGCTCCTCGCGGCATTCGTCGTCTGGTCGCTACCCATCGACAAGCTGCGGTGGCTGGTGCTGATCGTGGTGCTGTATGCCGGAGCACAGATGTTGCGGTCGGCGTACAAGGAACGGGCGGCTCAGCGCGCCTCGCCGGGCTGAGAGGCCCCGGCACTCACAGCGAGCGTGCAATGATGACTTTCATGATCTCGGTGGACCCGCCGTAAATGCGCGCGATGCGCGAGTCGCGAAAGATCCGCGCGATCGGATAGTCGTTGATGTAGCCGTAGCCGCCGTGCAGCTGCAGGCAGTCATCCACGATCTGCCATTCGGTTTCTGTGGCCCACATTTTGGCGATCGCCGCCGTGGTGCCGTCGAGCGCGCCGTTCAGCAGGCGCGCGATGCAGTCGTTGATGAACACCTTCGCGACGGTCGCCTTCGCTTTGGCCTCCGCCAGCTTGAACTGCGAATTCTGAAAGTCGATGATGCGCTGGCCGAAGGCCTTGCGATTCTTCACGTACTCGATGGTCGTCTCCAATGCTTTTTCCATGGTGATGACCGCGCCGATGGCGATGAGCAGGCGTTCGCGCGGCAGCTCCGCCATCAGCTGAGAGAATCCCTTGCCTTCCTCCATGCCGAGCAAATTCTCGGCCGGCACCCAGACATCATCGAAGAACAGTTCGGAAGTGTCCTGGGCGTCGAGTCCGATTTTGTCGAGTTTTTTGCCGCGCCGGAAGCCCTGCACCTGATCGGTTTCGACAATCAAAAGAGACACGCCGCGCGATCCCAGGGTCGGGTCGGTCTTGGCGACGACCACGATGAAATCCGCGACTTGCCCATTGGAAATGAAGGTCTTCGAGCCCGAGATTCGGTAACCGCCGCCGTCGCGGCGCGCCGTGGTGCGAATGGACTGCAGGTCGGAACCGGCGCCGGGCTCGCTCATGGCGATGGCTGACACCCGTTCACCGGAGACGAGCTTCGGCAGCCAGCGATGCTTCTGTTCTTCGGTGCCGTGCAGGATGATGTACGGCGTAATGATGACGTTGTGCAAGCCGAGCGCGAAGCCCTCGAGATTTTGCCGCGCAGCGACGTCCAGCAGCACCAGTTCGTGACGAAAATCTGCGCCGGGGCCGCCGTATGCTTCGGGCACCATCACACCCAGAAAGCCGGCAGCGCCGGTTTCGCGCCAAAACACACGCTCAACCTGCCCGGCCTCGCGCCAACCTGCCACGCGCTTCGGCGGCGCGGCGCGCTCGAAGAAGCGATTCGCCGCGTCGGCGAACATTTGAATATCCGGATCCTGCATGAATGCGGGAGGCGGCACATCAAGAACTGGCATTGCTTATCTCCCTAAGGCAGCGCGACCTCGCGCATCACGTATGGAATGTCACGAAGTCCTCGAGCGCCGCCCGCTCGGTCCGCAATCGATTGATGGGCGCCCAATAATCGCCGTAGCCGAGCGCCAGTCCGCAGAACAGCATCATGGTCGGCGGCACGCTCAGGAATTCGCCGACTTCCTTGTGCCAAAGCGCCCAGGATTCCTGCGCGCAGGTTTCCAAGCCCTGCTCGCGCGCCAGCAACATGAGAGTCTGGATCAGCATGCCGAGATCCGACCATTGCGGCGGTCCCATCGAACGATCGACGTAGAAGAACATGCCGACGGGTGCGCCAAAAAAATCGTAGTTGCGCGCGAACTGTCGGTGCCGCGCCGGCCGGTCTTCGCGCGCCACACCGATGAGTCCATACAAGTCCTCGCCGCACTTGTGGCGCCGCGACCGATATGGCTCCTTGAGCTCCGGCGGATAGACGTGGTATTCGGGCGTGCCGCCGAACGGCGTGGCAAGGAACTTCGGCGTCAACTGCGCGCGAAACCGCGCCATGGAATCGCCCGAGACCACGTGCACCGACCAGGGCTGCAGATTGCCGCCCGACGGCGCGAAGCACGCCGTCTGCAAGAGCTTCCGAATCATTCCGGCATCGACCGGCTGAGCGGTGAACGCGCGGCACGAATGGCGCGACAAGACAGCCTCGTTTACTGTGACAGCCATCCTTACTATGATGCCACACCAGTCACGGGGGAAGTTCATGCCGGACGCTTTGATCATCGATGCATGCCGGACACCGCGCGGCATCGGCAAGGCCGGCAAGGGCGCGCTCGCGCACCTGCATCCGCAATACTTGGGTGCGGCCGTGCTGAAGGCGCTCGCCGAGCGCAACGACCTGGCGACCGAAGAAGTCGATGATGTCATCTGGGGTACCTCGACGCAGGTGGATAAGCAGGGTGCGGACTTGGGCCGCATGGCCGCCTTGTCCGCAGGCTACGACATTGTCTCGAGCGGCGTGACTTTGGATCGCTTTTGCGGCTCCGGCATCACCGCCGTCAATCTGGCAAGTGCTGCCGTCATGTCCGGCATGGAAGATCTCATCGTCGCCGGCGGCACGGAAATGATGTCGTACACCGCCAGTCTGCCGCACGGTTCGCCGTTCATCGACAGGGGCAACGATGCGCTGCGCGCGCTGCATCCGCAGTCGCATCAGGGCGTCTGCGCCGACGCCATTGCCACCTTGGAAGGGATCTCGCGGTCGGATGTCGATGCGCTGGCCCTGGAAAGCCAACGGCGCGCGGCACGCGCCATTGAGCATGGGTTTTTTGATCGCAGCGTGGTGCCCGTATCCAATCCCGACGGCAGCGTGGCGCTCGACCACGAACAGTTTCCGCGCCCGGAGACCACCGCGGAAGGCCTGGCGGCACTGAAGCCCTCATTCGCGGCGCTCGCCGACCATGCCTTGGACGAGCACGGCACGACCTATCGCGGCCTGATTCAACGGAAATTTCCGGGGCTGCAAATCAACCACATTCACCACGCCGGCAACAGTTCGGGTGTGGTCGATGGCGCGGCGGCCCTGTTGATTGCCTCCCCGGACTATGCGCGCAAGCGCGGCCTCAAGGCACGGGCTCGGGTGCTGGTATATGCCAACATGGGTGATTCACCCACGCTGATGCTGAATGCACCGGTGCCCGCGGCGAAAAAGGCATTGCAACGCGCCGGGCTCAAGGTTGCGGACATCGATCTGTGGGAGATCAACGAGGCGTTTGCGGTGGTCGCTGAAAAATTCATTCGGGACCTCAAGCTCGATCGCAACAAGGTCAATGTCAACGGCGGCGCTATTGCCCTGGGTCATCCCATCGGTGCGACGGGTTCCATTTTGATCGGCACCCTGCTCGACGAACTCGAGCGGCGAGACTTGAAACGGGGGCTTGCAACCATGTGTGCGGGCGGCGGCATGGCGCCGGCCATCATCATCGAACGGGTCTGACCCAGTACGCGTCTCCATCGGCGCCCTTCACCGCCGTCCCTGAGCTGCCGACTGGTTCCTGCTCACCCGAGGTGAGCCACTCGATCGTCGCGCTGTCGGCGGCCGGCACCTTGGCAATGAAGCGCGCACCGCTCGGTGCACGCGCAATGATGGCGCCTTGTTGGGCCGCGCCCTCGCGGTCATACAGCACGGTGTAAGTCTCCACGGTGGCCTGGCCCAGATAGTCTTCCTGGACTTGGGGGACCGGTCCGCGCAGCGTGTCCGCCTCCGCCTGATAGTCGAAATTCTGCGGAAAACTATCCGGCGCGAATACCGTGCGGCTCAACACGATCGAATGGCTATGCGTCGCCAAGCCACCGTTCGCGAACAGCAAGCCGTAACGGCCATTCTGGCGCAGCGCCAGAACCATGCTCACCACCGCATGGCTCATGTAGTTGCCGACCGGTCCTCCGCCGAACGTCAAGCCGCCAAAGACGCTGGCGGCGCGCTCCAAGGGCCACCCCAGCACGCGGCGCGCCATCTTGGGCACGCAGGGAAAGCAGCTGTAGAGTTCGACGTGATCCACATCCGCGGTGACCAGACCGTTGAGCTCAAGAGCCCGGAGGATCGAGACGGCCATGCTGGGCGAGTCGGCGTAGCCGGCCCGCGCCAATAGATCAACGGGCTCATGCGCCGCCGCGCCGCGGCCGACATAAATCAGCTTATCGTCGCTGATGCCGCGCGCGCGTGCCTCCGCCTCAGTGGTCACGATGAAGCCCGCGCCTTGATTGACGCTGCTGTTGGCCACCATCAACTTGCAATACGGAAAGGCAATGCGTCGATTCGCCGTGGACACGGTGCGAATTTCCTCGGCCGACACGTAGCGCCGCAGCCAGGCGCCGGCATTGCCGGCAGCC
>Ga0193753_10002291_pt1 | contig 15290 bp, 9 predicted proteins | sample H1c2metaG_FD_144925 | JGI IMG/M metagenome (GOLD analysis project Ga0193753, IMG submission 144925) | Soil microbial communities from a riparian zone of the East river system, Colorado, United States - H1c2 | ecosystem: Environmental > Terrestrial > Soil > Riparian zone | place: USA: East River... | reverse complement strand
GCCTCTACTACATACACCTACTTAGGGGCAGATCTCTACTACGGAGATCCTTTTGATACTAAAATTGGTGGATTTAATCAAATACATGAACTAGGACCGACTGGCTTTGTAACGGATACCTTCTATCATCAAGGTAACAATTCTGCTTCAACAACTGGAGAGTATAGTGATGATAGATTTAAAATTGGACGGCCATATAGAGTTGAAGTATATGATGCCAGCGACAATCTCTACACCAAGACAATAAACAAATGGGAAACTACTAATCGCCAAGCAAAAGCCAATTTTGTGACTCTAACTCAATCAGTTAGTTCGACATATGATGGAGATAGCGACCACAAAGACAAAGCGGAATCATACACATATGACTTTAGTACCGGTAATATAACAAGTAAAACTCAATGGGGTGAAGTTACGGGGAGCAACAATGGAACATTTAGTGATACAGGAACAGATAAACTTCTAACTTCAATATCATATGCAACTTCAAGCCCTATCTATCTCCCATCGCAAGAAATAACTTTTGATTATAGTTCTGTAAAAATAAGCGAAAGCAAGTATTATTACGATACACTTACATTTGGATCTGTTTTAAAGGGTAATTTGACTAAAAAGGAACAACGAAAAACAGCTTCGACTTTTGTCGACTTCGAAAAATCATATAACAATTACGGACTAGTCTCTTCAGAAAAAGATCCTCGAGACAAAGTTACTTCATATACCTTTGATACGTATAACCTTTATCCAGCAACATCTACTAACCCTTTAAGTCAAACTACAGCGTTTTGGTTTGACTATTCAGCTGGAAAACCGAAACAAGTGAAAGATGCAAATGGTCTTATCTTTCAAATATCATATGATGGGTTGGATCGTCCGCTTGAAGAAAAACAACCAGATCTTACAACTCCTACGACACTTGTAACTAAAACAGAATATCAATACACAGATAACACTGTTCCAACTAAGATCAAAAAAATTGATTATTTAAGTTCGGCAACAAGTACTGATTCATATATTTATAGTGATGGTTTCGGTCGTCAAATACAAACAAGAAAAGAAGCTGAAGGTAATAATACCTATGCAGTGAAAGATACTGTATATAATAACTTAGGATTAGTAGACAAGGAGTCCTTACCATATTTTGCCTCTTCGACAGCTAATACCTCTCCTACAGGCACAGCGAGCCTCTATACCACCTACTCCTATGACACAATGAATAGACCTGTAACAATTACAAATAATCTAGGAGCAACTACAAACACATATGATGATTGGAAACTCACCATTACAGATCCAGATAGCAAAGTAAAAGATATATTCAAGGATGCCTACGGAAGGATCTTATCAGTAGTGGAACATATCAGTACTACCACTCCAACTACTGCTTATGAGTATGATGGGTTAGGAAATCTTTCAAAAATTACTGACGCAGAAGCAAACATCAGAAATTTTACTTATGATTACTTAAATCAGAGGTTGACTGCTCAAGATCTTCACAATCCAGGTGATTCGACATATGGAAGTTGGTCATTTGTTTATGATGATACAGGTAATGTAATAGCACAGTACCAGCCTGATGCACAATTAATAAATTATGGATACGATGATATTAATAGAGTTATTACGGAAGACTATACGACTACAGCAGGGAACGATGTAACTTACAAATACGATAGTTGTACTTACGGAATTGGAAAACTCTGTTTTGCAACATCGACGTTTACGACACAGACCGCAGGAAAATATGCATATAATCCACTTGGTCTTCGTAGTTCTGAAACAAAAATTCTTGATAATTTGACGTTTACTACAACGTACGAATACGATAGGCAAGGTAATATGACGGGAATTACTCATCCTGACGGTCTTAAAGTCTCATATAACTATGATGCTGCAGGTCTTCCCGATACAATCCCTCCATACATCACATCCATTGACTATTCACCTCTAGGGCAACCTAAACGCGTTGCTTTCGGTAATGGTGTTGTCACTACAAATACTTATGATGCAACCAAGTTATATCGATTAACAAACAAGAAGACCATCTCGGGTGCAACTACATTACAGGACCTTACATATACCTATTCAGCAGCTGGAGATGTCACTAAAATCGTTGATGCATCACAGACCAATACCGCAAAAACTGCTGACTATACCTATGATGATCTTCATCGTTTGTCTACGGCTTCCACAAGCCTAGCTGTCACAGCTTCAACCACTTATTCTCAATCCTTTAGCTACTCACCTACCGGAAGAATTCTTATGAAGTCAGACTTGGGAACTACTACCTACACGTACTACACTTCGGCTGACGCAGGCTTGGCAAATCCACAAGCTATGAAGACAGCAGGTACCGCTACGTCGACATATACGTATGATAACAGAGGTAATCAAAAAACTGGTGGATGGTTTAGTCATTTCTGGGACTATAGAGGACATCTCTATGTTAACGTACCAGTAACATCACAGTTCGGCATAGATTCAAACGGTAATACCTACTCTTATGATGAAGCAGACAAGCGAGTTAAAGTAGCAGAGGCATTAAACCAAGTTGTTGTTCGCTCTACCTACTACCCCTCAACCTCCTATGCTTCCTCTACAAATGGGACTATAGTCCATTATATCTACCTAGGTGACAATACTCTTCTTACAACTGTGGAAAAGGTGGGTGTGACCACAACTACCCGTTACAACCACAATGACCACCTAGGCTCTACGGGTATTGTAACGAACATTACGGGGCAACTTGATGAAACAATGGATTATGCGCCATTTGGAAGCCCTGTACTCGATATTACAACGGTTGGAGGTCGTTCCGAGAAGCATAAGTATACAGGACATATTGAGGATACGAATGTTGGACTTTCGTATATGGGTGCTAGGTATTATGATGGGAAATTAGGAAGATTTTTGAGTCAGGATCCAGTTTTTAGAGATTTGGGTTTTGATCTTGCAGATCCACAGTCTATGAATTCCTATGCTTATGCAAGAAATAACCCTATGGTGATGGTAGATAAGGATGGAGAAATGTTTGAATATTTTGCTATCAAAGCTTACCAAACTGCTCATTCGTATATTAACACTACGCCGAATATCCCTCATGGTATTCGAGAAGCTGATTTTATGGTATCCAACATAGCTTCACATCCATCTTTATTAAGGGAGGTGGTAGGTATACGAGACGGTAGTACTTTAGATGTATCAAGTATTGCGAGTAACTTCGCTATTAATATGACACTTGGAGAATCTTACGGGCCTAATCAGGGTCTCGAGGGAACAGAAAGAAATGCATTGAGACACACAATATGGCAAGGATTGGTGACAAAAAAATTTGATGAAAACACTGCAACAAAAATGGGAGATGCGCATGAAGATAATCCTCTTTCTAATCTGTCCAATCGGACTTATTCGACCCTAGAATCAGCAGATCAAACAGTTGATTTACTTAATAATCAAATCGGAAGAAATATCGCTTCAGAAAGTCCTTGGTTATCTTCTCAGGATATCGCGCAACAATCCCTTGATTATTTTCATGAAAAAGGGTTATATATGGCCCAGAAAGGTAAGGATGGAAGCTATAATGTTGTAAAAACAAAGTTATCTACAGACTTATATAATCAAAGTTCAGCGGAACTTCATAGGTTGAATAATAAAGGTAAACGAATAATTGGTACCTCCAATTAGAATAATTAACAAATAAAATGATAAAAAGATACATAAAAATAACTTTTGCAATATTGATTTTAGTAATCTTGATCACATGTATTTTTATTTATAAAAAATCTAATACAATTGATCAAAGAATAAGTAAATACATACAAAATAATTGTGGTGACTTAGCCTCTTGTAAAGTTACTATCTCTGACTTTACAGATTTTGAGTGGGATACTATGTGCTTTGTAGATAGTGGGGCAACTCTTGAAGCTTACCCCAAAACCGTACCTGCATCGTTGCCTAATAAATATAGTTTCATGGATGCAAAGATTATTTTTATATTATCAGGCCAAATTGTGGTATTTGAAGAAATACCAATTGGAGCCGAAAATATTGAGACCGGAACAGTTTTATTCGATAAAAACCAATGTTTTTATACCCAACAAGAAGCTGTCTTTAATGTTAAAAAAATAGATAATGGCTTAGGAGGCATCTACAACTTATACAAGGTGAGCACAGCAACAACGACTGAAAGTAATTAAAGATCTGAGAGGTGACTTGAAATAGGTTTTTTTTGGTTTTTAACCATTCATCATAAGGTCATTTGCCATAGTGTGCGTATTGATTATTTGATTTAATCAAATAGGGGTTGATAGAAAGAAAATAAGTATTTATATTCTCTAGTTCTTCGGAGGTGGCGGAGGGAAATGGTGGTTATCATCATGATAGATAATATCCTCTAGATCCTCCTTTGTAAGCCTATCGTCTTCTCGAGTTGAATAAATCAAGCAAACAATTATGAAGATAATTACAAAAATTAATATGGTCATAGTTTATACACCCAGATTATTAGATATTCCCTTAGACACATCTAATTTTGTATTGAGATTCTCCCCAGTAATTCTAAGAGTTTCTACATCCTCACAATGTGACCATCTATCGATTTTTCCATCTATATCCGTCTTTGTCTCAAATCGAGGAATTTGAATTGTTGTTGTATCACCATAGGTACCTGATATTGAGACAGTCATATAACTAGCTGGCTTACCCACTGAGTCCTTCACGTAGATCACTCGACAGTTCTTTTCAATACCCTCAAGAGTAGCCGTAAACTCTCTTACCGCAGAAAAAGAACCGTAATAATCATTAGTGATTTCCCCATCGTTTGTACGAGCTACAATTTTATAAATGTACTCGGCACTTGGGGTAGGATTTTCTATGGCTATTTCATGAGATATACCAATTCCTTTAACCGATTCATATCCCTTACCTGTACCATTATTAAGTAAGAGTTGTGATTTTGATGGAAGTGAGGTTGTCCAAGTTATCTTAACCACCTTCTTCGTTACTTCATTTTTTACATTTTGGATTTGAAGAGTAGGAGAAGCTGTAATCGCTGGAACTGGTGCTATCTGAAGTGTAGGTTGAGAGGAAAGAAGCGCTGTCACTCGTGGCAGAGTCTGTGCATTTGTTATTACTGGCTTTTGGATGATTTGAGTTTCAGAAGTTATTGTCGTAGGAATAATATTCTGAGGGGTAGGACTAGCCTCATGAGGTTCTATTTTTGTTGGAACAGGTGTATTAAAAGATCCTCTCCAGTTCCATGAAAATGGATTCCACCATGAAGCAAAGGTAACTTGAGGGATAAGCCCGCAAACTAACATAAAAACAAATATTTTATTTTTCATATTGTTGAACCGTTTTTCTGCTGGCGAGAATGCATAAGGCTCCTAGCCAGCGATGCCTTGCGGCACCCATACCCCTTTCGGGATATGACGGTTCAACGTGCTCTGACTAGGAGCCTAATACGTTGAACCGTTTATTTTGCCATGCCACAGATTGTTCTATGGTTTAGGCACTATTTGATTGTACCCATATCATACAATACTTTCACTTGAATTTAAACATTACTTGTCATAGTATGCGCATATGAACGCCGTGGATATTGATCTTGATAAATCTTCGAGGGATATTAATCTCGAAAAGTTTCCTATGGATGTTATCTTGAAAAGGATTGAGGAATCTTTCCTTGAAAACCCTAAAGGAAAAAGAGTAAGTATCACTCTTACTCTAGACATTGACATCGAGGGATTTGAACGATACGAAGACACTCTAAATGTTCTCAAGAAGCGAAAAATAATTGGGAATTTTACAACTAGGGGGCACTCAGGATTCGTAGGGGATGACGAATTCGGAAAAGAAGAGGTATTTTTCTACACTTGCAGTTTTACCGTAAATCAAAAAAAATTAAACACTTTTCTCGTTGCAACATCACGAATTCCTAAATATTTTTTAAAAATGGATAATCAGAGAAGACTAATCCTCAATGACAAATACATTATATCCACCACCAATTACGAAAGTTCTAATTGGTTTTTTGTGGATTACTGCTTAAAGCATCCTGGACAGACTATCACCAAAGAGGCAATAGAGAAATCAACCAGCCAAATATTACTTAGGTTCCATGCCATTCTGAGCAATCTTCGTATAGCTCCTCATTTAACAAAAATATTTTTTCCGAATGTAGCAACGAATGTACTTAAATTTCGAAATGACGTTACCCTAAAGGACTTTGGGACAGAAATTGACGAAAATAAAATAAATAAATATATCAATACCCTTAAGAAGATTTAATCATAAACTGTATTATTTGATAATAAGTAGTAATCAATTAAGAAAAGAAAAAGGAGCTATGGTTTACTGCCACCAGCTCCTTTTTTTGTATAAATCTTGAACGCCAAATAAAGTAAGCCTCCTGTTTACTTGGTAGGTGCCCCAACAGGCGTTCAAGAACCTATCAAGTAAAGAGGGGGTTTATTATGTCTCAAAAAGTAGAAAAAACTAAAAATACTAAGAATTACCCCAAAGTCTCCTATGGGTGTACCTCTCATAATGAACATGCGCTTAATCTAGCATTTGAAATACTTTTTGAGTATGCAATCCAATATTATAAGCCTGAAAATACCCCATGCAAGAAAATAAAGTAATTACCCAGGAAGCATTCCTTTTAATGTTTTCCCAAACGAGATTTCGCTATATACATGAGGTAAATAAACAGATACACGTAGGTAGTAATATTCTTGATCTCTCCTGGAATAAAAAAGGCTTTGGAACATACTTTACTGTAAATGGATTTCCCTCTACTGGTGAAGCGACTATAGCCACTCTTCAGTCCTTAAATGCTAATTTCATTGATATGGATATTGGAAAAGACACTCTCGCGCAGGAAGAAAGAAGTTTAGTCATTCAAGAGAGATTAATGGATGCACTTAACAAAGAACTTCCTATGCCAACAATAATTGTACGAACTAAGAACGGTGCCCATCTTTATTGGTTATACACAACACCTATTATCTCACCAAATGATGAACAAAAAAATCAGTGGGCAAGTGTTCAAAATAAGCTAGTTGGACATTTCGATGGAGACAAAAATGCCAAGGATCTGGCACGAATTCTACGGGTTCCGTTTACGGATCATTTAAAAGATCCACATAATCCTTTTCCAATCACAATTAGTTCCTATAAACCCCAAAATAACTATACCTTGCAGGAATTAGATAGAAAAATACCTCTCTTTAATAATACATATTCATCTACAAAAACTTCTGCTCTTGAAACCCTATTCCAAGGAGTTCCAATAGGTAAGGGATTACGACATGAAAAAATAGCTCAGGTAGCGGGGCTACTGTTAAGATTCGTAAAAACGCCCGAAGAAATCATTAAAGCAAAAGAGCTCGTGTACGTTTGGGATCGGGAGATAGTTAAATCCCCAGAACCATTTCTTCATCGTAAAAAAGAGATTGATGATACTTTTAATAGCATAGGAGAACGAGAGCTAGCTAACAGAAAGAAAGAAATCATATCTCCTGAATCAAAACTTGAATTATGGAGCACACATCGTATTCTATCTCATGATTTCGGAGAAGAAGAATGGCTTGTAGATTCTCTAATTTCTAAACAAGGAATAACAGCTCTTTCAGGAAACCCGGGGGACTACAAAACTTGGCTTTCAATTCATATTGCACTTTCAGTATCGCGTAATGGGCAAGTCTTTGGAAAATTTCAGTGTACTAAAGGAGGTGTGTTAGTAATAGACGAGGAAGACCACTTACGTCTTATTAAAAAACGTTTAAAATCTCTGGGAGTAAAAGATGACGACACCATTTATTATTTATCCCAAAGTGGTATCAAAGTTGACGAAGGAAAATATTTAGATCTTATACTAAATATTATAAAAGAAAAAAGTATTAAATTAGTAATATTTGACTCATTAGTAAGAGTACACGGACAAGATGAGAATGAGGCCAAAGGTATGGCACGAGTATTTATGAATCTTCAGAAAATAACTAAAGAAGGTGCTTCTATCCTCTTTACTCACCATCACAGGAAGCAATTTGGATTTAGTAACAATAATCCCGGACAAAGCATGAGAGGTTCATCTGATATTCTTGCGGCTGTTGATTGTCACATAACAGTAGAAAAAAAGCGGGATGAAGAAAATCGTCTTATTGTTCGGCAAACAAAACTCCGGCAAGCAGAATTAGTTCCAACCTTCGAGGTAAATATCTTGACCGGAGAGTTAGGTCCCTCAGGGTTTGAATTTGGAGGCGACTATAATGAATCAAAACACAAAATAGAGGCAGCGATTGAAGTTATTATTTATGCTTTATCAGATGGAATGAAATCCAGACAAGAAATTATAGAGGGACTCAAGGAAGAAGAAATAGGTAAAACGACTACCGAAAACGCTCTGAAACTAGCTGAAAGTGAGAAAAAGATAGAAAGGGTCCCTAAGGAAGAGTTGCTCAAAGAACAGTCCCGTAAGGCCTATTACCGGCTTCCTGGGAGTAATATAAGTCCTAAACTTGATCTTCCTGCTTCTTCACCTATATAGTAGTTAGAAAGCAGGAAGATGTATAATCTAATTAACCCATGATTGAATCAACAAAAAAAGTAACCACTCTAATTGCGGTGTATGGACGTGTCTCGACTTCAAACCAAGAAAACGAGGGAACTATCGAGACACAACTTGCGGCAGTAAATCAGTTCGCGCAAAAAAATGGGTTTGTAATAATTAAACAATATATTGATAATGGCTGGAGTGGGGATTCTCTTGCTCGGCCCGCACTCGATCAACTTCGCATGGATGCTAAGAAGAAACTTTGGCAAGCGGTATTGATTTATGACCCTGACAGACTGGCAAGACGTGGGGCTTGGCAAGAGGTTGTAATAGAAGAATTAAGAGACTTAGAGATTGATGTTCTTTTTGTAACTATTCCTCAAGCAAAAAACGATGAGGACAAGATCATGTACAAGATGAGAGGTGTCTTTTCTGAGTATGAGAGAATGAAAATAAATGATAGATTCAGATTAGGAAAAGTTAGAAAAGCCCAAGACAATCATATTATTGTAAGTGAAGCCGCTTACGGTTATACCTTTATAAGGAAAAATGGGAAGAAAGGCGATCAAAACTTTCACCAAGGCTATTATGAAATCAACAAGAGAGAGGCTCAAATTGTTTTAATGATATTTACCTGGGTGGCTGATAACGGGCTAACCTTACGAGCAATTGTAAGAAAGCTTCAGGAACTAAGGATAGATCCTCGAAAAAGTAAAAGAGGTGTTTGGAGTACAAGTACCTTAAGTACACTCCTTAGAAATAAAACATACATTGGTATAGCACACTATGGGGCATCCTACGCTGTAATTCCTGTAAATCCCCTCAAAAAAGAGACATATAAGAAAATAAAAAAGACGAGTAGGCGCATGAAGCCTGAGAGCGAATGGATTAAAATTACTTCTCCAAAAATTATAAGTGAAGATTTATTTAATCGGGTTCAAGAACGTCTTGCATCAAATTTCCAAATGTCGGTAAGAAACACCAAAAATGAATATTTACTTTCCCATAGAATTTGGTGCCCATGTGGATGTAGAAGAGCAGGGGAGGGACCAAAACAAGGAAAACATCTATATTATCGATGTACTAGCAGAGTCAAAAGCTTCCCCTTATTATCGAGTTGTAGTGAAAAAGGTATAAATGCAAGAATTGCTGATGAGCTAGTATGGAAAAAAGTGTTTGGGCTTATGAGTTCTCCTGAACTACTGAGCAAACAAATTGAACAGTGGCTTTCTAATCGACACACTGACACACGACCCGCAATCATAAATATTGAGGAAAATAAAAAGGAAATAGCGAAATTAAAAATCCAAGAAGAACGCTACGCCAAGGCTTACGGAACAGGACTCATTACTTTAGAGCAGCTCAAAGAATATACTACTCCTTTAAAAGAAAAGACTTCCTTACTGTATAATCAAATATCAAAGGCAGAATTGGAGTGTGAACGCTTAAATGAAAAGGCATTACCACAACTAAGTGAAATAAAGATTTTTACCAAACATGTCTATCAGACGCTTCAAAACTTGAAATTTGAAGCGAAACAGGCCATAGTGAGGAATATTATAGATAGGGTAGTAGGAACAAAAACTGAATTGCAGGTTTATGGCTTCATTCCAATAACAACAAATATCAATGTCTTCACTATCAATCGGCATGGAGTGAACATAACACGACATGAACATTCGAGTATACCTTTTAACTTCAGTATCAAAATGCCATCTCAACAAAGACTCAATAATACCTAATACATGCTATGTCCCTTATTACTGTTCATGAAGAAGTAAAACGTTTCCTAAGAAATAGTGAGCCCATGGTAATGTGTATTTCAGGTAAATGGGGAGTAGGCAAAACCTATACATGGAATATGTATCTTCGGGAGGCAATAAAAAATAAGGAAATTGGATTATTACGTTACTCGTATGCTTCACTCTTTGGGAAAAATACAATTAATGACATAAAGGCAACAATGGTAGAAAGTATAATCTCTACCACACCATTAGCAAAAGAATTAAGCGAAGAGTATGTAGAGAGATTTGTTAAAAAATCAAGTTTTGCTTTTGTGAAATGGATGTCAAACATTTTTCGTCATTCTCAATATTTCGGGCAATACCTGGGTGGGTATGAACACTTAGCTTTCTTAGGGGTAAGAAATCAAATTGTCTGTATTGATGATTTGGAAAGAATGGGAAAAGATTTAACTACTATAGAGATTCTAGGTCTAATTACTTTCTTAAAAGAACAAAGGAAATGTAAAGTGGTTATTTTACTTAATAGAGAGGAGTTAGATGGTTCCAATAAAGACGACTTTGATTCGCAATTAGAAAAAGTGGTGGATATAATGCTGCATTTTCAACCAACCCCCATTGAAGCTGCTGATATTGCATTACCTAATCGTGATGAGGTAACAGAAGTTGTGCACAAGAGTTGTGTTCAACTAGGGATAACCAATATTCGTGTTATTAAAAAAATTGAAAGACAATGTATTCGTCTACAGGAAATTCTTTACAAAAAATATCCAGAGTTAATGACCACAAGCATCCAATCTGCAGTCATTTTTGGATGGTCAACCCATCAGCCTAAGGAGGCTCCCTCTCTCGATTTTCTTAAGAAGTTCAATCGAGTCTCATACTCACTGAAAGATAAAATTCCTGAGGAGGATAAAAAATATTGTGCAATACTTGAAGCTTACGATTATTCCCATACCGATGAATTTGATCTCTCAATAATGGAGGGAATGAGGCTCGGATATTTTGATGTTTTGATGCTTGAAAAAGAAGCAAAAAAAGCTTTGGATAAACTTATACAAAGTACACAGAATAATTCATTTAACAAAGCTTGGGATCTTTACCATGGTTCTTTCAGAAATAATGAGGATGAGGTTATGAATATGATGTATAAATCTACAAAAGACAGTCTGGATATACTGAGTCCACTCAATTTACATAGTGCAGTAACACTTCTTAAAGAATTTGGTAGCGAAAAACAGGCTCAAGAACTTATTAAATTGTATGTAGAAAAAAGATCTACTGAGAAGGAGATCTTTAATTTAGATCAACATTCTGTATTTGGAGAAATTACTGATCCAGACATGATAGAAGCATTTACAAATGCTCGAAATAGTTTTGTGGATTCTCGAAATCCTGCGGATATTTTAGAAAGTATATCAAAAAATAGCGGCTGGAACCATGAAGATATCGAACTAATAGAAAGGCTTTCAGAGGATGATTTCTATAAATTATTTAAAGCCACAGAAGGAATCAAATTACATCATATTGTACGTGCATCTACACGCTGGGCGACAGACAAGGACCCCCGATTTAAGTTAATTAGTGCTGAAGCTATAAAAGCTTTAGTCAAAATTGGAAAAGAATCCAAGATCAACCTTCGTCGAGTAAGGCGTGATGGAATTACAATAGAAGAGCAGATATAGCTACTCTCTAATTTGAATCTTTGATGGGTACCAAAGATTCAAATTCATCGTATTATAGCTTTAATATAAGGGTAATTTAGTATCCTAACGTATTGATTAAAAAATCAAGATATCAGTATTTTTTATCTATTAAACACACAAAGGTCCAAAATAATTGGATTTGTAACCTGATAAATTACAAAAATGACTGCAACTGTTGATACAAGAAAAAGGCTAACAATAGTCACTTTTTCAAAAGACCATTTGCTTTGTGGAACTTTTTTAAGCCTATTAATTAAGGATTGTCTCAATGATTTGAAGAATTCGTACAAAATATACATAATTCCAAGTAAAATAAGTCCTTGCAAAGCATAATCACTTGAGGTAGAAACTATTTTAACTCCACAATAAGACTGAGCCAGGAATATAAGGAGAGATATTTCAGCGCTTAGTAGAAAAAGAGACTTAAGTACAGTAAAACCTGCACTAATATAAATCGCTGTAATTAAACCTATAATTATTATAAGAACGAGAATTGCTAATATAAAAATTCCTGTATTATGAAAATAGGCTGAATCAAGAAAAGCTAAAAGTGTTAGCCCTACTGCAAATGTAAAAGGAAGAACTTTATCCCTTTTAATATGTAATTTTTCGAGTATTATATTAACTTTCTGCATATAAATGGATTCTATCGCGATTTTAATTAAAATAGCAACCACTTAGATTTGGTTATTGGGTTTTTAGACCAGCATACAAACTAGTTATCCACCCCGTGCGTAGACTATTCTTGTTTGAGTGGTATAGTGTCTTCATAATATAGAGGTGTGAAATTAGACTACCAAAAAATTCTCGGTATCGTCACCTTAACAACTTTTATCCTCCTAGAAGTTTTTTCTCCAGCTTCCACATTTGCACAAGAAAATCAGCCTGAAAATCAAACTATTCAAGTTCCTGTTGAGGAACCTTCTTCAGAACCTACTAATAAAGATGTACCCCCAGTCCCCGATGAAAATATACCCGTTGATAATACTGAGCTAGAAGACGAGAATGAATCCCTAGATAACCAAGCTTCAGAAGAAAAGGAGGAAGCTGAGCCAGAATCAGAGGAAGATGAAACAATGAATAGGGAACAGGCAGAGGAAAGTTCTTCAGCAAATTCCTTACGAGATCAAATTAATTCAAATGTTAATACAATAAATGGAAGTCTCCTGTATAACTATAAAATAACAGTCCCACCGGGAAGAAATGGAATTGAGCCCACTCTTTCTTTACGTTTTTCTAGTCAATACAGCATTCCAGGAAGTATTTTTGGCGATGGATGGGATATAAATATTCCATATATCGAAAGGGCTAACAAATTTGGAGTCAGTAAACTTTATTCAACCTCTTCTGAAACCTACTTCTATTCTACCGTATCGGGTGATTTAGCGACTACATCTACCTCAACCATATATTATGCTGAATCTGATTCAGGAAATAACCTGAAATACTCATTTTCAAGTAATCAATGGATAGTGACGGACAAGGAAGGAACAATATACAAGTATGGTTCAAGTACCAGTGCACGACAAGATGACCCCGCTAACGCTAGTAGTACAGCGCGTTGGATGCTTGAGGAGGTAAAAGACACCAATAATAACTACATTACATACGAGTACTACAAAAATAACGGCCAGATTTATCCGAGTACAATTAAGTATACTCGTAGTACCACAACAGACGGCATCTTCGAGGTTGAATTCTTACGAGAAGCAAGGACTAAGCCTGTTGTTACACATGATTTAAATTTCACCGCCACTACTACCTATCGAATTTATGAAATTCAAGCAAAAATCAATGGCTCTTGGGTAAGAAAATATACTCTCTCATACACAACAGGGGATAATGGCGATAATCAACTCCTAAGTCAGATTGTAGAGTCAGGAAAAGATGAATCGGGAACTACAGTCACTCTCCCAGCTCAAACATTTGCATATCAGGCTCCAGCACATGATTTTACAACATTTAGTTCCGACACTATACCAGTCCTATTTGCCCAGCAGGGTATAGAACTCAGTGTAAGAGTTGTAGATGTTAATGGTGATGCTTTACCTGATCTCATTAAATCCTACCTTGGCTTAGACCAAACCGGTGAGGGAGTATATTTAAACAATGGTGATAATACATGGACTCTCTCAGGTTGGGATGTGCCCGTTTTATTAAAGAAAGATAACCTCGACCTCGGAGTAAAGACGGTTGATATTAATAATGATGGATTAGCTGACATTGTGAGGTCATTTGATGGAGGAGGTCTTGGTTATACAGGAGAAGAAGTATACATAAACAATGGTTCAGGTTGGACACTCGATTCTTCTTGGGATGTTCCAGAGCTTTTTGCTACACAAGGAGTAAATCTAGGAGTAGAACTCATGGATGTGAATGGGGATCACCTCCCAGATTTAGTTAAATCTTTTGAGACTTCCAACTCAAGTTTTTCTTCATATAACGGTAATAAAGTCTATTTAAACACTGGACATGCATGGGTTTTAGATACAAGTTGGTCAATTCCAGAAGTATTTGTGAGAGATTTTAACTTGCTAGACCTGGGAGTAAGATTCGGTGATTCAAATGGAGATGGTTTAATAGATATATTGAAAGCTTATTCAGGTTTTGGTTATGACGGTAATACAGTGTATATAAATACAGGCCATGGCTGGCAGAAAGACGCATCCTCCACAATTCCAATAGTATTTAAACATCAAGGTCAAGATATGTTTGCACAAGTTGTGGATTTTAATGGAGACGGACTTGTTGATATTATTAAGTCCTTTGATGGGTACTATGAATTTGATGGGCAGGCAATATATATAAATAATGGTAATAATACATGGACAGAAGATTCGTCATGGGCAGTACCTGAACTCCTTGGTCAAGATAGTTCTGATTTAGGAGTACGTTTTGTAGATGTAAATGGTGATGGTCTTCCAGATACATTAAGATCTTTCTCGGGATATTCACTAGACGGAAATAGAATAAAGTTAAATAAAGGAGAGGTTGCTGATCTTTTGAAATCAACGACTAATCCATTAGGAGGGAAACTAACATTTGCCTATAAAGGTTCTCCAGAGTACAAGGATGAAAGTAATGATATAGGAAATCCTGCCCTACCTTACCTACTTCAAACTATTAATCAGATTGGATATAATGATACAATTAATACGACGGCCTCTACTACATACACCTACTTAGGGGCAGATCTCTACTACGGAGATCCTTTTGATACTAAAATTGGTGGATTTAATCAAATACATGAACTAGGACCGACTGGCTTTGTAACGGATACCTTCTATC
>Ga0193753_10002290_pt1 | contig 15295 bp, 7 predicted proteins | sample H1c2metaG_FD_144925 | JGI IMG/M metagenome (GOLD analysis project Ga0193753, IMG submission 144925) | Soil microbial communities from a riparian zone of the East river system, Colorado, United States - H1c2 | ecosystem: Environmental > Terrestrial > Soil > Riparian zone | place: USA: East River... | reverse complement strand
CGAAGGCTCGAACGCGCGACCGCGCCGCTACTCGGTCCGGCGCTCACCGTGGGCCGACCTGCTGCTCGAAGGCGAGGAGTTCCCGGTCAGGCCTCCGTACTCGCACGTGTTCACGCTGGTCGCCCACATCCTGGCCTGGATGGACGCGCAGAAGCAGAGCCAGGTCAGCGACTACCTGCGCGCCTCCTCAGCCCGGGATCTGATCGAAGCCCATGGCGCCCCGCTTCATGCGCTCGAGGACTTCCCCCGGACGCCGCAAGCCCTCGGCGCCGCGTACATCGAGGCCTTCGACGAATTCCTCGACGAACTCGCGCGCTGGCTCGACGAAAAGATCTGATCGGGCATCGCGCTGCAGCAGACCCGACTACGGCACGCCGTACGGCAGCACCGCGACGCCGTGCTCACCCGAGAGGTCCACCAGGATCAGGCGGCCGTTGCCTTGCGGCTCATGCCCGAAGCGAGGAAGTCCAGCACGAGCGAGACCCAGATGCGATGGCCGCGGATGCAGGGCTTACCGCCGCAGATGGCGGGATCGATCGAGATGCGCTGCAGGAGTTCTTCGTGGGTCATGGCCGCTCCGTAGCCGCCGCCGTCAGCTCCGCACGCCCCGCCCGATGTCGTGCAGCTCCTTGAGCTGGGCGAGGCGGCCCATGCAGACCATCACGTCGCCCACGGCGAGGGGGCGGGCAGGGTCCGGGTTGAAGCGCGTGCTGTCGCCGGAGTGGCGCATCGCGATGACGATGATGTCCAGCTTCGCGCGGATGTCGGCGTCCTTCAGGCTGCGGCCGACCAGCGAGCTGCCGCGCTCCACCGTGACCTCGCGCACGCGGACCTCGCTGCCGGCGTCCACGTCCTGGCTGAAGATGCGCATGAGGTCCATCACGGCCGGGCGCACGAATTCCGCGCCGATCTTGCGCTCGCTCTTCTCGAAGGGGTTGACGACGCGGTCCGCTCCGGCGCGCACGAACTTGGCCCTCGCGTGGTCCGAGGTGTGCGTCGCGATGAGGAACACGTCGGGGTTCAGCTCGCGCGCCGTCATCGTGGCGAACAGGTTGTCGGCCTCGTCGGGCAGCAGCAGGATGACGCCGCGCGCGCGCTCCACGCCGGCTTCCTTGAGCACGTCCGGATCCAGCACGTCGCCCTGCAGCGCGATGTGGCCGTCCTCCTCCGCGAGGTGCGACATCTCCGTCGCCTTGTCGATGACCACGACGGAGACGCCCTGCTCGGCGAGGTCGCGCGCGACGATCTGGCCCGTCGCGCCGTAGCCGCACAGGATGACGTGGTCGTTGATGCTGAGCAGGCCGGTCATGAGGCGTTCCGTTCCGGGCGTCCTTCGCTGCCGTCCGCGCACCGCGCTGCCGCCACCGTCAGCGCCCGCCGCCCGACAGCAGGCGCACTTCCGAGAAGCGCGTCACGCCCCTGCTGGCCATCAGACCGATGTCGCCGCGCAGGGCGGCCAGAGGATACTTGATGGAGCGCAGGGATTTGCCGCCGACGACGCCCGACACGGGCTGACCGTCCACGCTCACCGAGACCTGCTTGCCGCGCACGTCGACGCGCAGCAGCACGCCCTTCGCCGCGTCGTACGTCGCCTTGACCGAGCCGTCCGTGCGCTTGAAGCTCCACGTGGGGGTGGAGTAGGTGCCGAAGTCCACGTTGTTGGTGCCGTCGCCCGTGTGCCGCAGCACGATGGCCTCGTAGTGGTCGCTGTCCTTCGCGCCGAAGCACAGGCCGACGATCTGCCACTCGGCCTCGCACTCGATGCGCGCCTCCAGCGACCAGTCGCCGTCCACCTTCCGGTCCACCATCAGGGCCTGGTAGAGCGCGGAGCCGCCGCTGCCGGGCGCGCCCGTGCCGCTGCCGCTGCCCTTCGCGCCGCCGCCCGAGCCGCTCTTGCCCGTGGCCGCCGCCTTGCCCGCGCCGCCGGCGCGCGCGCTGTCGTTCACCAGCTTGCCGTCGGCGACGAAGAAGCTGCCCTTGCCCTCCACGCCGTACCAGCCGGCGAGGTCGAAGCCGTTGAACAGGCGCCGCCAGCGGTCCACGGTGAGGCCCTTGTCGCGCTCGAGCCGCGTGGCCAGCGCGCGGCTGCCGGCCTCGAAGGGATCCACCGCGAGCACGCGCCGGGCGCAGCGCAGCGCGAGCCGCGGCAGCCCGGCCTTGTCGTACTGCAGCGCGAGGCCCGCCATGCCGCCGGCCAGCGCGCGGCGCGCCTCGGCGGACGCGGGCTCGTGGCCGTCCAGCTTGGCGATCGCCGCGGCGGCCAGCGCGCGCCGCGAGTCGGATTCATCGCTCAGCTCGAGGAAGCGGCGGTCGTTGCTCGCCGCGCGGTCGGCCTTGCCCAGCGCCTCCGCGGACACGGCCAGCCTCCACGTGCACTCGAGGTCGTCGAAGAACCGGATCGCGCCCTCGTGGTCGCCGCGCGCTGCCGCGTCCAGGCCCTTGCCGCGGAACTGCGTGACGCGCTTGTCGGAGCTGCGCTGCTCCTCCGCGAGGTCCTTGATCCACTGCCGCCACGTGGCCTCGAACTCCGCGAAGGTCTCGATGCCCTGCACGGGGACGGCGTCGAGCACGAACTTCACGAAGTGCTCGACCATGTCGCCCGGCGAGCCCTTGCGGAACTCCCAGATGTAGTCCTGCAGCCGCTGGCGGTAGACGTACTCGCCGCGGTCGTCCACGTAGTTGCGCAGGAAGTACATGATCCCCCAGCGGTACTCGTAGAGCTCGGGCTTGTTCTCCTGCGCGTTGAACACGTCTTGCAGCGCCATCGCGCCGCCCTCGACGAGCTTCTGCGCGAGCGGCGTGAGGTAGTGGTCCACGGGCAGGTCGCGGCGGATCGTGCCGTTGGACAGGATCTCGATGCCCTCGAACAGGCTGGCCACGCCCTCGTTCACGAAGGAGGGCACCTCGCCCACGGCCACGTGCATGAACTGGTGGCTCGCCTCGTGGAAGAGCGTGGTCAGCGTGGCGGCGCTGCTCTTGCCGCCGTCCGAGTGGTCGTAGGTGTCCACCTCGCTGCCCTTGAAGACGCCGCCGCTCCAGTCCTGCGGCCCCGTGCCCGCGCGCTGCAGGTACTCGGGCCGGTCCGCGAAGATGTTCACGTCGATCGGCGAGACCGTGATGTCGTGCAGCCCTTCCAGGGCCTTGCCGTCGGCGGGTGCGGGGTCGGGCACGATGCCCCAGATCTCGCGGTAGAAGACGTTGATGCGCTCCATCACCGCGGCCGTCTCCGTCCCCAGGCGCCAGCCCGCGTCGGTCTTGATGCGGTAGTGCGGCGTCTCCCAGCGCGCGGCCGAGGTCCACTTCGCGGACTTCCTGTCGAAGTCCTCGATCCAGGCCTGGTCCTTGTCGCCGGCGAGCGCGACGGGGTCGTAGTGGCCCGCGACCTCGTCGCCGCCCTCCTTGCCGATGCGCGCCAGCGCCTCGCGCGCCACCTGCGCGTCCGTGCTGCCCGGCGCGCAGAGCGACAGGCGCCGCCGCCACGCGAGCTGCGCACTGCCGTAGAAGCCGTCCGCGAGGTAGGCCTCGCCGAGCTTCGCCTGCTCGGCCGAGTACTCGTCCATGAGCGCGTCGGCCCGGCCGTGCAGCGGATCCAGCGCGGCGACGCGCGCGGCGATGCGCTCCAGCGTCTTCTCCTGCGCCTTGTCGCCGCCCGCCAACGTGCGCCGCAGCCCCGCCTCCAGCTCGGTGCACCAGAAGCTCTCCGCGTCGGCGTCGCCCTTGCCGTGCGCCGCGTCCGCGAGCCCCTCCAGCGCCGCGAGCGAGGCCGGGTCCATCTCGAGCACCTCCGACCACGCTCGCGCGGCCGCGTCGTGGTCCTTCCTGCGCTGCGCGACCTTGGCTGCCTCCGTCTGCTGCGCAAGAAAGCGCTTGAAGCCCGACTCCTCTCCCCCGGCCACCGGCGCGACGGGCGCGACGGGCGCGAGCACGGGTGGCGCGAGCGCGACGGGCGCGAGCACGGCTGGTGCGAGCGCGTTTGGCGCGAGCGCGGGTCGCTGGGCCGGGGGCGCTCCGGCCGCGGCCAGGACGAGCGGCGCGAGGAGCAGCGCTCGACACGGCCCGGCGGAGAGAGGCCCGGCGCGTCGCGGGAGGAGCATGGGCCGCGACTCTAAGGCCACGGCTCCGCACTCGCCAACCCGCGTGCGCCGCGGGGATCCGGCACGGCGCAGCATGCTGCAGATCGGCTTGCAGCGGCCCTTTGCGGCCCTCCGGACGCACGCCCGTTGGATTGATCCTGTGGGGGCGATGGACTACCCTTTCGCGCCCCGCGGCGGCGAATGCGCGCGCTTTGCGGCCCCCATGGCAGATCCCGGACCGGCTCGGAGCCCTCGTTCATGAACATGCTGCAGCGTCGCTTCTCCCGCTGTCTCGCCCTCGTCCTCTGCGTGGCGATGTTCGCAGCCACGACCACGGCGAGCGCCCAGTCCGCGGTGCCGGGAGCCGTGCAGGCGAAGGCGGCCGTGGCCGCGACGCACCACGCGGGCGGCGAGTCGAGCCTGATCCTGCCCGACGTGAGCACCGTCACGATGATGGGCATCAACGGCGCGACGCTGCTGTGGATGGGCCTCGGCGTGTGCGTGCTCGGGCTGCTGTTCGGCCTGGTGATCTACGTGCAGATCAAGGGCATGCCCGTGCACCGCTCGATGACCGAGATCTCGGAGCTGATCTACGAGACCTGCAAGACCTACCTGCTCACGCAGGGCAAGTTCCTGCTGATCCTCGAGGTCTTCATCGGCGCGATCATGTTCATCTACTTCCGCATGCTGCAGGACATGCCGCTCCAGCGCGTGTTCATCATCCTCGCGTTCTCCGTGATCGGCATCCTGGGCAGCTTCGGCGTGGCGTGGTTCGGCATCCGCATCAACACCTTCGCCAACTCGCGCCTCGCCTTCGCCAGCCTCAAGGGCAAGGCCTACCCCTGCCACGACATCCCGATGAAGGCCGGCATGTCCATCGGCATGCTGCTCATCTCGGTCGAGCTGTTCCTGATGCTCTGCATCTTCCTGTTCGTGCCGGGCGACTACGCGGGCCCGTGCTTCCTCGGCTTCGCGATCGGCGAGTCGCTGGGCGCCTCCGTGCTGCGCATCGCGGGCGGCATCTTCACCAAGATCGCCGACATCGGCGCCGACCTGATGAAGATCGTCTTCAAGATCAAGGAGGACGACGCGCGCAACCCGGGCGTGATCGCGGACTGCACGGGCGACAACGCCGGCGACTCGGTCGGCCCCACCGCGGACGGCTTCGAGACCTACGGCGTCACCGGCGTCGCGCTCATCTCCTTCATCCTGCTCGCGATCTCGGACACGCACGTCCAGATCCAGCTCCTGCTCTGGCTCTTCATGATGCGCGTCGCGATGGTCATCGCCTCGGGCGTCTCCTATCTCATCAACGCCGCCGTCGCGAAGAGCAAGGCCGGCGACAGCCGCAAGATGAACTTCGAGAGCCCGCTCACCTCGCTGGTGTGGCTGACCTCGTTCATCTCGATCGCGCTCACCTACGTGGCCAGCTACCTGCTCATCCCGGACCTCGGCGACGGCACGATGTGGTGGAAGCTCTCCACCGTCATCACCTGCGGCACGCTGGCCGGCGCGATCATCCCGGAGCTGGTGAAGGTCTTCACCTCCACGGAGAGCACGCACGTCCGCGAGGTCGTCGCGGCCAGCAGGGAGGGCGGCGCGTCGCTGAACATCCTGTCCGGCATCGTGGCCGGCAACTTCAGCGCGTACTGGCTGGGGCTCGCGATGGCCGCGCTCATGGGCGGCGCCTACTTCGTGAGCCTGCACGGCTTCGAGACGCTCATGCTCGCGCCGGCCGTCTTCGCCTTCGGCCTCGTGGCCTTCGGCTTCCTCGGCATGGGCCCGGTCACCATCGCCGTGGACAGCTACGGCCCGGTGACGGACAACGCGCAGTCGGTGTTCGAGCTCTCCACCATCGAGCAGCTCCCCGGCATCGAGGCCGAGATCCAGAAGGACTTCGGCTTCAAGGTGGACTTCGAGCACGGCAAGGACCTGCTCGAGGAGAACGACGGCGCCGGCAACACCTTCAAGGCCACGGCCAAGCCGGTGCTCATCGGCACGGCGGTCGTCGGCAGCACCACCATGATCTTCTCGATCGTGATGCTGCTCACGCACGGCCTGACCGACGCGGAGGGCTTCAAGAACCTCTCCATCCTCAACCCGATGTTCCTGCTCGGCCTCATGGCAGGCGGCGCGGTGATCTTCTGGTTCGCGGGCGCGGCGACGCAGGCCGTGAGCACCGGCGCCTACCGCGCCGTGGAGTTCATCAAGGCGAACATCAAGCTCGAGAGCAGCGCCCGCGCCTCCGTGGCGGACAGCAAGCGCGTCGTCGAGATCTGCACGCAGTACGCGCAGAAGGGCATGTTCAACATCTTCCTGGCCGTGTTCTTCGGCACGCTGGGCTTCGCCTTCCTGGATCCCTACTTCTTCATCGGGTACCTGATCTCGATCGCGCTCTTCGGCCTGTTCGAGTCCATCTTCATGGCCAACGCCGGCGGCGCGTGGGACAACGCGAAGAAGATCGTGGAGACCGAGCTCAAGATGAAGGGCACGGAGCTGCACGCCGCGACGGTCGTCGGCGACACGGTCGGCGACCCCTTCAAGGACACCTCCTCGGTGGCCATGAACCCGATCATCAAGTTCACCACGCTCTTCGGCCTGCTCGCCGTCGAGCTGGGCGTGCAGATGTCGGCGCAGAACGGCCCGATGCTCGGCAAGATCCTGAGCCTCATCCTGATCCTCATCTCGATGGTCTTCGTGTGGCGCAGCTTCTACCGCATGCGCATCGGCACGGCCTCGGGAGTGCGCGGCTGAGGCGCGCGGCCGCCTGGCGCGCCTGCTGCGCGTGCGTCAGCGCGGCAGCGCGTCCGTGAACGCCGCCAGCTCCGCCGGCCACGGCGACTCCACGCGCATCGTGCCCCTGGCCGGGTGCACGAACTCCAGCGCGTGGCTGTGCAGCGCCTGGCGCGGGAGCTGCAGCGCCTCGTGGTCCTCGGCGGTGAGCGCCTTGGCGCTGTAGCGCAGGAAGACGCCGTCGTCGGTGCCGTAGAGCTTGTCGCCGACGACGGGGTGGCCGATGGCCGCCATGTGCAGGCGGATCTGGTGGTGGCGGCCCGTGAGCAGCTCGATCGCGCACAGCGTGTGCGCGGCGTAGCGCTCCCGCACCGCGAAGCGCGTGCGCGCCTCCTGCCCGATGTCGTGGCGCACCGCGTGCTGCGGGCGCAGCCTGCCGCCCGCCGCGGGCCCCAGCGGCAGGTCGATGAGGCCAGCGTCCTCCGCGACGATGCCGTGCACGAGCACGAGGTACTCCTTGCGCACCGTGCGCCGCTCGAACTGCGACTGCACGAAGAGCAGCGCGGCCTGGGTCTTTGCCACGAGCAGCACGCCGCTCGTCTCCAGGTCCAGCCGGTGGCACAGCTTGGGGATGACGTCGCGCGTCGGATCGTCGTAGTCGCGATATTCGCGGTGCAGCGCGGTGATCACCGTGTGGTGCAGCAGCCGCCCCGCCGGGTGCACCGGCACGCCGGCCGGCTTGTCGATCGCGATGAGCAGCTCGTCCTCGAACAGGCGCGGCAGCCACGGCGTCCCCGCGCCGCGCGGCACCAGCGCCTCGTCGCGCACCGGCCGCGGCAGCAGCACCGTGACCACGTCGCCGGCGAGCATGCGCCGCGACGCGCGCGCCGCGCGCCCCGGGATCGAGACCAGCCCGTCGTCGAGCAGCTTCGCCACCGACGTGCGCGAGCGCCACGTCAGGCGCTTCGCGAGGAACTGGTCGAGCCGCAGCCCCAGCTCGCTCTCGTCCACGAGATAGCTGAGCGTCTCGCGCGTGCCGTCGAGCAGCCGCACGTCGAAGTCGTCGCCGCCCTTCGCCTTCTTGCCCATCGGCCTTCCGCCGCGCCGCGCGAGGCCGCGCGCGCCGCTCACTCCTGCGCCAGCCTGATGTTGAAGCGCAGGCTCTTCAGGTTGGGGTCCTGCACGCACTCCACCGTCCCGTCCGGGAGCAGCGCGGCAGTGCCGCCCACGACGCCCTTCACGACGTCCGCGCGCACGTCGAAGGGCGGGTGCACGACCATGCGTCCGAGCGGACGGTTGGCCTGCAGCCGCACGTTCACGCCCACGGTCGAAGAGCGTGGCGACCGTCGCGAGGTCCAGCGCGCCGGGGAAGGGCAGCAGCCCGGCGGGCACGTGCGGGAAGAGGTGCAGCTCGTCGCCGTGGTCCTCGACGAACAGCGAGCGCACGAGCGCCATGAAGCCCAGCGAGAACCGGCCGTCCGGCTCGCCGTCGGCGGAGGTCGTGCCGAAGCCGTTGACCGTGGTGCCCGCGAGCAGCGCCTGGCACTCGGCCCACGCCCGGCCGTCCTCGCCGCTCGACAGCGCGTGGCGCATCGCCAGCATGTGCGCCTCCACCGGGCCGGAGGTCGCGCTCGCCCAGCGCAGCTCCGGCAGCGCGTAGCCCGCATCCGATCCGTCCGGCGCGGGCCCGGCCCAGTCGAGGATGCTGCCCAGGTCCGCGCGCACGTCGGCCGGATCGAACCACGGCTCGACCTCGGCCGGCTCGGTGACGAGCGCGCGGATCGCGGTGGCGAGCCCCGTCGCCAGCTCCCTGTCCGAGCCCAGGCGCACCGCGCGCGCAAGACCGTGCACGAGGGCCACCCGCCGCGCCGCGGGAAGGTCCTTGCCGAGCGCGGCGGCGTCCGCCACCAGCCTGCGCACGAGGGCCAGCCCGTTGTCGCCCCAGCACCACTCGGCCGCGAGGCCCAGCGCCTCGGCGGGGATGCCCGCGTCGCTCGCGGGATGGCCGTAGGGCCGGTCCGTGAACTCGCGGAACTCGCGGTCCGCGTCGCCCAGCATGCGCAGCATGTGGAGCGAGCCGATCATCGCGCGACGCAGCGGCGCGTCGCCCGACTGGAAGTCCGCGTAGTAGCCGCGGAAGCGCGACTGCCAGATGAGCTGCTCCTCGACCTGCGCGTAGCTCCAGTGCGCGATGCCCTCGCGCCACGCCGCCTCGTCCGTGCTGCCCGACGCGCACGGGCCCGCGGCGAAGAGGTCCAGGTAGCGCGCCGTCTGCGGCGGCATCTCCAGCGTCCACGACAGCCGCACCGCCGGGCCGTCCGCTGCCGCGGGCGGCGGGAGGACGTCCACGCGCTCCGGCTCCTGCCCGGACCAGGTGAGCAGCACGGCGCCGTCGCGGGTGATGAAGTTCCCCTCGCGCGCGAAGACCGCCCCCGGGCGGAAGGGGAGCGACGGCAGCGGGCGGCGCGCCGGGTCGCCGCCGCCCGGCAGCACCTGCGCGGCGAAGCTCACGGTGTGCGCCGTGTCGGTGCGGTTGGTGATGACGAGGTGCACCAGCGCCTTGGTGCGCTCGTCGCCGTTGCGCCGGGCGCCCATCGCGAGCATGCGCACGGCCATGCCGACGTCGCCGAAGGCATGCTCCCAGTCGCACCACAGCTCCGGGCCCTCGCCGTAGGTCAGCGCCGCGGGCCGCAGCGGCTGCCCCGTCGCGCCATCCAGGAGCTGGATGACGGCCGCGCCCGTGTCCAGGGCGCCGTCCGCGCCGAGCCGCGCCGAGCGCATGGAGCTGAACGCGGCGAGGTGCAGGGCCGGCGGCGAAGGCCGTCCGAGCAGCGTCGGATCCGCCACGCGCGCCGGCTGCGGCGTGTCCGCGGTCTGCGCGGCCGCGGGAAAGGCCAGCGCGGCGAGCAGGGACAGGAGCAGCGTGCGTCGGTGGGTCTGCATGAGGGGCGGGATTATACGGACGCGGGTGCTCGCGTTGGGTCGCGGCTCGCGGCGCGGCCGGCGATCCCCGCGGCGGAGCGGTGAACGACACGCACCGGCGTGCGCTATCGTGACCACCCCATGCGCTACGAGGGCACCGTCTACCGGCCGCCGAGCGAAGCCGACAGCCTCATCCTGCAGGCCACGATCGGGTGCTCGTACAACCGCTGCGGCTACTGCGCCATGTACCTGGAGAAGCGCTTCCGGCCGCGCTCGCGCGACGACCTGCGCATCGACATGGAGCTGGCGCAGCAGCAGCTCGGGGCAGAGACCGTGCGCCGCGTGTTCCTCGCGGACGGCGACGCGCTCATCCTGCGCACCGCGCGGCTGCTGGAGATCCTGTCCGACCTGCGCGAGCGCTTCCCGAACTTCCAGCGCGCCTCGGTCTACGCCTCGCCGCAGAGCCTGCTGGCCAAGAGCGTGGCGGAGCTGGCCGAGCTGAAGGCCGCGGGCCTCACGCTGCACTACCTCGGCGCGGAGACCGGCCACCCGGAGGTCCTGCGCCGCATCACCAAGGGCGTCACGCCCGAGCAGATGCTCGAGGGCGGGCGGCGCGTGCTCGACGCCGGGGCGAAGCTGTCGGTGATCCTGCTGCTCGGCATCGGCGGCACGGAGCTGTCGCACGAGCACGCGGTCGCGACCGGCGCCTGGGTCTCGCGCCTCGATCCGCAGTACGTCTCCGCGCTGACGCTCGTGCCCGTCCCCGGCACGCCGATGCACGAGCAGGTGGAGCGCGGCGAGCTGGTGCTGCCCGGCCCGCGCGGCATCCTGCTCGAGCTGCGCACGCTGCTCGCGCACCTCGACGTGAGCCGCGCGATCTTCCGCGGCAACCACGCGAGCAACGCGCTGCCGCTCGGCGGGAACCTGCCCGCCGACAGGGAGCGCCTGCTGGCGGTGCTCGACGCGGTGATCGCCGACGAGCGCGTCCGCCTGCGCGCGCCGCCCGCGCCGCACCGGCTGTGACCGGGCGCGTGCGCGGCGGGGACACTCTCTTCGACGAGCGCGACCCGCCCGACCCGCGGGACACCGGCGATGGCCCGGAGGTCCGCGTGGAGGTCGCGGGCACGCTCTTCTCGATCACCTTCCGCAACCTGGAGAACGGCTACACCGTCGCGCGCCTGGAGCCGGAGGAGGCCGGACCGCTCGTCACCGTCGTCGGCGTCATGCCGGGCGTGGAGCCGGGCGATGCGCTGCGCGTGGCCGGACGCTGGACGCGGCACCCGGCCTTCGGGGTCCAGCTCGACGTGAAGAGCTGCGAGCTGCGCCTGCCCACCGGCCGCAACGGCCTGGTGAAGTACCTCGGCGGCGGCCGCATCAAGGGCGTGGGACCGAAGACCGCCGAGAAGATCGTGGACACGCTGGGCCTGCAGGTGCTCGACCGCCTCGAGCAGCAGCCCGCGCTGCTCCACACCGTGCCGGGCGTCTCGCGCGAGAAGGCGGCGGCCATCCTCGGCCAGCTCCGCGAGCAGCGCGCCGCCGCCGCCGCGCTGGTCTTCCTGCAGGAGCACGGACTCGGGCCCAGCCAGGCGGTGCGCGTCTTCCGCCGCTACGGCGAGCGCACGGCGGAGGTCGTGCGCGCCAACCCGTGGCGCCTCGCGGAGGACGTGTGGGGCATCGGTTTCCGCACCGCGGACGGCCTCGCGCGCAGCCTCGGGCACGCGACCGACTCGCCCCACCGGCTCGCGGCCGGCCTGCGCCACCTGCTCTCGCAGGCCGCGCACGAGGGCCACGTCGGCGTGCCGGACGAACTGCTCGCCGGCAAGGCCGCCGCATTCCTGGAGGTGGACGAGCTGGCCGTGCAGGCCGTGCTCGACGAGTGCGTGGCCGACGGCCGCCTCGCGCGCGACGTGCTGCTGTACCTGCCGGAGCTGCTCGCTGCGGAGGTGTCCGTCGCGCGGCGCCTGGCCGACCTCGTGGACGAGCCGCGCGCGCTGGTGGATCTCGCGCCGGGCGCCGCGATCGCGCTCTCCGAGCGCCGCCGGCGCCTCACGCTCGCGCCGGACCAGGCCGCGGCGCTCTCCGTCGCCCTGGGCGCGCGCGTGTCCGTGATCACCGGCGGGCCCGGCGTCGGCAAGACGACCATCGTGCGCTGCCTGCTCGACATCCTGCTCTCGCAGGGACAGCGCGTGGCGCTCGCGGCGCCGACGGGCCGCGCCGCGCGCCGGCTCGCGGAGTCCACCGGGGCCGAGGCCTCCACGCTGCACCGACTGCTGGGCCTCACGCCGTCGGGCGCGTTCACCGCGCGGGCCACCGACGAGGCGCGCGAGCCGCTGGCCATCGACGTGCTCATCGTGGACGAGATGTCCATGGTGGACATCGCGCTCATGGCGGCCGTGCTGGCCGCGCTCCCGCCGGGCTGCGGCCTCGTGCTCGTCGGCGACGTGGACCAGCTTCCCTCCGTGGGCCCCGGCGAGGTGCTCGCGGCGTGCATCGACAGCGGCGTCGTGCCGGTCGCGCGGCTCTCCACCATCTTCCGCCAGGCGGAGCACAGCGGCATCGTGCGCGTCGCGCACGAGCTCAACGCCGGCGAGGTGCCCGCCTTCGACGAGCGGCCCGACGGGCAGGCCTTCTTCGTGGAGCGCGGCGACGTGGCCTCCGTGCTGGAGGCGCTGCGCACGATGGTCGTCGAGCGCATCCCCGCGCGCTTCGGCCTGGACGCGCTGCGCGACGTGCAGGTGCTGACCCCGGTGCACAGCGGCCCGCTGGGCACGGTCGCGCTCAACGAGCTGCTGCGCGAGGCGCTCAATCCGCCCTCGCCGCAGCGTCGCGAGCTGGCGCGCTTCGGGCGCACCTTCCGCGAGGGCGACAAGGTCATGCAGGTCCGCAACAACTACGACCTCAACGTCTTCAACGGCGACATCGGTGTGCTCGTGCGCGTGGACGAGGACGCGGGCGTCGCGGCCGTGGACTTCGACGACCGGCGCGTGGACTACGGGCTGGACGCGCTGGACCAGCTCGAGCCGGCCTTCGCCATCACCTGCCACAAGAGCCAGGGCAGCGAGTTCCCCGCGGTGGTGCTGCCGCTGGTCGCGTCGCACTTCATGATGCTGCGCCGCAACCTGGTGTACACGGCGATCACGCGCGCGCGGCAGGTGCTCGTCGCGATCGGCCAGCAGCGCGCGCTCCAGATGGCCGCCACGACGAGCGGCGCGCGCACCCGCCACGGCCGCCTCGCGGAGCGCCTGCGCGGCGAGGGCTGAGCGCCGTCGGTCGCGTACTGACGGCGCGCCCCGCGGACGGCCGCGCGCGTCTCGGCCGCCGGCCCGGAGACGCGCACGGCCGGCGCGGACGGTGATATGCTCCGCGCCGCCGCTTCGGATCGGGACCACGAGCGCGCCACATGCAGGGGATCGTCACACGCATCGTCGTGCCGTCGCTGCTCGTCGCGGCGGGGCTCTGCGGATGGTTGCGCCTCCGCGAAGCGCCGTCGTTTCCGGCGTCCGCCCCGGAGCCGGAGGCCACCGCCACCTGGTTTCTCCACGACGGAGATTCTCCGGACCCGCGCTACGGCCGCCCGGACGGCTCGGCCTCCGGCGTGGAGCTGACACCGGGCATGACCTTCCGGCTGGTCGAGGAGGACTACGAGCTGCAGCGGTACGCGGCACTCACCTTCGCGCTCGCGGAGGCCGCGCCCGGCACGCGCCTGCACATCGTGCTGCGCGAGAGCACGGACAGGTCGACATGGTTGGAGCTGTGCCCCGGCCAACCTCTCGTCGCGCGTGCGCTGCTGCACCGCGCGGGATCTCCGGATCGCGAGCTGGCGGCGACGAGCGCGAGCGACGTGCTGCGCGATCCGGGCGCCGCGTTCACGTGCTGCGTGCGGCTGGACGGCGCGCACCTCGTCGCCACGCTGGACGGGCGCAAGCTGCTGGAGTGGGACGCGGCCGGCATCGAGCACGGCCACATGGCGCTGCGCGCGATGTCCGGCTCCGTGCGCCTGCAGCGCGTGCACGCGAACGGCCGGCAGACCAACCAGCACGGCGAGTGGCGGGACTTCTCCGTCAACGAGATGCTCGCCGACTCGCCGCCGGCACCTGCGTGGCCGGCGCGGCTGCAGAGCCTGCTGCTCGCGTCCGGCGCGGCCCTCGGCGCGGCGCTGTTCCTCGCCGCCTTGTCCCGGGCGAGGCCGGAGTCGCGCACGCCACGGGGCTCGACGCCCTCGCCCGGCGCCGTGGCGGGCGCGACGCTCGTCTGGCTCGCCGGCCCGTCCCTGCCGCTGGCGCTCTCTCTGGTGCGGCCGGTGCCGTCGCTCGCTCCGGCGTGCGCGCTGTTCGCCGCCGCGAGCCTGCCCCTCGCCGTGGCGCGCCTTTGCGCCCCGGCAGACGCCCCCCGGGCCGCGAAGGGCGCGCGCGGCAGGGACACGAGCGCATCGGACGCGGCGCCCGGCCTGCCCGCCCCGCCTGCCGTGCCCGCCGCGCCCGCCGCGACCGCCGCGACCGCCGCGCCCGGTGTGTCCGGCGCAGGGACGGCCGTGGTCCCGGCGACCGGCGGCGGGACGCGCGTTGCGTGGCGCGTCCTCGCACTGGGTCTCGCGCTCGGCATCGGCGTCGCGACGGCCTGGCTCTGCGGGCGACGCTCCGTGCAGGCGCTGCAGCCGGTCGTGGAGCGCGAGCGCGTGGCGCAGGACAGGCCGCTCGCGCCGGACTGGGAGTCCGCCGAGGCGGCGCTCGACGCTGCCAATGCGCTCGAGGCGCCCGCCGTGCGCCGCGACATGCTCGTCACGGCGACGGTGCGCCTCGCGCCCGACAGCGCGCTGGCCGTGCGCCTGCGCGCGCCCGACAGTCGTCTGCCGCGCGGCGTGCTGTTCACGCTCTCCGCGGACGGCCGCCTGCCGAGCGGTTTCCGGCACGAGGACATCAAGCGCTTCGACGCGCTGGCCGAGACCGCGCAGCCCGCGCTCTCCGGCCGCCCGCTCGAGCTCGAGCTCCGCGTGCGCGGCAGCCGCTACGTCGCGCTCCTCGACGGGCAGGAGCTGGCCGCTGTCGAGGACGACGCCTACGCGGCGGGCAGCGTGGTGTTCCTCGCGCAGCGCGGCACGGTCCGGCTCACGGACGTGAAGGTCGTGTCGACCGAGCCGGACCGCCGGCTGCCGTCGCTGGCCGCCGCGCGGCTGCAGGGCGCGCTGCTCCCGCTCGCGGCCCTGCTCTGGGCGGCCGGCGCGGCGTGCTGGCTGCGCGCGTCGTGGCGCGGCACCTGCGTGGTCGCCGCGTGCGCGCTGCTGCCGGTGCTGGCGACGCTGCTGCTGGCGCCGCGCACGACCTTCTCCGCCGGCACGCTGCTGCTGGCGGGCGGCTGCGCGACGGCGCTGCTCGCCGCGCACGCGCTGCTGGCCGGCCCGCGCGCGCGCCGCCCCGTGCTGGCCACGACCGCGCTGCTGCTCGCGGCCGGCGCGCCCTGGGCCGCCGGGCTCCCGCTCGCGATCGACGCCCGCGCCTGCGTCGACCAGAGCGAGCTCAACCGCATGTGCTGCGCGGACTGGGAGGGCGATCACCTCGATGGCGGCTCGC